>Ga0187886_1001769_pt1 | contig 18607 bp, 17 predicted proteins | sample June2016WEW_20_1_FD_133001 | JGI IMG/M metagenome (GOLD analysis project Ga0187886, IMG submission 133001) | Peatland microbial communities from SPRUCE experiment site at the Marcell Experimental Forest, Minnesota, USA - June2016WEW_20_150 | ecosystem: Environmental > Terrestrial > Soil >... | reverse complement strand
CTCGCGGAGATCAAGTATGAGAAAATCGATACGGGCCGGCGCGCTCTCTCCCTCGTCATGCGTGAAGAAGCGGCGACGATCATGCCGCAGTACGGCATGCAGCTCATCGACGTGCTCATCCGCCAGATCAAGTACTCCGACGATCTCACGCAGAGCGTCTACGACCGCATGATCAAGGAGCGCAACCAGATCGCACAGGCGTTCCGTTCCGACGGTGAAGGCGAGAAGGCGAGGTGGCTCGGCCAGACCACGCGGGAGCTCAAGCAGATCCAGTCCGACGCGGAGCGCAAGGCGAAGGAGATCAAGGCCAAGGCGGATGCCGAGGCCCTCGCCATCCGCAACAGGGCCTACAGCCAGGATCCGGATTTCGCCGATTACTGGATGGCGCTGGAAGAGTACAAGACCATTCTTCCCAAGTTCAACAAGACGATGACGACGGACTCCGATTTCTACAAGTACCTGTACAACCGCAGGGGACGGTAGGCGCCCGCATCTCTGTGCCCTTGCGTTCCGCGCAGGGGCATGGCATACCGGGCAGGATTCGGAAGAATGCGGCGGCTTGGCGGGCGAACGATGGGAATGGGACCCTGAGAGTTCGCTCGGCCAGGCCGTCAGAATCAGCCGATCCTCGGCTTGCAGAGGATCTCGCATATGCGCAGGTCCTTCACCTGCCGTGCGAATGCGGGGCGGATCACGATCGCCGTGTCGGCGCCCTGGTCGGTGCCGGCGATGGCGATGACCTCCGAACCGACAGTCAGGAAGCCAGCCTCCAGCGCCATGATCGAGGTCTCGACCGCCACCTTCATTCCCTGCGAGAACCACCTCAACGCGTTCGCCGCGAGGTTCCCGGGGGTGTTCTCGCCGTAGAAGCCCTCGGAAATCCCATCCGCGAGGGCATGGAGCGAGGTGAGCACCCGGATCCCCTTTTCCTCCATGGCGCGGCGCTCCCCAGGAGCGAGGGTCCAGCTCATGTCCTGAAAGGCCGCACTCCTCCGATCTCTTCCTCCAGCCCTTCCTATCAGGACGAGTATGACGATCTGTACATTGCGAAGACAATTCGCAACGATGCAAAAGGGAATCCCAATCTCATGAAGTGGGTGCGGATCCAGCACGTCCGTGCAGCCGCTCGTTCACTGCCGGCCTCCCACCGTTGTCAATGTCTCCACATTTTCCTGGGTGATGGTGATGAAGGCCTCTTCCAGGGAGAGTGTTTTTTCCTGGATCCGGAGGGGCACGAGGCTCTGCCCGATCAGGAACTCCGATACGACTTTGCGGAAGTCACCCTCCTTCGGCACCTTGACGATGAGAGTGTTGCCCCTGGCAATGCAATCGAGCACCGAGGGGAGCGATTTCATCCGCCGTTCGAGCTTCGGCGGGATGCTTTCCAGGTCAACATGGATTTCCCGGTCCCTGGTCAGTCGAGAGAGCAGGGACCCCATCGAGTCTTCGGCCATGAGCCTCCCCTGCGAGATGATTGCAACCCTGTGACAGACCTTTTCCATTTCGGATAGCTGGTGGGAGAAGATGAAGATGGTCCTCCCCTCCCGGTTCTCGGAGAGGATCAGGTCCCGGACCTGCTTGATCCCGATCGGGTCGAGCCCGGAGATAGGCTCGTCCAGGAGGAGGATGTCGGGGTCGCTCTCCTCAGGCGTCGTGATCTCGAAGAGATCAGCGAAAAATCTCAGGTACTCGCGGGCGGTGATCCACGGCCATATCCCGCGAGGGTGCTTCTCCGGGACCATGCCGATCCTTCGCCGCAGATCGAGGCGGTGGGGCCCGTAGTGCTCGCCGAAAAGGAGCATCTCTCCGGAAGTCGGACGCGTGATGCCCAGCAGCATCATGATCGTGGAGGTCTTGCCGGCTCCGTTCGGGCCCAGGAAACCGTATATCTCACCCGGGTGGATGCTCAGGTCGATCCCGTTGACGGCGGTGAAGCTCCCGTAGCGCTTCACGAGGGCCCTGGTCTGGATCATTGCTCCCTCGCCTTCACGTTCCAGGATGTATCGAGGAAATACCTGACCCTCCCCTTCTCCTTGTCAAGGAATGCTTCGAGCTCATCGGTTTTTTCAAGCTGTGAGGCCTGCGCAGCAAGCGTGTCCATTTCTTCCGAGGTGATCCCGCGCGGGTCGGGAACGATAATGAGGTAGTCGATGACCCGGTAGAGCGATGGGTCGGGCCTGATGCGGTTGCCAGGGATTCGCGCCGTGTAGCGGAACACCGTTTCAGGCATCGCATCCCATTCCCATGGGATGCTCCCCTGGAATACCGTCTCCCCCCGCGAACTTCCGGAGTCCATGGGCTCCTGGATTGGAACGCCATTCTTCGCCTGAATGGACACACGGCAGCTGACCCTGATATCGAGGCAGGGATGGTTTTGCACCGCACGTCCGTCGGCCCCCAGCGGCCGGAGCTGGGCAATGATGCCCCCCCCCGAAGGCTGCTCGAAAACCACGAAACCTTTGAGGTCCGGAATTTCCAGCCCGCGCATCTCGATCGGTTGCGCAAGACGGTTCGCGCCCCTCGTGAGCCGCACGGGAACGAAGACAGACTCATACCCCGGTGCGGTGATCGTGAGCGTGGACCTTCCCTGCTTGAGGTGCGTGAAGACGAAGGGTATTGGTCCCGCGTCTGAACGGAAGAAGATCCGGCTCACCCTGTCCTGGAGCCGCGCAGTGGCATCCCAGACCCATTTCCTGCTCACGGAATCCTCGAGCCGGAACTCCAGGGAAGTATCGAATCGAGCCGTACCGAAGTACGCAGCCAGTGCCACGCACACCAGCGCAGCCGCTATCAGGCTCCATACCTATCAGGCTCCATACAAGGATTGGGCGTGCGCGCTTTGCGGAAGTCACAGTATCGTCGGCCTTCCCTGCTGTCAAGCTTTCGCATCGCCGCGTAATTACTCTTTCGACTGAACCGTGAGTTCGCCCGTCTTCGCCAGCGGGTCGCAGAGCTCCACCAGTCCGATCAGCCCCTCGGTGCCGTCGACGACCTCGTCCCCATCTACTTGGACGACCAGACATCGAGGATGTATCGCTGATTCACAGCGAGCTCGTTCAGCCACGCTTCCCGCTGGACGTCGCTGCCGCCGGTCTGGGCCTGGTACACCGCGCCGAAAGCCGCCCGGACTTCTGAAGCAACCCGGTTGGCGTCCCCGCAGACGTAGATCACTCCCCCGTCCTGCAGAAGCTCCCAGACCCGGTCCTTGTGTTCGAGGATCCCTGCCTCCGTGTACCTTTCCAGCTCTGACCGATAATAGAAATCCTGCGCCTGGAATCGGCAGCCAAAAAACAGCAGGGACGGGCTGATCGAGTAGTCCTGGCTCTTCCGGCACGCCCTTTCCTGCAGAAACCCAATGAAAGGGGCAACACCCGTCCCCGCGCCCACCATGATCATGGGAGTGCGCGGGTTGCGGGGCGGTCGGAAGGGAGAGCCCGGGTCACGAACGAATGCGTACACCGACGCACCCTTCAGCTTGGAGGCGAGATAATTCGAGCACACACCGTGAAACCTGTCCCTGCCCGAGCGGGCCGGCTCGTCGAGGACGCCGACCGTGATGCTGCAGATATGGCGGTACCGAAGGGGAAGCTTCTCGATGGCTCTTGTCCGAGCAGATCTCGTCGACCAGAGGAAACCCGGACACGACGTAGGGCGTGCGGCCCGGCAGCGCCAGCTGATAGATCGGGCCGTACTGACGGGCCATCCTCATGAGCGATTGCACGGGCGAGGTCTTCCCCACATCCGGCGCATTTCCGAGCAGGAAATGCCGCGGCGGTCGGGGAACAGTGGACGTGGGCCCTTGATGAGACATTCGGAGCCTCCCCTCAGGCGAACGTGTTGCCGTGCGTGGCGGCAGTACCGCTCAATGTAACGAGCGGCGGATCGAGCGGCCAGAAATATCACATCTGGCAACGGCCGACGTTTGACGACGCACACGCGCTCGACGCGATCTCTGATATACTTGGCCCGGCCTCCGCCCCGTCGGTATCTTTGGCCGGATCAAGGAGGACCCGAATGAAAAACCGTGTTCCGAGGGCGCCCGAGATTCCACCGCGCCGCGATCAGGTCGCGGAACAGACCGCGGCTCCTCTCCGGCAGACCGATCGGCGGGTGACATGGCTGTTCGTAATGCTCTTTCTGCTGTACATGTTCGACTACATCGACCGCCAGGTTGTCACATCGCTTTTTCCATTTCTCAAGGCCGACCTCGGCTTGACGGACACGCAGGCCGGATTGCTCGTGTCAGCCGTCTACTGGTCCATCGTGGTGCTCGCATTCCCGGCGTCGATCCTCATCGACCGCTGGAGCAGGAGGCGAAGCATCGGAATCATGGTCCTCCTGTGGAGCATCGCGACGGGGATGGCGGCATTCGTAAAAACATTCCCGCAGCTCCTTCTGACGCGGCTCGGTGTCGGAATCGGCGAGGCAGGATATTCGCCGGGCGGCACGGCCATGATCTCGGCGATGTACCCCAGGGAAATGAGGTCCCGCATGGTGGGGCTCTGGAACGCCTCGATCCCGCTGGGCTCCGCTCTCGGGGTGGGGATCGGCGGAATCATTGCGACTCGCTGGGGCTGGAAGCATGCCTTCGGACTCGTTGCCCTGCCCGGATTCGTGCTGGCGATACTTTTCTTCTTTTTCGCCCGGGACTACCGCACCGTGAAGCTGGAGAAACAGTCGGACAGCAATTCCACGGCTGGCGCAATGAAATCGGTAGACATTCTGCGCTCGTTCCTCCAGGCTCCCTCACTCCTGTTCACCTACGTCGCGTGTGCCGGCAACACTTTTCTCAGCACCGCTTTTCTCACGTGGCTGCCCTCGTATTTCAACCGGTACTCGAACCTTCCCATGAGCCAGGCCGGTCTGAAGAGCGCATCGGTGCTCGTATTCGCAATCGTCGGTGCGCCGCTCGGAGGACTCCTGGTCGACGCATGGCTGAAGCGCCGCGCGAACGCCCGCCCCCTTTTCGCGGGTCTCTCGAGCCTTTTCTCTGCATGCCTATGGCTGGCTGCATTCGGCCTGATGCAGGGCACGGGCCAGTACATCGCCTTCATGGTCTGTGCGGTTGTTTCCGCGTTCTATATCTCCGGGGCGTCAGCGCTCACCCAGGACGTCGTGCATCCCGGACTCTGGGCGATTTCCTGGAGCATCTGCGTGATAGTCCAGAACCTTGCGGGCAGCTCCCTAGGCCCGATATTCGTGGGATCAATCTCTGATCGCTACGGCCTCCGCCTGGCCCTGCTCCTGGTTCCGGTCGCGGGGTGTGCGGCGGGGCTCCTTTTCCTGGCAGCCTCCCGATTCTACGAGCGTGATCTGCGAAGAGTCGCGAAGGTCAGGGTGGAGCTCGAGTAGCTTCGTCCGGGCGAGCCGACCCCTCTCTCCTCCTCCTCGCTCTCTCCTCGATCGCGTCCAGGCCCGTGCGGAATGTCGAGCCGGCGCCGAGCCGGGTCGCGGCGGCCGTGCGCAACGCCGAGAGCGCCTCGGCGAACTGGAGTTTGTACTTGCGGTGCGCGAGCTTGTTGAGCAGGCGGAGGATCTCTCGCAGGATGCGCTCTTTTTCCGTGCCCTCCGGGAGCTCCCCGGCAAGAGCAGTCAGAACGTCGATCTCTTCGCGGATGTCCGGCACGACGCAGCGCGAGAGCGCATGCATGAAGGCCTCCGCCCTCTGCGCCGACGCGAAACCGGGCATTGGTTGGTCCTCGGTGAATCGCCAGAAATGGCGCATCCGCAACCGGGCGGCCGGCTCATCCCCGACGACGATCGCATCGCCTTCAGCGGGGAACGTCGCGCGAATTCGGGCGGGATTGTACGAAAGCGAGAGAAGCCGGCCAATGCGCACATCCAGGATGGCGTCCCTTGCCGCGACCGGTGACCGTGCATGCACGCCGCGGTGCACCACAAGCACGAGCTCCATGTTCCTCGTCGTGCGATGGAGGCTCTGTTTCCCCCCGGGGTACTTCGCGTATCCCTTCGAATGCACGGTAAGGTCGCCCGTCCCGGCCAGCAGGTCGCACAGCTCCTCCAGCTCGATCAACCCCTCGTTGCTGTAGCTCACCACGAGCCACCGGCAATCCGCCGCCTCCACTACCCCCTTGATGGCCGCGGCCGCGGTGTCGCGATAGCAGAAAGCCGAGCGCGTGCGGGTCCAGTCAGGTCGAATACCCGCCTTGTGCCGCAGCCTCCCATCGGCGGCTCGCTCTTCGTTCACCGGAGGCCTGTCCCAGAGCGCGATGGTGTTGAGCATGAAATAATTGCTTCCATATTGATGCACGGCATACGGAGGGTCCAGGTAGCAGACTTCGGCACTCCTTCCCGAGAGGAAGGCGGCCGCGTCCATGCACGCAACCTCGGCCGACGCGGGAGATTCCACGAGCACGGGCCTGCTCAGCCGAACGGGGCCCATGATGCGCCGCAACGCGTCGCGGCCGTGCCCTCCGAAGCCCTTGTGAAACGCCTTGAACACGCCCGATGTATTGGTGTGGGTAGCCGACTGGTAGAGGAGAGGCGCAAGCAGTGCCGTCTTCCGGAGGAACGCGCCGGGCTCCGCAGGCGTCCCCGGAAACATCTCCTCGATGCGCTGCCTGATCGCGTCGATCGCGAGCGCGTTCTCCCTCGTGTAGAAGAGCCGCTCGGTTCTCCAATCTGCCCCCGCGGTGTTTCGGGGTGCATAAAAGCGGCTGATGTAACCTTCTGCGTCGGGCAACGGCGGCAGTGCGTTCAGCTCTTCGAGAACCTCATCGATCCCGCCGCGCGCCGGGAAGAGGCTGTCGAGGTCGGATGCGTTCAGCCGGAGGTGACAGGAATTGATCACGAAGGCGTATGGCTCCCAGTCATTGGCCGCGACCCGAAAGCCCATTGTCCGGGCCAGGCGGGAGACGGCGCCCGAGCCGGCGAAGGGATCACAAAAGGTGCTGCGAACCGGATCGACGGGAATGCTGCTGAAAACCCCGTGGAGGAACGGCAGGAGTGCCCGCTTGTTGCCGATGTACGCGATGAGCTGATCGCTGAGGTAGGAACCCGTGAAGTCCACCAGGAGGTCAGTCGGGAGAGTAGGTCGCCCGATTCCTGTCCGTTTCGTAGACTTCGACGAGCGTGAAATTGGCATCCGGCATCTCGGCGTGCATCCTCTCGTAGATGAAGACGGCAATCCGTTCGGCGCTCGGGCATCCGTCGTTGAAGGCGGGGTGATCGTTGAGGCTGGAGTGGTCGAGCTCGAAGGTGATCTTTCTCAGGGCTCCCTTGAGGATACCGAAATCCAGGAGCATGCCGCCATCGTCGAGATTTTTCCCGGAAGCGGTCACGAGGACCTTGTAGTTGTGGCCGTGCAGCCTCTCGCACTTGCCGTGATAACGAGTGAGGAAATGGGCGGCGGCGAAACCGTCTTCGATGCGCACAGTGTACATGACGGGTACTCCACGGCAGAGCATATTGATTTCACTTCCTGAAAGCAAATCTGTGCAGGATTGACACCGAAGGCTCGGCCGGATTCAATCGATGCATTCCCCCGACACGGGAAGGAGGAGCTCCATGAAACGCATCATCTCATGCACGCTCGTTCTGTCGTTCGCTCTCGCGGGCGTCGCCTTCGGCCAGGTGAAGGCGAAGAACGGCGTGTATTTTGCTGGAAGGAACAGGTCGTCCTCACCGTTGCCGGCGGCACGATCACCGCCGTGAACTGGAACGGGGTGTCCAACCTCGGCGTGGCGGACAAGAAGACAGTCGCGGCCGCGGGCGGCTACGGAATGAAGAAGGCTTCCAAGCTCGGGCTCGAATGGGACCAGGAGGCCGCCAACGTCGAGGCATATCTTTTGAAGACGCAGAACCCGGGCTTCAACAAGTTCAAGCAGGATGGCACGACGGATGCGATCTCCGGCGCCTCGCTGCACGTTGCGGTTTTCTACTCCCTTGTGAACAAGGCCCTCGCGGCCGGTCCGGTGCCCCGGGGCATCTACAAGAAGGACGGGTGGTTCTTCAAGGAACAGCCCGCATACGATGCGCAGACGGGCTGGAAGGACTCCGTGCTCATCACGGTCGTCAATGGCACGATCGTGGATGTGCTCTGGAACGGCACGAGCAAGGACGCGAAGAAGAAGTCGAAGCTCATTGAGGCGCTGGAAGGCCGCTACGGAATGGCCAAGGCGGCCAGGAAGGGCGAATGGAACGTCCAGGCGGCCGCGGTCGAGGCGGCGATCCTCAAGTCCCAGGACCCGGCGAAGATCAACGTGAGGTCGGACGGGACCTCGGATGCGATCTCCGGCGCGTCACTCCACGTGACTGCGGTGGGGCTTGCGATCGAGGCATTGAAGGCTGCGCGATAAGGGCAGCGTCATCGATGGTCATGTGGGACAATGGCCCCGCAGGTGCGGGGCCGCTTTTTTGTCATTGCCCGCTGTCATCGTCCGCTGACTTGATTCCAGGCCCCCTCGCGGATAGCATCCGGTGATGCTCGAAATGGCCCTGACCGAGCTCTTCTCCGGTGTTCCATTCGAGGAGTTCCGGGGAGACATGTCCCGGATCGTGCGCGGGATCGCCTACGACTCGCGCGACGCAGAGCCGGGGTTCCTGTTCGCCGCGATGGACGGGCTGCACACGGATGGGCATCGCTACGTCGGGGACGCGATTCGCCGGGGCGCGACGGCCATCCTCCACGCCCGGCCGCTCACCGACGTGCCTCCGAATGTCACCTGCATCCGTGTGCGTGACCCCCGGATCGCGCTCTCACCGATTGCCGCGGCATTCTACCGTTACCCGTCGAGGTCGATCAAGGTGATCGGCGTCACCGGCACTGATGGAAAGAGCTCCACGGTCTGGTTCATCGCGCAGCTCATCGGCTTCCTGGGAGGCAGGGCGGGATTCCTTTCCACCGTGTCCTTCAAGACAGGCGACGAGGTGGTGAAGAATCCCTTCCGCCAGTCCACCCCTGAAGCGACCGAGATCCAGGGCATGCTGAGAGAGATGGTGGAGAAGGGACAGGACATCGCGGTCGTGGAGGCCACATCGCACGGGCTCTCCCCGAGGACGAACCGGCTCGGCGACGTGCTTTTCGACGCGGCCGTCCTCACCAACGTGACGCACGAGCACCTGGAGTTCCATGGCTCCTTCGAGCAGTACCGTTCAGACAAGGCGAACCTCTTTCGCGCCGTGTCACCGGATGCGTCGAAGGATGTGCAATGCCCGCGCTTCGGGGTGGTAAACGCCTCTGACCCGAGCGCGGGATATTTCCAGGAGGCCTCGCGCGTGCCGGTGTACCGCTACGGCTCCGGCGGCGAGCTGGAGGCACTCTCCTGTAAGGAGGAGGTTTCCGGCACCACGTTCCGCCTGGTGCACGAAGGCAGGGAGGCCGACGCGCGCATCTGCATCCCCGGGCCGTTCTGGGTGGAGAACGCGCTGGCCGCGGTCCTGGCTGCCGCCCGCATCCTCGAGCTGCCGCCTCTCTCGCTCGCGCCTTTCCTCCACCGGCTGCGAAGCGTCCAGGGCCGGATGGACTACGTCGACTCCGGCCAGCCCTTTGCCGTCATCGTCGATTATGCGCACACACCCGGCGCCTTCCTGAAGCTCCTGCCCTGGATGCGCACCCGCACCCGGGGAGAGCTCACGGCCGTCTTCGGCTCCGCGGGAGAGCGCGATCGGGAGAAGCGTCCCCTCCAGGGCCGTGCGGCCGGCGCGCACTGCGACACGCTGGTGATCACGGATGAAGACTCGCGCGGGGAAGATCGCATGGAGATCCTCGAACAGATCGCGGCGGGGTGCGATGGCAAAAGGCGCGGCGAGAACCTCTTCCTCATCCCCGACAGGCGCGAGGCAATCCGCTTCGCGCTCTCCCGGGCCCGGCCGGGCGACGCGGTCCTCCTCCTCGGCAAGGGGCACGAAGGGAGCATCATCGGGCCCCGGGGCCCCGCGGCCTGGGACGAGAGGGCTGAAGCGGAAGCAGCCCTGCGCTCACTCGGGTACGCCGGCTGATGACCCGCAGTTGCAGTTCTTTTTCGGGTGAAGCGCTGATGATGCTCGTCGTGATCATGCTCCTCTTTCTCGCCTCGAACTCTGCCGGGGCTGAATCGCTGCATCTCAGAGTTGCCGTGGCTCCGGAGGCGGTGGGCGCTCTCCCCGCCACATCCGGGCTGGAGGCAGGGATCCAGCGGCTTTTCGCCGCGGAGTTCGGTACCTTCACATCGCTGGTCTTCGACGGGGAGCAGTCAGGCAGCCAGGCTGCAGCCGCGTCAGACACTTTCGCGCAGGTTCGCCTCGAGGTCTCAGGCGGAGCTGTCACGGCTTCAACCGACTTCACGCGGGCGCGCGCCATGCGGTCCCTGGTCTCCACCGTGCCGGCGGGATGCCCGGCGAGTCTCCTCGCGACGATTGCCGGCGACCTCGCGTTCCTGTTTGTCTCGTCGCGGGGCTTCTCCACGCTGCCTCTGTCTCCGCCGCCTGCCCTTGTCGCTTCACTCTCGACCGATACCCTGGGAACGCTCACGGGATGGAACCCCGAGGAGCTGGAGCCGGTCGGGCTTGCGGGCTCAGGCGATGAGATCACGATCTGCTTTCCCCACCGGTATCTCACGCTGGGACCGCTGTTTCGCATCTCAGCCTCCACAATCCGGGACATCAATGGCCAGGGAATCGGGCGCGAGCCGATGCAGCTGTCCGGGATCGTCCAGGGACCGGGCGACACGCTCCTCCTGCTCTCCGAGCGGGAGGCCAGGATCGCCCTCGTCGACCCGAGGCTGGGCACCCGGCAGGTGACGGATGCGCAGGAGCTTTCAGCGCTCCCAGCCCGGCTGATCGGGAGGGGAACGCTGGCCGCGCTGCCGGGGAAGCTCGGCGAGCCGGGGATCCGCCTGTATCCCCTCGAAGGCGGACCTTCCCGCGTGGTGCGCGTCGCGGCCTCGTACGTCCCTGCGTTCGACCTGGACAGGGAAGGCAACCTCTGGGCCTGGGATGCCGGAGAGCGGCGCGTGCGCATCCTCACTCCCCGAGGACAGGAGGTTTTCTCCATACGGCCGCTTTTCAGCGCCGCCACCGTGCAGCTCCCCCAGCAGCTCGCGGTCTTCGATGACGGCAGCTTCCTCCTTGCCGGATCCGCGGAGGTGTGGAAGTTCCAGAGCTCTGGAATCCCCGTCTGGAGGCTCGCACGGATTCCCGGACGGCCCGGCGAGAGCCTGCCCTCATCGTTCGACCTCGCCGCGAACCGATCCAGCGGATCGTTCACGATCCTCGACGCGCAATCGCGGAGGCTGCTCGCCTTCTCTTCTTCGCCTGCCGGGGAGGCCGCCCGGCTCGGGTCCCTGCTCGAGCGGCTGGATTCTCGTAAGCAGCGGGATCTGCAGGAGGCGTCGGCATTCGCCCACGGCGCCGGGCTCGGGCTGGTGGCGCTGCAGTACGGCGAGCTGCTGATTCAGGCCGGTGGAGCCGAGGCCGAGCGCGAGGCCGCCCGCATGGCGCTCCTGAGGGAGAAGGCTGCGGGATACTCCGATTTCGCGGACGGGCTGACGCGTGATCTCCTGTACGAGCGAGCCGATGCCGCCTGGCTCAGGACGGCGGAGACGCTCCGGGAGCTCGCCGCGGAATCTCCGGAAGACCAGGCGGCCGCTGCGATGCTGCAGACCGTCCTTGCCCGGAGGAGAGAAATCCGCTCGGCGCTCACGGGCACGCCGGACCTCCAGGCCGTATCTGCACGGGTGCTCATCGGGCACCCGGATGCCTGCGGGACATCGCTCACGCTGGAAGTCACGCTGCGCAATTCGGGCGCCCAGCCCCTGCGCGGCGTGCGGGTGCACGCCGATCTTCCCTCGGCGGTGTCGGCCCCGGCACTGGCTGCACTCGACGAGATCCCCCCGTCGGAGGCGCGCGAGGTGCGTATCCCGCTCGGGCCGGCCGACCTGGAGAGCCCGACTTCAGCGGCCGCTGTGCCGGTTTTCGCCCTGGTCACGTATCAACGGGGGGCGCAAGGGATTTCGCGGTCCCTCTCGTTCTCCGCACAGGCTGCCGAGGGAGGACCGCGGCGAAGCCTCGCGGAAGCCCTGGCCTGCCGCGCCGTGCCGCTGGACACTCTCGCCGCGAACCTTGCGGAGTCACTGTTGGAGGGTGCACGGTCGGACCCGTCGCAGCCTCTGGCCAGGCTGGCCGGGATCCTCGATTCTCTCGGCGCCGCGAGAAGGCAGGCGTACACGGTGCCCGGGGTCTCCCCGGTTGATTCAACCCGCACCCCTGAATCCACGGGGCCGACGATGCGAAACCTGCTTCGTAGCCTTTCACCAGACGAATCAGACTGGACCATCGTCACCGCGTCCATCGCGTCGACCCTCGGAATGCCGGCAGCCATCCTGTCCCTGGGAGACCGGCCGTTCGCCCTCGTGAATACGGGAATCCCCTTTTCGAATGCGCTGGCCGCGGTTCCCGGTCTCGAGCGCTTCAGTGAGCAGCTGGCGGGCCTCTCACCCGGGGGCACCCTGTGGCTTCCTCTGTCCGGCCGGGTGCCGCCCTCGGAGGTGGATGGGGCATCCTGGTCCATGGCCGATGCGCTGGATGCCATAGCAAGCGGTGACATGGCGAATGCGCGCCGTTCCGCCGTGGCACAGTCAGGTGCTCAAGAGAGCGCGCCATTGCCGTTTCCCCTCGTGCTCCCCGTCAGCACCGCACGCCCGTCAATCGCCGCCTTGCGAGACGCGGCGGAATCGTCCCTTGCCGGCGTCCGATAGACGGCTTGACCCAGATCCCTTTTTCTTCCACGCTATGCACATGGTTTGGAGCACGGTTTACCTGGTTATCGCGGTCATCGCGGGAATCATTGGGATCTGGAACCTCGCCCGTCAGCGGTCGGTTTTCCTTTCGCTCACCGGCATTCTCTGGTTCCTGATCATCCTGTTCGAACGCTTCATTCCGAGGGTGTACGACTACCGCTTCGCGGAGGGTGTGCCCGCGCTGGGCTCGCTGTTCCTCTACGTGGTGGTCCCTGTTTTCCTGATCCTCGCCTTCTTCACGACTTTCTACCGGAGGTAGCTCTCTCAGAGAGCCTTTCCCGCGCCCAGCGGGCGGCCTTGCGCACCGCGTCCGAGCCGTCCGCGAGGTGCCGCTCCACGTGTCCCCGGAGCGACGGGTCCCCCGCGTTCCCGGCTGCCACCAGTGCGTTTCGTAAAAGGGCATCCCCCGCCACCCATGACATTCCCAGGGCGGTGCCGCGGAAGCGCAGCTTCCTCTGCCCGGCGTCCTCGGCCAGGTATGCGCGAAGGGGAATGCCCGGGCCGATCTCTCCCGTCGATGGGGGTGCAATCTCTTTCAAACCGCTGTTGTGCGGGCACGCCGCCTGGCAGTCCTGGCACCCGTACAACCGCGCACCCCAGAGCTCCATCGTTTCCTCGGAAAGCCCTTCCACGGATCCCGCCTTCCCCTGGAGGCAGAGATCCTGCCGCACGACGTACGGCTGGTCGATCGCTCGGACCGGGCATGCGGATCGACAGCGCTGGCAGGAGCCGCAAGGGTCCGTCGGCAGCGAGGGAAGAGGACGGCCCTCGACCTCGGTGCGCACGGGGATGACGGCACCGGCGATCACGAACATCGACCCGAGCCCGGGAACCAGCACGCAGCCGTTCTTTCCGTACGCGCCCATTCCAGTGGCCGCGAGCAGGGGTTTTTCGGGGATCCGCGAATTGGAGAACAGCCGGACTTTTGAGCGGGGAATGCCCGCTTCGCGCTCCAACCGCTCCGCCACGAAACGCAGCATGGAAATCGCCGTGCGGTAGTAGTGCGCGCGGGCGAATGGTGCGACGAGGGCCAGGGGCTCCCCCGGCGCGCCCGGGTCATCGGGCTCGCTGCGAAGGCAGGAGAGACAGCAGACAAGGATCGTGGAGGATTGCGACCAGGCGGAGGGTTCGGTGATCCAGTGCCACTCCAGGCCGCGCAGCGTCCCGCCGTCGAGCTCTGCGGGCCTGGACCGCAGGCGGTGAGCCAACGGCGCAAGGAGGCGCGGATCCACGATCGCCGCACGATGGAATCCCGCCTCCCGCGCGAGCTCGACCGCCCTGCCGTGGACGAAACTCGGGCTCAGTCCGATGTCTTTTCGAAGTCGTCCCTGCTCGCGCCGCACACCGGGCACACCCAGTCCGCCGGGAGGCTCTCGAATTGTGTCCCGGCCGATATCCCGCTGTCGGGATCCCCCTTTGCGGGGTCATAGACGTATCCACACACCGTGCATACCCACTTCTGCATACGCGCTCCTCTCTCGTGTGTTGGCGGAATTGTACCTGAAAACTGTTTGCATTGACAGCAGGTACCTTTTTCCATACGCTGAAAGAATATGGGCGTTCAGGCCCCGAAATCACCGCCCCAGGAGAAGTCCGCGCACCCGGCCAGGGCGCCGGGGCTCCTCGATCGGCTGCTCGCGCTGTTCGCCAGCGACGATCCCGAGAGGCAGAAGCAGAAACAGCTCCGCGATATCGCCGCCGAGCTCAAGCGGAGCCGTGCCCGCTTCTACAACCCGGTCAAGCACACGGCGGAGCCGAACCTGGCCCGGTTCTTCTGGGAAATCTACAAGACGGTGGCGGCGGCCCAGATACTGTTGAAGGGTGCGGAAGTCTCCCGCGCCCTCAAGATGACCCTCGTGGACCTCTCCCTTTCCGAGGAGCAGTCCCTCCTGAGGGAACGGCTCACCGAGAGGTCGATCGACGAGCGGGCGAAACGGGGCGCGGACCCCAAAGGCCTCGAAGCCGAGGTGAAGAGGGACGTGAAGACTCTGATGGAAGGCATCGACACCAACTGGATGAACGATCTCGATGCCCTGTTCAACCGCGTCCTCGTATTCCTCGACCTGATCGGGTTCGACTATTTCTTCCTCCTGAAGAATTTCGACCCGGGTCTCCCCGAGCGGGACTTCTCCTACAATCCGCGTTTCGAGGCCCTCGAGGCGGCGACCGTCCTGGAAGATCTGCAGGATTTCCTGGAGATCCTTCCGAGCATCGATCCGGAGGCGGACTGGGATCGGATCCTCAGAATCCTCAAGGAGCACCGGGGCATGGATGTCGTCGCCCGCGACGCCCTGCGGAAGACGCTCCAGATCATCCGCGACGTGCAGAGGAGCGGCGTCATTCTCCTCGTTGTCAGGCACATGCTTTCGAACCCGGTGTGGAAGCCCATGGTCCGCACGCACCGCGAACGGATCGTGGAACCCTACCTTTCCAAGGTCACAGCGGAGGCGGAGATGACCGCTCAGAAGGTGGCGCACGGCCGGCGCAACGAACAGATGGAAGAGCTCGCGCGCGCCGTGTTCGGTTCCGGGGCAGTCGCCAAGCTCAACAATTATTCGGAGCAGTCGAATCCCGAGTATGCCCAGAAGCTGCTCGGCGGCTTCCTGCACGTCTCGGCGCTGAACTACCTGCGCGCGTTCCTCGTGGAGTACCTCCCTAAGAGCATCCGCGAGGTCGTGGACCTGCTCATCATCAAGGGCAAGTGGTCGAACAGCCAGCCGTCCATCCAGATGTCGGAAGCCTTCCACCAGCTCCTGACCATGTCGGAGAAGATCGGCCATTTCGACGCGAACCTTTCGGAAAACGGCGAGCTTGGACGCCGGCTGAAGACCATCGCACTCCGCGCGGACAGGGAGAGGAGGGCGCTGGTCCAGCTGCGCATGGCCCTCCAGCAGGTGAACGACGAGGCGCGCACGATGATCGGCGACGCGGTGCAGCACTTCGTATCGATTGCACGGGTTCTGAAGCTCGCCCACGAAGACATCGGCAAGCCGAACCCGTCCTTCCTGGTCAACTGGAGAGAGCTGAGGCCGTCCTCTGACAAGGAGCTTCGTGCCGTCATCGCCCTGGCCTACAAGAAGATCTACAACTTCGTCCAGCTCATGCAGATGTACAAGTAGAGGAGGCCGTAGGCAGGGATGCCGAGGGCCGACGAGCACAGGGATGCCTTGGGCGGCAGCTGTCCGCCCGAGCACGGTAACCCGTGCGGGGGCGGACAGCGAGAGTCTGGGGAAGGAGGCCCGCGCATTTGTTACGCGCGCGCCTTTTTCAGGCGGCTCCGCACCACGTAGTCGGACAGGATTCCCAGCTTCATGTAGCGCTCCCAGACCGATTGAGGAAGATCGCGCCCGTCGCCGATGAGATGTCGGCAGGCCGGTGAGCCGCATCGGCAGGGCATTGTGAAATCGCCTTCGTCCAGCGTCGTGGAGTAATCGAAAGCGATCTCCTCGCCCGGGACGATGTCCCGGATGGCCCGAAGCTCGGCGGAAGTCCCGGTAATCTTCACCCCCGCGTTCGGGTCGCAGGAATGATTGAACAGATCGTCCACTCCGCCGGACTCACCGATGTAGAGGTCCGGTCCGATCTGCAGTGCATAGGTCGTCGCGCTGGTCTGCGCGTAGCGAAGGAAGGGCCCCGAAAAGCGCGCGATCAGCGCACCGTCCGATATCGGCTCCCCGGCGAAGACGCCGCGGCCGTGCGTACCCTCCCGGACCGCGAGCTTCATGCCGTTCCGCCTGCGCCCCCGTGGATGTTCAGCACGGAGGGGATCGTCCGCAGGCTCTTCATTACCCGGCCGAAGTCCTCCCGGTTGTCCAGCTCCACGGTGAAGGACCCGCGCAGGGTCTCCCCCTCGTCCTCCTCGAGCTTTCCCTCGATGAGATGGCCGCCGAACTTCTTCAGCGCTCCCTCGATCTCGGAGAACAGGTTGGAGGTCAGGCGGGCGGTGACCTGGAAGCGCCGGGTGGACTTGGGGGACACGGTCTCCCACTCGACGTCGATGCTGCGTTCCGCGAAATCCTTGATGGAGGCGATGCTCGGGCACCCGATGCGGTGCACGGTGATGCCCCTGCCCCGGGAGACGTAGCCCACGATCGAATCCCCCGTGGACGGCGTGCAGCACTGGGCGATGCGGATCATGATGTTCCGCTCCTGACCGATCTTGATGGCCACCTTGCTGGCATCGCGGATCTGGGTCTCTGGTTCGGCCGGCACTTCTTCCGGGACGGGCCCGCCCGGCGCCCGGGACTTCGTCTTCTGGAACACGATCGTCTGCGGAGCCTCGTCGCTCTTGCGGGCGACGATATTGCGATCGAAGATCAGACCGGGCTCGTTCTGCGCGAGCCAGTGCTTCACCTTGGAGCGGGCCTTGGACGTTTTCACGTAGCGCAGCCAGTCCAGGTGGGGATGCGCGGTCTTGGAGGTCATGATCTCCACGACCTGCGTGTTCTTCAGCGGTTCCTTCAGGGGGATGATCGCCCCGTCCGCCTTCGCCCCCGTACAGCGGTCGCCGATGTCGGTATGGATGTGGTAGGCGAAATCGATCGCGGTGGACCCGTAGGGAAGCTCGACCACGTCCCCCTTGGGCGTGAAGACATAGATGGAATCGCGCAGGAGCTCCTTCTTGATCTCGTCCAGGAAATCCCCCGAGACCGCCCCGGCCCCCTGCCATTCACGCAGCTTGTTGATGAGGGAGAGCTCCTTGGTCTTCTCCCCGTCTTTCAGCACGCCGCTCTTGTACAGCCAGTGTGCCGCGATCCCGTTCTCCGCGGTCTGGTGCATGGCATGGGTGCGGATCTGGATCTCGATGATCTTCCCGGCAAAGCCCATCACCGTCGTGTGGAGGCTCTGGTATCGGTTGGACTTCGGCATGGCGATATAGTCCTTGAAACGGCCCTCGATGGGCATCCACAGCTTGTGCACCAGCCCCAGGAGCTCGTAGCACTGGCTCGTGGTGTCGCACAGGACGCGCAGCCCCAGCAGGTCGTAGATCTCCTCCATCTGCTTGCCGCGTCGGCGCGTCTTCTGGTAGATCGAGTAGAAGTGCTTGGCCCGGGTCTCGATGGTGATGGCGATGCCGGAAGCGGTGGCCTCCCGCGTGATCGATTCCTTCACGCGTTCGAGGTACTCCGCCCGTTCGCTCTTGCGATCCGCCACGAACTGCCGGATCTGCTCGTACACGGCGGGTTGCAGGTGCTTGAGGCTGAGATCCTCCAGCTCGTCCTTGATCCGCGAGATCCCGAGGCGTCCGGCGAGCGGAGCGTAGATGTCGAGGGTCTCCATGGCGATGCGCGTGCGGTCTTCGATTTCGAGATAGCCGAGGGTGCGCATGTTGTGCAGCTTGTCCGCCAGCTTGATGAGGATTACCCGCACGTCTTTCACCATGGCGAAGAGCATCTTGCGGATGGTCTCCGCGTGCTGGAAGGTGGAAGACCTTCCGCGCAAGACGGAGATTTTCGTCACGCCCTGCACCAGGGACTCCACCTCCCTGCCGAACTCCCTGCGAAGAGCCGCCCGTGAAGTTTCGGTGTCCTCCAGGACGTCGTGCAGCAGGGCGGCGATGACCCCCTCTGCGTCCATGCGGATGTCCACGAGGATCGAGGCGACGCTGAGTGGATGAATGAAAAAGGGGTCACCCGACGCGCGTTTCTGCTCGCCGTGCAGCCGGCGCGCCCACTCGGCCGCAGACAGGATCTTCTGCCGCTCTTCCGGCGCGTAGACGGAAAGCCGCTCCTCGAAATACGTGAGGAGCTCCGCAACCTCGTTCGCGGCAACGGCGGCGGGGATCTCCCCTCGCTCGATCTCACCCATGGCTCACCACCGCCTGGGGCGGGTGATCGAGACGCCCGGCAATCACCCTGTTGCTGCCCGCG
>Ga0187886_1001767_pt1 | contig 18611 bp, 16 predicted proteins | sample June2016WEW_20_1_FD_133001 | JGI IMG/M metagenome (GOLD analysis project Ga0187886, IMG submission 133001) | Peatland microbial communities from SPRUCE experiment site at the Marcell Experimental Forest, Minnesota, USA - June2016WEW_20_150 | ecosystem: Environmental > Terrestrial > Soil >... | reverse complement strand
GCCGCAATAGGCGGCGCCACACCGGGACAGGAGGTGGAGGAAATGGCCCGCACCCTGGATGAGCGGATGGCCCAGGCACTCCAATAGAAGGCGGCTTTGCCGCCCCTACTCGTGGTGCAGGGCCTCGATGGGGTTGAGGCGAGAGGCATTGTAGGCGGGATAGATACCAAAGAAAAGGCCAATGACCGCAGACACGCCAAAGGCTAGGATGATGGCCACCGCTGAAACATCCGCCCGGACGCTCTGCTCCAGGATGGTGCGGCCGTTTGCCAGCGTCGAAAGGGAAACGCCGAGAATGACCCCGATGGCTCCACCGGCCATCGTGACCATCAGAGCTTCAACTAGGAACTGCATGAGAATGTCGCCCTGCGTCGCTCCCATAGCCTTGCGGATGCCTATCTCGCGGGTGCGCTCCGTGACCGAGACCAGCATGATGTTCATGATGCCGATGCCGCCGACGGCAAGGGAGATGCCGGCGATGGCCGCCATAGCCGCCCACAGCGTCTGGGATATCTCGGTCTCGGCGGCCTTCAAGTTGGCCACCTCGGTCTGGCTCAGAATCACGAAGTCATCCTTCTTCACGTTGTGACGCTCGCGGAGCAGGGCTGCTATGTCCTTCTTCGCTTGGTCGAAGTCATTCCTGTCCTTCACCTTTACCGAGATCTGGAACACATTGCTGAGCCCCTGCGGATTCCTCAGGATGGGAATACGGGCCTGCATTGTCGGCAGGGGTATGAACATCAGGTCATCCTCATCGCCGGTGGTTGTGGCTCCCTTCGGCTCCATGACGCCGATCACTCGGAAGTTGAAGACGATCATGCCGCCAGGGCCCACCGCGAGGCGCACCGACTTGCCGACCGGGTCGGCGTCGGGGAAGAGTGTCTGGGCCAGCCTGTGCCCCAGGACAGCCACAAGGCCTTTGCGGGAGATGTCGTTCTCACTGAGGAACTGGCCTCTCCCCACATAAAAGTCGCGTACATACTGGTACTCGGGCGTGGTGCCGATGATGGTGGCGCGCGTGTTCTGGCCGCCGGCGATCAGTGCGCCCTCGAAGTCGATCTGGGGCGCCACGCCCTCCACATAGGGAAACTTCTCCGGATCATTGATGGCGTAGGCATCGGTGTCTACCAAGGTCAGCGCCTGGCCTCCATATACCGCCGCTTCGGCATTGGATGCCTGAGACGGACCCGGCCTGATGAAGAGAAGGTTGCTGCCCAGCCCCCGAATACTCTCCGTGACGCCCTTCCGAGAACCTTGGCCCACCGCCATGAGGGTGATGACGGCGCTCACCCCGATGATGATGCCGAGCATGGTTAGCGACGAGCGCAGCTTGTTGGCGGCGAGAGCGGCGAAGGCAGTACGGATGGTGTCGGTGATGCTCATGGCGTTGAAGTCTCACTTCCAGCGCCACCGCCGACCGGCGGTTCGGCTGCCGTTGACAAGCGGTTCGACGATGAGCTCAGCTCATCGCTGACGATTTGCCCATCCTGAAGGTGAACAATCCTGTGAGCATAGGCGGCGACTTCCCGTTCATGCGTCACAAGGGCAATGGTAATACCCCGTTCCACGTTGAGTCGCTCAAAGATGCGCATTATGTCATGGCCGGTGGCGGTGTCCAGGGCCCCTGTCGGCTCATCAGCCAGGACCAGCGAGGGGCTCGTCACAAGGCAACGGGCGATGGCCACCCGCTGCTGCTCACCCCCCGAAAGCTGAACGGGCCGGTGCGCCAGGCGGTCGGCCAGCCCCAGGTCGACAAGGGCCTGAAGCGCCAGGCGCTGCCGGTCGGGCATCTTGCGATAGAGCAGGGGTAGCTGCACCTGCTCGATCGCTGGTAGGCGGCGAAGGAGGTTGAAGCTCTGGAAGACGAAGCCGATCTTGCGATTGCGGATCACCGCCAACTGCTCCTCATCGAGGGCGCTGACCTTCAGGCCATCGAGTTCGTAGGTGCCTGAGGTGGGTTTGTCCAGGCAGCCGAGGATATTCAGGAGGGTGGACTTGCCGGACCCCGAAGGCCCCATAATGGCCAGGAACTGGCCCTCCTGTATCTCTAGATTGATTCCCCGCAGAGCGGGTACAGGCACGTCGCCAGCTAAGTAGACCTTGGTGATATCGGTCAGCTTGACCACGGTGCGAATTACTGCCTAGCGAATGCCGCCAGGAAGTGCCCCCTCTCCCCCACCTGCCGCAGCTGTCGCCTCGGCCGGAGTGCCGCCTGGGAGCACTACCAGGTCGCCAGCTTTCAGGCCGCTGATGATCTCCGTCTTGTCGGCGTCACTAATGCCTGTCAGGATGACCCTTGTCTCGGGCTTGCCGTCGACCATCACGTCAACCACCTGGTTCTGTCCCTCGCGCCTGATGGCCCGGTTGGGCACAGCCAAGACGTCGGTCTTTTCCTGAGTGACAATAACCGCTGATCCGCTCATGCCTGGAGCCGGCCGAACGTCAGCGTTGGGATCGAAGCCCGTAAGCTGGGCTTTGGCAAGATAGGTCACCACGCCCTGCTGAGTGGTGGGAGCGAGGCCTATCTCCGTTACCGTCAGCTGGTAAGCCTTCTCCGGGATGGCATCGAAAATGATGACCCCTTGCTGACCAACCCTGACGGTGGGCAGGTCCGTCTCGCCGAGGGTCAGCTCTACCTCCAGGGCATCGGGGTTGAGCAGAGTGATTGCTGGAATGGCCGCGGTGACCAAGTCGCCCACGCTGATATTAATGGCGGCGACAGTGCCATCGAAGCGAGCTACCAGCGTCGCGTCCTCCAGGGTCTTGCGAGCCTGCTCCACCGCCACCTCAGCGACCCGCACCTGCTGAACCTGCAAGTCGATGTCCTCCTGGCTGGCGCCGTCAAGCAGATCATCCCTGGCCGCTGTGGCTGCCGCCAAATTGGCACGGGCGGTGTCGACGGCGCCCTGAGCGGCAGCAATGGCGGACTCTGTCGCTCCCTCGCGAAGCTTGTCCAGTTGCAGTTGGGCCGCCTTCAGGGCCTGCTCAGCCGCTGTCACCGCTGCTTCCGCCGCAGCAACATCCTCTGCGTCGGGCTCTTCTTTCAGCGCATCGAGAGTCTGCTGGGCGGATGCGAGGGCGGCCCCGGCAGCGCTGACGGCTGCTCCGGCGTCCTTTTCGGCTGTCAGCGCCTTAGAGTAGGCGGAGTTGGCTTGGACGAGACCGCTGGTCGCCGCAGCGAGGGCTGGACCCGGGCTCTCCCCCGGTCTAATGGAATCGTTGAGGTCGCTGATTTCGCTGTTGCTGAGGGGGATGGAGAAATCGTCGCAGATGTGGTCGATGTGGTCGTCGGTGTGGCAGTAGGTCGTGCCAGCGCCTTGGAGAACTGCTTCCGCCGACTGCACACCCGCCTTGGCGCTTGTTTGGAGGCTCTTGGCGCTCGTCAGGTTCGCCTGGGCGCTTGCCACATTCGCCTCGCCGGCGGCGAGGTCGGCATCCGAAGGGCCCTCCTGTAGCTTCCTTAGGTTGTCCTGGGCGGCAAGGAGCCCTGAGTTGGCGCTCTTTACTCTCTCCTCCGCCGCAGCCAGCTCAGCATCAGAGGCTCCCTCCAGCAGGTCCTTCTGGTCATTCAAGGCTGTGTCGAGGGCCACCTGGGCGGCCACCACCGCCTTGTCGGCGGCCGCCTTGTCGGCGTCGGAAGCCCCTTTTTGGATCTGCTGAAGGCGGATGCGCGCCGACAGAAGATTTGCCTCGGCGGTAGCCAACTGGTTCTTGAGGGCGTCGGATTCCAGGCTGGCCATCTGCTGGTCCGCCTTGACCTTGTCGCCCAGCGCCACTTCGACGGAGTCCACCCGCCCCGGTATGCCGAAGCTGACTACCGACTCATCCACCGCTTTCGCCTCGCCTGAGGTGGTGATGCTGAAGCGAATAGTGGCCGTGGTCACCCTGTAGGTGCTGATGGCTACCCCGTTCGAGCCGCCTTCAGCGAACCAGAAGTGGTAGACGAAGAAGCCGCCCACCGCGGCGGCAATGAGCAGAGCCAGGAGCACAAGCCAGCGAGGCTTTCTTCTCCTGCCGATCGTCCCCATGAGCACTTAGCTCCTTGCCTGTGAAGGTAATGCAAGTCTGCCGTGGATCAGCACAGCACAGCACAGCACAGACTCAGGTAATTATATGATGGCTTCTAGGCATGATAGTGTCAAATAAGAGCGCCAATGCCGCGCTAGACGGCGGCGATCGCTGTCGGGTTTCGTCGACCGGGATGCCTCAACACTACTCGCTGGCGGTTGACGGCAGCGGCAACCCCAGCCATTCATAGAGTCCGTCAATGTCAGGCTGGAAATCGAACAGGACTGGATAGCCCGGAGGCACCGCCTCCACCTCCAGCAGGGTGAAGCACCCTGGGCAGTAGAACTCCCGCAGCACCATCCATTGGGGGTCGCTGTGCATCATTTGCGGGTAGATCTCCCGTAGCAGCGATTCGTCGTCGCGCACGAACACCCGCGCCTTCGTCTTCCAGTTCTCCCGATAGTCCCCGAATTCGCAGCCGCAGTCGCAGCGCACTACCCGCTCGCTTCCCTTCTGCACCACGTAGAGGTGCTCAGCCAGAGGGAGAAGGACGGGTTCCTGCCAGCCGAGGCGCTCCCGCAACACCTCCATGACCACCTGGAAGCGGGCAGGGTCCTTGGGGTGCGAGATGATCTCCTTGAGCTGGGGCCAGGATAGCCGCCCGTCGATCAGATCCTCGACCACTCGTCGATCCATCTCGCCCCTCCTACGGCTCGAAGCCTTCGGGCAGCTTCCAGAAGGCTCGAAACTCCTGCGCCCAAGCTTGTGAAAGGCTCATGCTTTCGCGAAACATGCGGCGAACGGGCTCGCCCAACTGCCGCTCCTCGATGCGTTGCCGCTCCTGTCGCCAGAACTCGTCGAAGGGCAAGGAGCGTTCGGCCCGCAGGCGTCGGATCTCCTGCCGCCGCCCATCCGAGGCTTCCTCGTCCAACACCCACTTCTCCTGCTTTTCGTCACGGCTGGCCACGACGCCGAACACGTCTCTGGCAATGCGCTCGCTGAAGATGCCCTCATTCATATCGTCCACCACCCGCTGCCCAGGTCGCTCCAAGGGGTCACCGCAGCCGGGCCCACCAGAAAGGACGTAGTGGAGCACATCCCCGTCGTGGAAGATCGTAGGGAACATCATCGCGTTGGGTCTCCGCGTTACCTCGCCGCCCAATAATTCCTCGAACTCTCTGCTGTCTGGGTCATCGCCCACGGGGTAGGGCTGCCCTTTGGAAACCCGATCCATAAGCTCACTGCCTTTGCTCCAAAGGCGGTAGCTGGTCGCCTGCGGATAGCCGCCGAAGATGCCGCAGCCCATGAAAGTGGGCCCGTCCCCTCGGCCCACGTAGAGCTCGGCGTCGCGGTTCCCTACGAGCACCCGCACGGCTTCCCAGCCCGAACCGCCGCGGTACTTGCCGTAGCCGGCCGTGTTTGCCTTGACCCGCCGGGCCAGGTAAGGAATGCCTATCTCCAGGAGCTCCCAGAGTTCGGCATCGCCCTGGTCCGACTCTGGGTTCCACATGGCGTAGCCCCAGTCCAGCCCATCGTGCACGGCGCTGGCGCCCAGGCCAACGGCGCTCATCTCGAAATTGGCAGCCGGCCAGTATTCGCCGTTGAAAGCGAGGACGCCGCCCCCTTGGATGGCGTCTCCGGTGAAGCCGTAGCCGCAGACCACCTCCTCGCGGTAGCCACGGGCAAACAACGCTCGGGAGAGACAGCGAAAGAGCCCGGTGAAGGCGGGGATGAGAAAGGCCCAGGATGTGCAGTACGCCAGTTGGGGATCCCCGGCGTTGCACCAGGTTCCCGGCGGGAAGTAATGGCGGAGCGCCAAGTACGACCCATCGTTCACCTTGCCGTCGTAGACAAGCATCTGCGAGAGGAGCACCCAGACGGCTCCTTGCATGGGTCCCTCAGCGCAGTTGAAAGCATGGTAACCCGGCGCGCTCGCTCCATCCATGCTGAGAAAGAAGCCACCGTCCCGGCCAATGACGACCTCCATCGGGGCGTGACAGATGAAGTCCTGGCGGGCCCGCGGCTGCCACGCCTCATCCTTCAATGGAATGCCACTGAAGGCTACAGCCCGGTAGCGTCCGGGCAGCAGCCGCTCTCGAACTCGTGCCATGAAGATGCGCCGGCCCTCCTCCACCACCTCCCGCGTGAAGCGCTTGTAGTAGTCAATGCCTTCTTCAGCAATGAAGCGGTGAACGGCGTCGCGGATCAGGTAGGCGCCAGCCGCCCGGCACTTCTCGTCCAGGTCCCAGTACAAGGGGGAACGCACCGCCCGCTGCGAGCGGAGGCGGTGGTCCTGACGGATGTGCTCGTTCTCCCCGATCCGCTCGCAGGTCAGGTGGAAGCCATCCTCAAACCGACTGGTGGGCGTGACGGGGTCGTGGCCCGGAGTGTTGGCGCCGATGTCTACCTCGTGGGTTACCCCGCTGGCCCAGCCGATAAGCTCGTCCTCCCAGAAGATAGGGACCATGGTGTGCACGTCGGTAGTGTGGACGTTCCCCACCGCGGGGTCGTTGTTGGTAAATATATCGCCAGGCCGGATGCCGGGGTCCCGTTCGTAGTTATTGCGAACCATCCACTTGAGGGCCTCGCTCATGGTGTGAACGTGGACAATGATGCCGGTGGAGACGGCGATGGAGTCACCCTCGGGCGTGTAGAGGGCGAAGCACAGCTCGCCGATGTTCCGCACTATGGGAGAGGCCGATATGTGCAGGGCGGTCTCGCGGGCAGCCACCAGGGCACCGCGCAGCTTGGCAAAAGCTCGCTCGTAGCGGAAGTGGTCTCCTTCCTTGAGTTCGAGCTTGTCGATGCCCTGATAGCGACCTGTTTCCTGGAACAAGCGCTCACTCTCTTCCAGCATCTCCAACAGGGTCTTCCCGTTCCAGCCGATGGGAGCGCCACCCACCTCGCCTCTTGCCAGAGCCATGACCCTATACCTCCTCGACCCTAAAGATGAGGTTTCCGTCCAGGGTGGCCCGCCACCCCGGTGGCACCAAAAGGGTAGTGGCGGGGGCCTCGACAACAGCGGGGCCTGCCACAACGTTTCCTGGTTGAAGCTCATCCATCTCGAACAGCTCCGCCGGCTTCCAAGACCCATCCCAGAAGATCTGACGGCGCCCCTTCATGGCACCCTTGGCCGGCTGTTCGCCCTGGAGGGGCAGCTCGGGAATGCGCGGCTTCTCCGTGGGCACGATGCCGACCCCGATGGCCTTGGTGACTACGTAGCCGGCCCCGGGGCTCTTCGCCGCCCGCGCGAAGATCCGCTCGAAGAGACGCTCGTACTCGGCGATGATAGTATCCAGGTCTTGGGGAGAGAGCTCCGCTGAAGGCGAAGGAATCTCCAGGTCATCCAGCATGCCCCGGTATTGCATTCGGACATACGGCCGAAAGACCATGCGGCCCGGGTCGAGACCATCGCGGCGCAGTTCCTCAGCCAGGCGCTCGCGGATCTCGCCCCAGGCAGCGCGCAGCAGCCCTGCAACCGCCTGGTGACCTGAGCCATCGGACGGGAGAACCTGGTCGACCGTGCGGTCGTAGCGATAGGCGCAGTCCGCACAGGCACAGCCGAAGGCGGAGAAAGCCGCTGCCCACGAAGGCACCAGAACGCCCTCAAACTGCAATCCCCGGCTCAGCGCTGCAACATGCAGGGGCCCGCCACCCCCGTATGTGAGGAGATGGTAGTTCTCCGGCGAGTACCCGAGGCCGAGGACCATCGCCGCCAGGTGATCGCGCATCTGCGTTTCCAGGAGCTGGATGATTCCCCAGGCCGCCTCCTCGGGCTCTAACCCCAGGGGCTGGGCGATCTTCTCCTTGAGCGCCTGCCGCGCTCGCTCCGCGCTTAGTAGAATCTCCCCACCGAGGAAGTAGTCGGGGTTCACATAGCCCAGAACGACGTGGCAATCGGTGACAGTGGGGGTATCCACGCCGCCGGCCTCGTAGCAGACTCCCACCCGATAGCCCGCGGAATCGGGCCCCAGGTTGATGCGCCGGATCACCGGGTCGAGCCTGACGTAGGTGCCTGTGCCCGCCCCAATAGAGTCCATGGCGATCATCGGGGTGTTGAGCACGAACTGGGCCAGCGCCCATTCGGTGCGGATGGCATGCTGGCCCTCGGTGATGAGACCAACATCAAAGCTGGTTCCGCCTATGTCGGCGCACACCAGGTTGGCGATCCCAAGGTGATCCCCCAGGCGATTTCCCCCGATAATCCCACCGATGGGGCCGGAGACGAGGGTGGAGACCAGCCACTCATGCTCTGGCGAGACGGTGCCGCCGTAGGAGGTAAGGATGCGGAAAGGGGCAGGCGACCCCAGCGCCTTCAGCCGCTCCCGCATCCGGACAAGCTGGAGCCGCGACGGCCGAGCGGCATAGACCTCTAGGATCAGGCTATTCAGCCGTGGCAGTTCGCCTCGAACCGGGTTCTGCTCGCTTGATAGGTACAAGGGGATGTCCACACCGCGCTCGTTCATGACCTCTCGCGCGATCTCGGCCATCCGCCGCTCGTGGCTAGGGTTCCGGTACGAGTAGAGGAAACAGATGCAGATGGCCCTCACTTCCCGATCCAGCAGGTAGCCGATGGCCTCCCGTGCTTCCTGCTCGTACAGGGGGATCATTTGCAGCCCAGTGAGGTGGATGCGCTCCCGCACTCCCCGCACGAGGCTGCGGGGAACAATAGGCTCCGGGTAGCCATGGGACCTGGCGTGCAGCCGCTCACTGTATGGGTAACCGGCATACGATTGAAACCCTCGGCCAAAGCGCAGAACGTCCTCGAAGCCGGCGGTCGTGATGACGCCTATGCCCCCTTCTCCCTCTCGCTGAATCAGGCGGTTCAGCATCAGCGTGCCCGAGTAGATGGTGGCGACCAGACCTCTAGCCGCCGCCTCGGCGTCCCCGTCTAGGCTGGCCATGGCATCTTCAAACGACCTCAGGACGCCCTCAGACTCATCGTGGGGGGTGGTCTGCGCTTTCCCAACAGCAAACCTCCCGTCTTCCAGCACCACAAAGGCGTCGGTCATGGTTCCACCGGCGTCGATGGCCAACACCCGCGCTTCCGTCACCTAGCTTCTCCCGCCAGACGTATCTGCACCCATGCAGACGTCAAGAATTCAACATCCTCTTCGTAGCGACAGGACGGCGAAGGTCTCCAAGCACACGTTCCACCACTTTCTGCGCTGCCTTCTCGACTTCCGGAGAGAGTCCTAGCCCTGCCTCAAAGGTTTTGCCTTCAATGCCGTAGACGATCAGACGTGGCGGAAGTTGGCTGAGCACTCGTGCCAGCTCAATGGCCTCAGCAACGCCGAAGGCGTGGGTGGAATAATGGAAGAACCTTGTCGGGATGGGCTGCCTGTGGGCATCGAGCCGGCGAAGGGTCCCCGGCTTTGCCCCGGAATCAACCGCATCGATCAGGATGACCGTATCAGCACCCTGCCACGACTCCATCAAGGCCGTGCCCTCGCCGCTCTCTTCCAGAACGCGGACATGCTCGGGTGCTGCTTCCTTCAGGCGTCGAGCTACGATGAGTCCCACTGCATCATCGCGCCGGTACTCATTGCCCAAGCCGACGATGAGCGTGCCCCCTTTGCCGGGCGGCATCGCGGTTCCTTCAGTCCCGCTCGATATGGAGTTTCAAGAAGTGGGTGGCGCAAGAGATGCAAGGGTCGTAGTTGCGTATCGCCTGCTCGCACCGCCGCGTTAGCTCCTCGGTTGGCAGATCCATGTACTTCGGGACGAACTGCCAGAGGTCGCTTTCGATGCTCTTCTGATTCTGAGAGGTCGGCGCAACGATCTTCGCGTCGAGAATCACTCCCTGAGCATCGACACGGTAGCGATGGTACAAGATGCCGCGCGGCGCTTCGGTGCAGCCGTAGCCCGTGGCAGCGCGCGGCTGAACCTCCACTGCCGGCTTCTCGGGCATCTCGTATTGGTCGATGATGCGCAGTGCCTCGTCACAGGCGTATACCGTCTCCACACTGCGCACAACGATGCTCTTGAACGGATTGCGACAGACGGGCCCGAACCCGGCGTCGCGTGCAGCCTGTTGCGCCAGCGGAGAAAGCTTGTCGAAGTTCAGGTTGTACCGCGCCAAGGGGCCGACGAGGTAAGCGCCGCGCTCCTTGAGCGTAGAGCGCAATGCATTGGCGTGCGCCACGTGCTCTTCGACGAAGTGGTCATCGTAGTCACTGATGGCGATGTCCAACCCCTTGTTGGAAACGAGCCGGCCTTCGGTGATGGCGTATTCGTCGGGGTGGCGCAGGGCGACGAACTCGTAGTCCTGTTCGAAGTCCGGGAAAGGCAGCGTTGCCGTCCAGCGCACAGTCTCAAGAGCGGCATCCCGCGCCCATTTCAGCTTCTCTATGAAAGGGGCAAGCTCCTGCTTGGTCGGCACCTTGTAGAAGCCTCCCACCCGTACGTTGATGGGATGAACCTCTCTGCCGCCAAGGAGGGCCATGAGTCCATTGCCCACCTTCTTCAACTGCAGTCCCCGCTGGACGATCTCGGGATGGTCTGCCGCTGCCTGGATGGCATCCTCGTAGCCCAGAAAGTCGGGGGCATGAAGCAAATACACATGCAGGGGATGGCTCTCAATCCATTCCCCGCAGTAGATCAGCCGGCGGAGGGCGCGAACCTGCCTATCCACGGTTACCCCAAAGGCGCCCTCCATCGCATGCGCCGAGCTCATCTGGTAGGCGATAGGGCATATGCCGCAGATGCGAGCTGTGATATCAGGGGCCTCGCTGTAGCTGCGGCCACGCAGGAAGGCCTCAAAGAGACGTGGCGGCTCCCAAATCTTGAACTTGACGTCCGTCACCGTGTTGTTGCTGATCTTGATATACAGGGCGCCCTCGCCTTCGACGCGGGCGAGGTAGTCCACCTTTATTGTCCTACTTTTCATGGGCTAGACTCTCCTCGCGAAACGCTTCAGCCCACGCATTGAATGTACGGAATGCGCGCACCAAGTCCGGTTCCTTCACCCCGAGGTGGCTCCACCACTTGCTCAACGAATCCGTATTCGGCGTCTCCTTTGGCCCGAAGCACCCGTAGCAGCCGCGGTAATACGCCGGACAGATGGCGCCACACCCGGTTTGGGTTACAGGCCCAAGGCAAGGCGTGCCGTGCGCAACCATCACACAGACGGTTCCGCGTCTCTTGCACTCCATGCAGACGCTATACGGCGGCAGGTTCGGCTTTCGCCCATAGAGATAGGCGCTGACGAGCTCAAGGAGCTGCTCCTTGCTGATAGGGCAGCCGCGTAGCTCAAAATCAACGTGGACATGGTCGCCAATGGGCGTTGATGTGCCCAACGTCTGGATGTATTTCGGCGAGGCGTACACGGCGGAGACGAACTCCTGCACGTCCTTGAAGTTGCGCAGCGCTTGAATGCCGCCAGCGGTGGCACAGGCACCGATGGTAATCAGAACCTTCGAGCTCCGCCGCACCTGCTGAATCAGCTCAATGTCATGGGGCGTCGTAACGGAACCCTCAACCAGCGAGACCTCGTAGGGGCCCTTCGCCATGGCCCGCGACGCCTCGGGGAAGAATGCGATCTCGACCTGGCCAGCCACGGCCAGCAGTTCATCTTCGCAGTTAAGAAGGCACAACTGACAGCCGTCGCAGGAGGCGAACTTCCAGACGGCAAGTTTCGGTTTGCGTGCTTGGGTCACCATCAAATCTCCCGCTTTGCAAAGAACGCCTGAACCTGGTCGTAGCGGAACACCGGCCCATCCTTACAGACGAACGTGGGGCCAAACTGACAGTGCCCGCAAAAGCCGATGGCGCACTTCATGTTGCGCTCCAACGAGATGAAGATGTTCTCGCGTCCTATGCCCCGACCTTCGAGTTCACGCACCGTGAAGCGCATCATCACCTCGGGACCGCAAACCATAGCCACTGCTTGCGCGGGGTCAAACTGGGCTCTGGGTATGAGCGTTGTCACAACCCCCACGTTGCCGCGCCAACCGGCTGTGGCAGCATCCACGGTGACTCCCACTTCAAGGTCGAACTGTCCGCGCCATTTTTCGAGCTCAGACGTATAGAGCAAGTCCTCGCGCGTCCGCGCACCATAGAGAAGGACAATTCTGCCGTACTTCTCCCGGTTCGACACGAGATGGTACAGCGCCGGGCGCAGCGGCGCCAGCCCGATTCCGCCCGCCACGATCACCACATCGCTTCCGGCCGCTTCCTCCGCGGGCCAGTGGCTTCCGAAGGGGCCGCGCACTCCCAGCACATCCTCACGCTTGAGTTTGCATATTGCCTGCGTCACTGCCCCGACCGAGCGCACCGTGTGCACGAGTGTTTGAGGTTTGGTGGGGTCGCCACTGATGGAGATCGGCACCTCACCTACCCCAGGCGCATAGAGCATGTTGAGCTGGCCGGGGGAAAATGGAAATCCGTCGGCACCGTTTGCCGGTTCGAGCTCAAGGGTGAACGTATCGTACGTTTCCTTCCGCACCCTCCGAACGCGAACCGGGCTTGGCACCATCGGGTCGGAAAGACCTGCCATTATCACCTACCTTATCAAGAGCGAACGCCCCCGTAGACGTCCAGAAGCTGCAGTCGCGTTGCCTCAACCAGCTTCTCCATGACGTGGGAGACGCGCTTCATGAGTTCGTAGCCGAGGTTGTGATCCTCTTCGCACTTGCCGCGAAGGCATTCCCCGTCGAGGGCAATGGCCCGTGTCAGTTCGATCGCCCGACCGTCGAAACGCCATCGGTACGGCGCGACGAGCCACGACCATCCCACAACTTCGCCCTCCTTAAGGGTTTGCACGATGATAGGGCCGCGGCCGGGAGCGAATGTTTCCACTGCCACCTTGCCCTGGCGAATGAGATAGAACTGGTTGGCCTGCTCACCCTCTCGGAAGACAACCTCCCCGGCGTTGAAACGCACATTGGATGCACATCCGACGAGCAGTTGAAGGTAAGGCTCTTCCAGCCCCTTGAAGAAAGGATGCTCTGCCAGGATACGCTCTAGGGTCTCCATGGCGATCAGTCCTCCCCCTTTCTGCTAGCTCTTCTGTTCACTCTGGCGAATTGCGCTCGCTTCCTCCGTGATGTCGATCGCAACCGGGCACCACGTGATGCAGCGCCCACACCCCACGCAGCCCGATGTGCCAAACTGGTCGATCCAAGTCGCCAGCTTGTGCGTCATCCACTGGCGATAGCGGGCCATCGCTGAGGCTCGGATGCTGCCGCCGTGGATGTACGAGAAGTCCATGGTGAAGCAAGAGTCCCACTTGCGCCAGCGTTCGGCATGCTCGCCTGTCAAGTCAGTAATATCTTCCACAGTGACACAAAAACAGGTCGGACAGGCCATCGTGCAGTTGCCGCATGTCAGGCAACGCTTGGCGACATCGTCCCAGCGTGGGTTCTCATAGTTACGGTAGAGCAAGTCCTTGATGCCCATCGTGTCCATGGTCCGTCCCATTTGGGCGGCAGTTCTCGCCACAATGCGTTCGGCCGTCGCCTTTTCCTCTTCGCTTGCCGCCTTATGGGGAACCTCACGGAGAATCTCTGCGCCCAGCTCGGTGCCGACCTCCACCACGAAGTAATGGCGACCAGCCTCCAGCACTTCCGTCAGGGCAAGGTCAAACCCGAACGTGGCTTTCGGCCCGGTGTTCATGGAGGCACAAAAACAGGTGCCGCCAGCACGCCCGCAGTTGACCGCAACTATAAAGAGGCCTTGGCGCCGTGCTTTGTAGAAGGGGTCGCTGTATTGCCCGTTCAAGAAGACTTTGTCCTGAATGGCGATGGCGTGGATCTCGCACGACCGGACGCCGATAAAGGCAAACTTGGCTGCTTCCCCGTCCTTCCCCGTGATCTGAAAGCCGTTGCCGCCGGTCTTGGCTCGCCACAGGCGCAAAACCGGCGGGTGGAGGAACTTCTTCCAGGAGTGGGGGCCGACGACGTAGCCAAAGAGCGCCCCGTCGTTGCCTTTCTCGAGGCGGTAGGTGCCGCCGTCCTGCTCGTCCTTCCATCCGATGGGCGCATCCGCCAGGGAGGTCAAGTCGTCATACACAATGGCACGGTCGCGAACCGTTGGTCCCAGAACCCGATAGCCCCTCTTGCCGAGAACATCAAGCAGCCGTTCCAGATGGTCGCGCTCCAGAACGGCCGGCTCCTTGCCCTGTAACGAAGTCCCTTTCATGTCACTTCTCCTCGGCCACTATATCATAATGTGTGTAACAGTCCACCGCCTCCGTACACTGAGGCCGGTTCGCTGTTGGTGGCCTGATTCTCGACCCCCGCCTGAAGGCGGGGGCATCGATGCCGCCCCGTTTACGGGGCGGTGCCGTCGGGATTCTGAAATGCCTTCTAGTCTGCAGGCGGACACCGCCCGCGTCACCACAGGCCCGCAGGCTCTTCGGGGCCAGCGAGCGCAAGACCGCCCGAAGCGTCGACTAGAGAAGGGGCGAAGAGGTCCAAGAATGCTGACGGCGTACAGTGATCCCTCTTCGCCCCTCGTTATTCTACTTCTTGACCGGGCCCAGGGGCAGCAAGTCGCGGCCCCAGGTCTCGTTAATGATGTGCGCCGCCGACGTGTAGAGCGCTGAGAGGGCACAGAAGATGCCTTCCCAACCAGCGACCTTCAGCACCGTCTCGTTGTGCTGGCCCCAGGCCAGCAGGGCGAACAGGATGGTCAGGCTGGCGAACACCACCAGGAGGGCGCGCGATATCTTCACGGTGCAGATGGTCAAGTAGGCGGCGAACAGGCCCCAGGCGCCAAGGAAGACGCTCATGCCGCCCTTGGGCACCGGAGCTATCACCTTCGTGTCCTCCAGGATGACTATGATCGCCAGCGCCATCCAGAAGGCGGCGAAGGAGGAGAAGGCAGTGACGCCGAAGGTGTTGTTCTTCTTCATCTCCCACATGCCGGCGAGAAGCTGGGCCAGCCCTCCGTAGAAGAGGCCCACCGGCAGCACCATGCCGATGCTTCCCTTGGCGACCAGGTCAGCGTTGACGATGTTGAGGATGAGGGTCGTTAGGCCGAAGGCAGCCAGGCCGAGGGGCGCAGGGTTAGCCAGTTTCTCCACCACCCCGACGCCGCCGCTCTTGAGTTGATCCAGCTCCCGCCGCATCTCCTCCAGTCGCTGGCGGAGATCCTCCGCGGATAGGCTCATTGTCGGTTCCTCCTCTCATAACGGGGAAAGGGCATGCGCTCCTGGCGGGTATCCGCCCCAACGCCTATTACGCCTGGCTCAAGGACTCCATGGCGACAGGAAAAAGCCTCCTGCAGACGAACACCGCCCGCGATGCCACCCTGGCTGAGGCAGAGGCCCTGCAGCGGCAGAACCAACGCCTCAAACGCTTGGTGGCCGAGCTCTTCCCAGCCTTGGTGCTCGCCTCTGCCGCGCAAGTAAGTCCTGGGCCCTAGCGCCGCCACAGGCCCGCAGGCTCTTCGGAGCCAGCGAACCCTACCGCTCAAGCGAGAATCTCGGCGGGCCGTCAGGGAGCGCGAGGCCGCCTGAAGTGTCCATTAGAGAAAGGGCGAGGAGGTCCAAGAATGCCAACGCCGCACAGTGATCCCTCTTCGCCCCTCGCTATTCTACTTCTTGACCAGGCCCAGGGGCAGCAGGTACTCGCCCCAGGTCTCGTTGATCACCTGCGCCGCCGAGGCGTAGAGCGCTGTGAACGCACAGAAGATGCCCTCCCAACCGGCGACCTTCAGCACCGTCTCGTTGTGTTCGCCACAGGCCAGCAGGAAGAACAGGATGGTCAGGGTGGCGAACACCACCAGGAGGGCACGCGATATCTTCAGGGTGCCGATGGTCATGTAGGCGGTGAACAGGCCCCAAGCGCCAAGGAAGACGCTCATGCCAGACTTTGGCACCGGAGCTATCACCTTCGTGTCCTCCAGGATGACCATGATCGCCAGCGCCATCCAGAAGGCTCCGAAGGAGGAGAAGGCGGTGAAGCCGAAGGTGTTGTTCTTCTTCATCTCCCACATGCCGGCGAGAAACTGGGCCAGCCCTCCGTAGAAGAGGCCCACCGGCAGCACCATGCCGATGCCCGCCTTGGCGATCAGGTCAGCGTTGACGATGTTGAGGATGAGTGTGGTTAGGCCGAAGCCAGCCAGGCCGAGGGGCGCAGGGTTGGCCAGTTTCTCCACCACCCCGACGCCGCCCCTCTTGAGTTGATCCAGTTCCCGCCGCATCTCCTCCAGTCGGTGGCGGAGATCCTCCGGGGATAGGCTCATTGTCGGTTCCTCCTCTCTAAGTAAGTGGATGTTGCGTCCGATCATAGTGGCGATCTGAGGCTGGTGCAAGCAGTGTGGTGTTTCAGTAGCGTAACCTTCTCTGTGCAAAAAAGGGGCGTACCCTTTGGCGCAAGCAAGCGAAGAGCGAGCTCCGAGAAGGAGCACGCCCATGCTGAGCATGAAGGGCTGCAGGCTTGACGGCGTGGGCGGCCGTCAGTAACATGGCCTTGCCCGTGCGGAAAGAAGTTGGCCGGTTCGATGCCCGACGTTCGTTCCCCCCTTTCCCCAAGGGCAACCGGCTTGGTTCGCAGTTGCAGCCAGAGGAGATAAGCTGTGATCACAATTAGCGCGATTAAGGCGGATGTCGGCGGCTATGTCGGCCATTCAGCCATGCACCCCGACGTGCTGGAAAAGGGCCGTGAGGAGGTGGAGCGGGCCCGCCAGCAAGGGCTCCTCGTCGATCACCATGTCACTTATTGCGGCGATGATTTGTTCCTGATCATGACCCACGAGCACGGGGAGAACTATGAGCCGGTGCATCGTCTGGCCTGGGACACCTTCATAGCATGCACCGATGTGGCCAAGAAACTGAAGCTCTACGGTGCCGGCCAGGACCTCCTAAGCGATGCCTTCTCGGGGAACATCCGCGGCGCCGGCCCTGGCTCGGCAGAGATGGAGATCGAGGAGCGCGTCTCCGAGCCGTTCCTCGTTTTCATGGGCGACAAGACCTCAGCCGGCTCGTTCAACATGCCCCTGTACAAGATGTTCGCCGACCCCTTCACCACCGCCGGCCTGGTGATCGCCGAGAGCCTCCACCAGGGCTTCAGCTTCGAGGTGCAGGACGTCGTCGAGCACCAGAAGATCACCCTCAACGCCCCCGAAGAGATATACGACCTGCTTATATTTCTGGGAGCACCCTCCCGCTACGCCGTGAAGAGAGTCTTCTCGCGGGCCAGCGGCGAGATAGGGGCCGTCTCCAGCACCGACCGGCTCTCCTTCATCGCCGGCCGCTACGTCGGCAAGGACGACCCGGTGTGCGTGGTGCGCGCCCAGGGCGACTTCCCCGCCGTGGGGGAGGTCCTGGAGCCGTTCGCCCTGCCCTTCATCGTCGAGGGCTGGATGCGGGGCTCTCACCACGGCCCCTGGATGCCCGTCGGGCTCAAGGACGCCCACCCCACCCGCTTCGATGGGCCGCCCCGAGTCGTGTGCCTGGGCTTCCAGTTGGCCAACGGCAAGCTGGTGGGGCCGAGGGACATGTTCGATGACCCCAGCTACGATCACACCCGCCAGAAGGCCAACGAGATAGCCGACTACCTGCGCGCGCACGGCCCCTTCGAGCCACACAGGCTCCCACTGGAGGAGATGGAATACACCACCATGCCGATCATCGCCAAGAAGCTGGCCAACCGCTGGGAGCCGCTGGACTAGCGTGCCCAAGCTCCTTCTGGCCACCAATAACGCCGGCAAGCTCGCCGAGTACCGCCAGCTCCTGGCCGGCTGCGGCTGGGAAATGGTGACGCCGGGCGAGTTGGGCCTGAGCCTGTCCGCCGAGGAGACTGGCGATACCTACGAAGATAATGCTAAGATGAAAGCGCAGGAGGCCGCTCAGTTGGGCGGCCTTCATGCCCTGGCCGATGACTCCGGCCTGGAGGTATACGCCCTCGGCGGCAAGCCGGGGCCACGGGCGGCCCGCTTCGGCGGCGAGGGGGCTATCTACCAGGAGAAGATGTCTCTCCTCCTGGAGCGCCTCCAGGGGGTGCCGCCTTCGGAGCGCGGTTGCCGCTTCGTCTGCGTCATCGCCATAGCCGACCCCCAGGGCGGGCTGCGGCTGTGTCGGAGAGAGTGCCCGGGCCTGGTGGCCGAGGCTCCCCAAGGGGAAGGTGGGTTCGGCTACGACCCCATCTTCTACCTGCCGGAGCGGAGGCTGACCATGGCTCAGCTATCGGCGGAGGAGAAGAACGCCATTAGCCATCGCGGGCGGGCGGCCCAGGTAGCCCGCCAGATACTGAAAGAGCTGCTGCATGAGTATCAGCAACGGCTTCGTACCGGCCCGGCCACTGGTTGACGCCTTCCAGCGCTCCATCACCTACCTGCGGGTGTCCGTCACCGACCGCTGCAATCTGCGCTGCGTCTACTGCATGCCCGAGCAGGGCGTCCCCTTCGTGCCGCACCAAGAGATCCTCACCCTGGAGGAGATCGCCCGCATCATCCGGGTGGCGGCGGGCATGGGCCTGCGCAGGGTGCGCCTCACCGGCGGCGAGCCCCTGGTGCGCAAGGGCATCGTCAATCTGGTGCGCTGGATCGGCCAGACGCCCGGCATCGAGGACATCTCCCTCACCACCAACGCCATGCTCCTCGCCTCCTGCGCCCGCGAGCTGGCGGCCGCCGGCCTGAAGCGAGTCAACGTCAGCCTG
>Ga0187886_1001764_pt1 | contig 18641 bp, 16 predicted proteins | sample June2016WEW_20_1_FD_133001 | JGI IMG/M metagenome (GOLD analysis project Ga0187886, IMG submission 133001) | Peatland microbial communities from SPRUCE experiment site at the Marcell Experimental Forest, Minnesota, USA - June2016WEW_20_150 | ecosystem: Environmental > Terrestrial > Soil >... | reverse complement strand
TGGAGAGGTTGGCCTCGACCGTGCGCACGCTCATGAAGAGCTGGGCGGCCACCTCCTTGTTCGAGCGGCCCTCGGCCACGAGCTCGGCGATCTGGAGCTCGGTCGGCGTGAGCTCGAGACCGCCACCGCGGCGTCCTACTACTCGCTCGAGCTCCAGGCGAGTCTTCTCCGCCCACAGGCGCGCGCCCAGCCCGTCGAAGATTGCGGTCGCCTGCTCGAGCGCCTCGCGGGCGTTTCGCTTCCGCTTTCTCCGCCTCTCCACTGTCCCGAGCACCAGCATCGTGCGGCCGCGCTCGAAGGGATCGGGCAGGTGCTCGAGTGCCTCGAGTGCGTCTGCAAGTGCTTCCCCGGCGGTTTTCAGGTCGCCTCGGGCGGCGGCGACGAGAGCGCGACTGCGGGCGCTCGTGACCACCCAGCTCGGAAGCGTCGAGCAGTCGATCTGCACTTTCAACGTTTTCAGGAGGCGTTCGGCCGTCTTCAGCTGGTCGAGTGCGACAAGCGCTTCGATCGCGTTCGGAATGATGTTGGAGTAGTTGATCACCGACCCGCAACACCAGGACCGTCCGAGGTTGCTCTGAAGCGGGACGGCCGGTTCCAACCGCTGCCAGGCAGCCTCGAGATCGCCGACGGAAAGTTCGAGAAAACCCGCCAGCGAGAGGAGGTGCACAACCTGCGGCCGATCCGACGACCTCTCGGCCTGGGCGAGGAGCTCCGCGACAGCCGGTTTCACGCGCTCGACCTCGCCGCGCAGGACATCGAGCTGAAGCTGGAAAGCTCGCAGATAACGGGTCGTGTATTCCTGTCCCACGTCAAACGCCAGCTCGAGTCCGTCGGCGATCAGACGCTCGGAGATGTCCCAGTTCCCGGCCCGAGTCTCGAGGTCGATGAGCGGAAGTAGGATGTGCAGCCGATCGGTGACCTCGCCGTCTTGCACGGAGCGCTCGAGAGCCGCATTGAGAAGCGGTCGTGCGCGATCGAGCTCGTCTGTCAAATGGAGCTGACTACCGAGCCAGAAACGCGGGCTGTGCCGGACCGGTAGACCTCCGATCTCGCTTTCTAAGGCGAGCGCCCGCTCCATTGCTGCCTCGTCGATCGCCCCACCGCCGAGGACGGTCGCGTTGACCACGCCCTGCAGGGCTTCCACGATCAGACGGGAATCGCCAGACCGCTCCGCGTGCTCGAGAGCCGCGCGCTGGGCGTCGAGCTGGGCCGGCTGGTCGGCCAGCCTGGCGTAGGCCGCCCCAAGGCGGATATTGGCCAATGCCAGGCGGCGATCGTCACCCTGAGCGGCCTCGACCGCCTGGCGGCACAGCTCTGCTCCTTCGCGAAGATCCTCGACCAAGTCGGAGAGCAGCACGAGCACGTCGGCGCGCCACGGTCCTTCCGGGAAATCGGCGAGTATCGCTCTGGCGAGAGTACGCGCACGGTTGAGATCGCCCGCTACGTAGTAGTTCTCGGCGGTCTGGATGCGGCGGCGGCGAATCTCATCGATCTGGTCCGGCGGTGTGAGACGCGCCGCATACTCGTAGAACTCGGCAGCGGCTTCGGGGGCTCCCCGGGCGATTGACTGGAGCGCCGCACCGTCGAGCTCGGTCGCGACGTCCTCGCTGGGCTCGTCGCTTCCGAGTGCGAGGTGGCGTGCGCGCTCCTCGGCGCTGGTCGCGACCTCGATCAGGCGGCGGTGAAGCCCAAGCCTGTGCTCGGGCGTCGCCTCCGAATAGATGACCGAGGCGTGGAGCGGGTGCGTGAAGTGAACACGCTCGTTCGCGATCTCGATCACGCCGTTCTCGATCGCTCTAGCTAGGCTGCCGCCGCCCGCCTTACTCACCTGCTCGACGTTAGGCTCGAAGAGCGCGGCAGCGATCAAGAGCGTTTCCTGGGTTGCCGGCGGTAGAGCGCTCAGCCTACTGTGTACAAGCGCTCCAAGCGACTCCGGTACCTGTAGCGGTTCGCCGGGCTCGAGCGTACCGCGCTCGAGCTGGGCACGTGCCAGCTCGAGCGCGTAGAAAGGGTTACCGCCCGAGGCCTCGCAGATGGAGACCAGGGTCTGGCGCGTCAGGTGGGTTCCGATACGCTCGCGAACGAGGTGCTGGAGTGCGCTCATACCGATCGGACCGACCGTGTAGCGCTCGAGCGTCTCGGCCAATCGTGGCGCGTGCTCGAGGTCGATAGAGAAGGCGGGCAGCTCTTCAGGCTCGATGCGCCTGGCCAGGAGTACGCGGCAGCGATCGTGCTCGATGCGGCGGAAGACGAAGGTGAGCACGCGTGCCGAGGAGGCATCGAGCCACTGTACGTCGTCGATCGCGATCAGAAGCGGAGTCTCCTCCGAGGCGGTACGGAGTAGGTTCAACGCGGCCAGCGAGACCGCCCGCTGGTCGGGCGTCCCGCCGTCTGACTCGCGCAGCAGCAGGCTGACTTCGAGCGCGTATCGTTGCGGAGGCGGGAGCTGGGGAAGGAACTCTTCGGTCAGCTCCTCGAGCACGTCTCCGAGAGCCGAGAAGGCGAGCGGCGTCTCGTTCGGTGAAGGCCGGCAGGGAAGAACGGTGAAGCCGAGCTCACGGGCGCGCCGAAGTCCGCACAGCCACAGGCTTGTCTTGCCGATTCCAGCCTCGCCTTCGAGCATGAGGATTCCGGGACCGTGCGTGCGTGAAACGTCCGAGAAGAGGCGTTCCACTGCACTGAGCTCATCTTTCCGGCCGAGAAGCTCGGCGCTCGACATGCTTCGAGCTTACGCCACCGGGAGCCGGCCTGAAAAGGATTCCTTCTCAGGTCGCCCCGCGTTATACGGGAGAGCCCGGCCCCGATCGGAACGGAAAGCGGGTCGCCAGCTCGGTGCGCGAATCCACGCCCAGTTCGCGGAAGATCTTGGAGAGGCTGGCTTCGACGGTGCGTACGCTCACGAACAGCTGGGCTGCGACCTCCTTGTTCGAGCGTCCGGCGGCAACGAGCTCTACGACCTGCAGCTCCGTCGGCGTCAGGCCCGAGCCGCTGTCGCGGCGTCCACCGATACGCTCGAGCTCCGTCTCGGCTTTCGTCGTCCAGAGACGGGCGCCCAGCCCGGAGAAGATCTCGCGTGCTTCCTTGAGCGCCTCGTGGGCGTCGCGCTTTCTCTTCGCCCGGCGCTCCACGGTTCCGAGCACGAGCATCGTGCGGCCGCGCTCGAACGGATCGGGAAGGAACTCATGTGCGGCGAGCGCTCGCTCGAGCGCCGACCCGGCGGTCTCGAGATCGCCTTGGGCGGCGGCGACGATCGCTCGACTGCGGGCCGAGGTAACCAGACCATTAGGACGGCGCGTGCGCTCGACGTGGCTCTCGAAATCTGTTAGCAGACCTTCGGCTCTACCGACCTCGTCGAGCGCCACGAGCGTCTCGATCGCGTTCGGTCGGATGATGCAGAGCGGCATTCCAACCGAGATGTCGCGACCGAGCTCGTCCTGGAGCTCGAGTGCGGGCTCCAACCAGCGCCAGGCTTCTCGCCCATTGCCGAGCGAGAGCTCGAGGAAGCCCGAAAGGGACATCAGCGTGAGCGTCTGGGCGCGGCTGCCCGCTCGCTCGGTCTGCGCCATCTGGTCGGCGAGACCGCGCCGCGATTCCTCGACCTGACCGCGCAGAACCAACAGCTGGAGACGCTGGAAGGCGACGGCGCGAACGACGTAGTCATGGCCGATGTCGAGCGCCTGCTCGAGTCCTTCGTTCGCGAGCTGCTCCGCGAGGTCCCAGTTGCCAATTCGCACTTCGGTCTCGATCAACGGGCAGAGGATCTGGAGGTGACCGATCAGATCACCTTCGCTAAGAGCTCGCTCGAGCTCGGAGGCGAGGAACGGACGCGCACGCTCGATCTCGTCGATCCATTGGAGCTGCATGCCGTACCAGAAGGAAGGCCGGTGGAATGCCTTCAGATCGACTCCCTGACGATCGATCTCGATAGCTCGTTGCATGATCTCTTCGTCGATGGTGCCTCCACCCAGCACGGTCACGTTGCCGACGCCCTGGAGGGCTTCGACGAGCATACGAGGGTTGCCGCCGCGCTCGGCGTGGGCGAGCGCGTTGTGCTGGGCATCGACGTGGCCCGGGAAGTCTCCGAGGATGGACTGCGCCCTGGCCAGCGCGAGATAGGCCTTAGCCAGGCGGCATTCGTCATCGCCCGCCGCCTCGATTGCCTTCCCACAGAGATCGACGGCCGTACGCTGGTCCTCGACCATATCGGCTAGCAGCACGAGGACATCGGTGCGCCAGGAGCTCTCGCCGAGATCACTCAGCATCTCTTCGCCGAGAGCTCGCGCGCGCTCGAGATCGCCGGCTTCGAAGGAGCGAGATATCGCCTCGACGCGGCGTCGACGGATGTCGTCGAGGTTATCGAGTGGGGTTAGCCGGGCCGAGTGCTCGAAGAGCTCGGCGGCGGCGTCGGGCGCTCCGCGGGACGCCGCTCGATGGGCCGCCGTTTCGAGATCGGCCGCTACCTTGGCATTGGGCCTGTCGCTGCCGAGCGCGAGATGTCGCGGCCGTTCCTCGGGGTTGGTGACGATCTCGGCGAGACGCTTATGCAGCTTTCGCCGGCGTGCAGGCGCGGCACGTGTGTACAGAACAGAGGAGTGAAGCGGGTGGCAGAAGCGGATGCGGCCGTTCTTAACCTCGATTACGCCAGCCTCGATCGCCTCGTCCAGGCTATCGCCGCCCGCTGCCAGGACCAGCCCCTCGGTCGGCTCGCTCAGCGCCGCGGCGATCAGCAGCGTTTCCTGCGTGGCGGCCGGGAGCGCGGCAAGGCGGTCGGAGACGAGAGCGCTCAGGTGTTCGGGAACGCGGATAGGCTGGCCTATCGCGACCGGAGCTCGCTCGATCTCGGAACGGGCGAGCTCGAGAGCGTAGAAGGGATTGCCGTTTACTGCTCGGTAAAGCTGCTTGAGCAGGGGTCTTGGCACGCGCTTGCCTGTGCGCTGGTTGAGCAGTCGCCCGATTGCGCCGAGGCTGAGCGGCCCGAGGGTGCGGCTCTCGATCGCCTCGGCGAGCTCGTCGTTGCGATCGAGACCAAACGGAAGCGCCTCCATCGGGCCGTCGTCGCTACGGCGGGTCGCGAGCAGGCCGACAGGGCCGTCGTGGACGCGTCGGAGCACGAAGGAAAGCACTCGCGTCGAGGAGCTGTCGAGCCACTGGACGTCGTCGATCGCGATCAGTACCGGCGTCGTCCTCACGATCGTTCGTATCAGGGCCAGGACCGCTAGCGCAACCGCGTGCTGGTCGACCGCGCCCTCGGTCGGCTCGACGAGGAGAAGGCTGATCTCGAGAGCACCGCGCTGTGGCGGGGGAAGCTGCTTGAGAGTCTCGAGCGGGAGCTCGTCGAGGAGATCTCCGAGTCCGGCGAAGGCCAGTGGGGTTTCGGTCAGGATCGGCTCGCACGTCAGAACCCGGAAACCGCGCTCGCGCGCGAGCGCAATTCCCTCGCGCCAGAGCATCGTTTTACCGATGCCCGCCTCTCCATCGAGAACAAGTCCTGCGGGTCGGCTGCTTGCGCGCTCGAGGACATGCTCGAGAGCAGCTCGCTCCGCAGCTCTGCCGAGCAGCTCCGCCCCCGTCATAACTTCGAGCTTAGCGCAAGAAATATGGTAAATCGACGAATCTATACGAGGTCGCCCGGACTCGCTCCGTGGCGCTCACGGCGCCCGACTGCGTAGATAGACTTGCCAGCTCAAAAAGCGCCGCGCTCCCGCACGAACGTGAACTCAACCAGGCACAACTACCGGTCTTCGAGTGCTCCGCGTCACCGACGCAGGCGACGACGTTCGCGCCGTTCGCTGGCCTTGCTCGCACCGGCGCTGGTCGCCCTGTTCCTGATCGCCCTCGTTGGGATCGGCTTCGCGGGCTCGTCCGGTCGCATCGCTGCCGGGGTCGAGATAGCGGGAGTGAACGTCGGCGGGCTCACGTCTGCTCAGGCCCAGCGCAAGCTCGAGCAGACGTCCAGCAAGCTCTCCTGGGTGCCGGTCGAGTTCCGGGCCGACGGAAAGCGCTTCAGTATCGCGCCGGCTCAGCTCGGAGTCCAGATCGACTGGAGCTCAGCCATCGATACCGCGCGCCACGACGGTGACGGACTCGGTCCACTGCGAGGTTTCAAGCGTCTGGAGGTGCGATTCTTCGGCGTCGACGTGGCGCCGCCGGTCAGACATTCGTCCCTGGCGCTCAACCAGCTCCTCTCACGGATAGCGCGATCGGTCAATCACCCGGCGCGCGAGCCGGCGATCGTGCTCGACGGCGCGAAGCCATCGATCGCATCCGGGCACAGCGGTCGGGCCCTGAACCGCCAGGCGGCCGCTCTTCTGATCATCCGTGCTCTGAGCTCGTCCGCCCGCGAGCCCGTGACGCTGCCGGTCAGAGTGACCGTGCCCAAGGTCCGCCGATCCGATCTGGTTCGAGTCATGGGGCAGATCCAGACGGCGGTCTCGGCGCCCATCCTGATCAATCTGGGGGCGGTGCGCTGGCAGATCTCGCCCGCTCAGATCGAGAAGATGCTCGCGTATCCGCACGACGGGCAGCGGAATCTGAGCATCGCCAGCGACAAGTCCAACACCTACCTGAGCTTCCTCTCCAAACAGCTGGACACGCCTGCCAAGGACGCGACTTTCTCGGCCTCGGGACTGAGCGTGCGCGTCGTTCCCTCGCATCCCGGTCGCGTGGTCGACCGGGTAGGAACAGCGGCCGCGATTCTGCGCGCCGCTCTGGATCCCGCCTACCGGGCCGCTTCGGTCGTGATGACGGAGACGGCGCCGAAGCGATCGACCGAGCAGGCGAACGCGATGGGGATCACGAGCATTGTCGGCCACTACGAGACCTCCTTCGGCGGCGTCGCAAACCGCATCCACAACGTCGAGCTGGTGGCCAAGTTGATCGACAACACGTTCATCGCTCCGGGCAAGGTCTTCTCGTTCAACCAGACGACCGGCGAGCGCAACTCGAAGAAAGGCTTCCTCTCAGCGCCGGTGATCATCAACGGCGAGCTCTCCGAAGGGCTCGGAGGCGGCGTCTGCCAGGTGTCGACGACCGTGTTCAACGCGGCCTACGAGGCCGGGCTCGGAATCGTCGAGCGCACGAACCACGCGCTCTACATCAGCCACTACCCGCTCGGACGTGATGCCACCGTGAACTGGCCCAGCACCGACCTCAAGTTCCGCAACGACACCGGCCACTGGTTGCTGCTCAGAACCTTCGCCAGCTCGGACACGCTCCTCGTCGCCCTCTATGGAACTCCTCAGCACCGCAGGGTCGAATCCCAGGCGACGCCGCTACACATCAACGGCGCGCCGCCGCTGAAGAAGATCCCCGATCCGAAGTTACCCGTCGGAAAGAAAGTGGTCGACGATCCGGGTGAATCCTCGAGCTCCACGAGTGTGCACCGGCTTGTCTACAGCGCCAACGGCAAGCTGCTCTACGACGACACCTTCTACTCGAGCTATCGCTCGTCGCCTAAGGTCGTTCGAGTCGGCACCAAGAAGAAGCCCGGGAAGAAGCCCAAGACCGGCACGACGACGACCGGCACGACGACGACCGATACCAGCGGCGATACGACCGGCGGAGTGGACACGACGACGTCGCCCTACGGCGACACGACCACGACCGGCTAGCGATCGTCTAGAAGGCGCCGCCTTCCTGTTTGCCCGGCAGGTAGGTCGACGGGCAGATGAAGCGGAGCGCATGTGCGAACTTCTGGGCGCGCTCGAGCTCGGTTTCGCTCTTCGCCTCTTCGGCGGCGATCTGACTGTCGAACGCCTCCGAGAAGGCCTTCTTTGCGGCTTCGTGCCGAGCCTCCTCGCTCGGGAACTCGTTTCGGATCGCCGCCAGCTCGCCGGTATCGAGCCAAACGCCGCCGCAGCCCGGGCACTCGTCGATCGTGACCTTGCGGGCGACGCTCGTGAAGTGGCGCATCATCACCATCTCGGGCTCGCATTTGGGGCAGGTCCGGCGCTGCTCGAGGTTGACCGAGACGGAGGGGTCGCGCGGTATCTCGAGCAGCGCCGCTCCCGCCGATTCGCTCTGCTCGTCGATCTTCTTCAACTCGAAGTGATCGAACCAGATTCCGGCGCAGCCGCCGGAGCAGACATCGACCGATATCGGGCCGGCCGTCATCGTCGTCAGCGTGCGACCACAGGCGGGACAGTTCATCGGGTTCGTCCTTTCCGGCTCGACTCGGCTTCCTTTATCGCGTCGCTCAACCATGCTGGCATCCGTGTCGGCCGAAACGTGCGCGAATCGACCAGGGCGTGCAGACTCGAGCCTTCCGCCAGACGCTCGCCGTCGCGCTCGACCAGGTACTGGCAGCGGAAGCGGGCGCCACGGAGGTCGGAGATGCGCGCATATACGCGCAGCGTCTCGTCGAAGCGCGCCGGCGAGAAGTAGCGCACGTTGACCTCGACGACCGGCGACTCGATTCCCTGGTCGCGCAGCGTCTGGTAGCCACCGGCGTACTCGGTCAGGTAGGCGACTCGCGCGACCTCGAACCAGACCAGGTAAGCGGAGTGATGGGCGATCCCGCCGGCGTCCGTCTCGGCGAAGCGGACGGTGATCTCGGTGAAGAAGTGGAATGGGGGCACGCGAGAACTCTAGAGCCCGCAGCCTCTCCTCGGATGTATGACCGGTGTGCGATGGCAGCGCGATTCGGAGTGTCCGAGCGCGAGGGAGGTCGCGACCGATCAACCGAGCGCGTTCGTGGCGAACGAGCTCTCAGGCTGCTGCGCGTCGCAGCGGTCGTTCCGAGATTACTTCGTGGCAGTCGACGCAGAGCGTCCGCTCGACCTCGTAGGGCACGCCTTCGCGCTGACCGAGGACGCGAATCGTTACTTGCCTGTGTGTGTGCCGGTTTTTTCTTACCGAGGCCTTCATTGCTCTATCCAGACTAATCACTGTATCGGCGGGAACGGACTGGCAGTTGAGCTGTTCCGATCTTTTTACTTCTTAGACGGTTCGCTGCGGTGACTGTTTGCACCGCGAAACGGGGATCGACGCGCGCGGCGCCTGATCGATCATGTGACTAGCGATCAAAATGGCTACCGCGGCTACTACTGGCGAACTTTCGAAAGGCGTTGCGAAAGCATCTCGGATTCGACTCGAAGAGCCGCGTCTCGAGGCTGACGCGCTGGCCGTCGTGAAGGCGGAGCTCGAGCAGGCGAAGGCACAGCTCTATGGCGTTCTCGATGGAGCCCGTGCAGCTTTCTCGGCCGAGGACGCGATCGTGCGCGCTCTTGCCGGCGCCGAGCAGATCGACGAGGTCGCAGACTCCGTGCTCGACGTCCTCTGCGACGCCTTCGAGTTCGACGTCGCAACCTTCTGGCTGCTCGATCCCGAGAACGGGAAGCTGTTCGCGGTTGCGCATCGCCGGGCACCGACGCGGAGGGGTCGCTTCATCGAAACGGAGATCAGGTCGCTGCAGATGTCGCTGAACGAGGGGGTGGCTGGTCGTGTGTTTGTGGAGCGAAAGGAGTTCCTGAGCGATGACGCACTCTCGATCGCGCACCCGGCGCTGACGTCGCTACTCGAGGCCGACGGCCTACGTTGTGTCTGCGCCTTCACGGTGGCCGGCCGCGATGGTACTCCGCTCGGCGTGATCGAAATGGAGCGACGTGAGCCGCTCGCACCCGATCACGCGATCGATTCCGCCGTCCGCGTGATCGGTGAGCGCATCGGCGCCTTCATCGAGTTCAGTCAGCTGCACTGGCGCTACTCCTCGCTCGTCGCCGATCTCAGGCGCGGCTCGGGCGCGAGACCACGGCAGAGCGCCGACGCGATTCCGCTCAAGCCCGCCGCCTAGAGCTCCTAGCTAACTATGGGCCTATCCAGCCAGGCCTACACGCCCGAAGCGGCCGCCCCGCGGCGCCAGTGCCCGCCCAGACCGTTTGTCGCACTACCAGTGCGCCTTCACGGCCCGTCCGACCCCTGGCATCCACGGCTCAACCCCTTCGACCGCGTATCCCTAACGGGATAGGCCCTACAATCAGCACTCTGCGCCGGTTGCTGCTTCTCTCTCTTGCTGTTGCCGCCGTCTCGGCGATCGGGCTCGCCTGGGCCTACCTCCCCGACGGCGGCGGGCGATCGGAGTCCGGGCAGGCATCGAAGCCCATGCCGCCTGTCCGTCGTTGCCGGGCCGGGGAGGCGCGTCTCGATTCGCCCCGGCTCAGCTTCGCGGCTTTCTTCCGCAGCCCTGCGGACGTCTACCGGCGTCCCGGGGGCGCGCTGCTCGCGACCTTCGAGCGGCGGCGTGCGAGCTTCGCTAGTTCGAGTCGGAAGGCGGTACCCACCGTTGCGTCGGTACTGGCGGAGGTACGGGCCGGCGATTGCCGCGCGCTCTGGTACCGGGTTCGGCTGCCCGGTCGCGGAGGTTCTCGCACCGTGAGCGGCTACGTTCGCGCTCAGGCGATCACGCTCTTCGAGGTACACACACGTGTCCTGATCGATCTCTCCAGCCGCCGCCTGATTCTTCTCGAGAACGGCCGTCCGGTGCTGCGCGCACCTGTGGCCGTCGGAGCGCCCTCGACGCCCACGCCGCGCGGCCACTTCTTCGTCGTCGAGCGCATCCGCGTCACCGATCCGGGCGGGCCCTACGGCGCCGCCGCGCTCGCGCTGTCGGCCTTCTCCGAGAAGCTGACCTACTGGCCGGAGGGCGGACCGGTGGCGATTCACGGCACAAACGATCCGGGTTCGATCGGCAGCGCCGTGTCGCACGGCTGCGTGCGCCTCGGCGCCCGCGACCTCGAGCATCTCTTCTCTCGGGTCGAGCTCGGTACTCCCGTTGAGATCGCCTCCTGAGAGCCGGCGCCTCGAATCCGCGGATGATTCGCTTCCGCAATGGTTCCAAGCTCGCTACGCTGCAAGTTGAGCTTACGACCGAAGCTAGGAGGAGATGCCAAGGTGCCTCAGGGTACGCCTGAAATCGTCAGCAAGCTCGCCGATCGTGGCGAGGAAGCGCTGCAGAAGATCGCAGGGACGCAGGCCGCGCAGAAGCTGCTCGATGCGCTGAACGGTATGCGTGCTCGTATCGACGAGCTGCAGAAGCGAGTCAGCGGCGTGGAGGCGCTCGAGAAGCGCGTCGCCGAGCTCGAGAAGCGCGTGCAGAAGTTGAGCAAGGAGCAGGCCAAGCCCGCGGCGCGCAAGGCTCCCGCCAAGCCCGAGTCGCCGGGCGGAAGCTAATCGCGCGCCGGAACTCGCAGGCGTAGCGCGCCAGGAATCAACTCGAACTGCACCGGGGTCGTTCCCGGCTGCTCGCCGTCCAGCTGAATAGGGAGCGGATCGTCCGCCTCGACGGAAACGGACTTGCCGTGCAGAAGCTCGACCTTCGGATGCGAGAGATGCGTACCGCGGTAGGTCTTGTGCAGATTGGCGGCGAGGTCGGCCTTGCTCAGGTCGCCGAGAATGAGCACGTCAAAGAGCCCGTCGTCGGGGATCGCCCCGGGGCAAAGCTTCATGCCGCCGGCCTGGTAGCGGCCGATTGCCGCGAGCACCTCGTGCATCTTCCCCTCGCGCTCTTCCTCGTCCACGCGCACGCGCACGTCGCAGTTGCGCCAGCGTGCGAAGACCGCGACGACGGCCCAGGCGTAGCTTCCCCGCGAGCCGAGCGCCTTTGTTCCGTCGTTCACGCGCCGAGCGATCGCCCCGCTGATGCCGGCTCCGGCGGCGTTGGCGAAGTACTGACTGGCCCTGCTGCCGTCCCAGGCATGGAAGGTGGCTTTGCCCAGATCGACCGGGCGCAGCTCTCCTTCGAGCGCGATTCGCGCAGCCTCGCTCACGGAGTGGGGTATTCCGTACTCGCGGACGAAGTCCGAGCCGGTGCCGCGCGGGATCAGCGCCAGCTCGACCTTGTCGATGAGTTTGCCGAGGCCGTTCACAACCTCGTTGATCGATCCGTCTCCGCCCACCAGCACCAGCCGCCGGGCGCCCGCTCGGACGGCGCCGGAGGCGAGCTCTCCCAGGTGGCCGGGGTGCTCCGAGAAGAGTGCATCTCCGACAAGGCCGGCGCTGGCCGCTTCGTGCGCGATCTCGGGCCAGCGCTTCGCAGTCGAGCCGCCTGCCGAGGCGGGATTGACTAGGAAGACGATCTCACTCATGAGGCTCGGTGGGAGGGCGAAATGCCGCGTTCACGCTGCAACCTTAGAGCTATTCCACTAGGCCTGCACGCCCGCCGCGGCTTGATCACCTCGGACGCACATTCCTACCGAAATAGGCTCTTAGTGGATCCCGCCACTCCCTCTGGCACGATAGAGACGTGGCGAAGCTGCGTACGCCGCCGCTCAGTCAGGTTCTCGCCTTCTGCGCCGAGAGTCCGGTCGAGCGCGTCTTCCTCGAGGATATCGCTCGCCGTGGGCTCGGTCGCTTTCTCGCAGTCCCCGGAAACGGCGGTATTCAGGCTCTCTGCCATTTCGGGATGAACGTCGGGCCTGCCGGGCTCGGCTGCGGAGTTTTCGCACAACCGGCGCTTGCCAGCAGCGCACGGATGATCGTGGGGGCCGAAGCTGCGGTCGACGAGCTCTGGCAGGAGGCGGCCAGGCATCTTCCGCCTCCACGTCGCGACAGCCCGAAGGAGCCCGTCTACGAGCTTTGCGAGTCGCCCGAGCCCGGCGAGAGCGGCTTGCGCCCGGCTCGAAGCTCCGACCTGGATCTACTCCTTCCCCCCTGCGCCGCCGCGCACGAGGAGGAGTTGGGACTGAACCCGATCGAGCACGACCGCGACGGCTTTCGCTGGCGTACGCGCGTGCAGATCACGGCCGGCCGCTCCTGGCTCTGGGAGGAAAAGGGGCGCATCCTGTTCAAGGCCGAAGCCTCGGCCTGGACTCCGTCGGCGGTGCAGCTTCAACAGGTCTGGACCGATCCGGAGATGCGCAGGCGCGGCTATGCACGCCGGGCGCTACGAGACCTTTGCCGGCTTCTGCTCGAGAGCACGCCCTGTGTTTGCCTGTTCGTCCGAGCCGAGAACGAGCCGGCGATCAGGCTCTACGAATCGGTCGGCATGAAGCCCAGCGGCTTCTTCCGCAGCATCGTCCTCTGAACGCCAGGAAATCTCGCGATTACGCGGCGAGACCTTGGCGACGGCGGATTCGGAATGGTTCGAGGAGAAAGGAGGCGGCGTGGTGGCTGCGAACTCTTTCGGGCCATGCGGCGAGGGGTCTCACTGACGCTGTTTACGGCCGTGGTCGTGCTCGCGGTTTCGAGCTCTGCGCCCGCGTCTTCGAGCCCGGCATACAGAGGGTCGAGCCCGGAGGTTGCGGCGTTGCAGACCGCGCTCTGGAATCGAGGGGTCTACCGGGGCGACGTGAACGGCCTGATGACACCCAGAACGCTCAAAGCCGTCAAGCGTCTTCAGCGAGCGGCCGGGCTTGTGCCCGACGGCATCGTCGGACCGCGGACGCGGCCGCTGCTCGGTCGCCTGTACGGGCCTGCGCTCGGTGCGCGGACGCTGCGGCGCGGGCTCGTTGGCGCCGACGTCGCCGAGCTTCAGTTCCTGCTTTCCGAGCAAGGTTTTCCCTGCTCGAACTTCGACGGGAAGATGGGCGAGCACACGGTTGCGGCGTTGCGCCGGTTTCAGCGTTTCGCCGGTCTGGCCGTGAGTGGAATAGCCGGGCTGCGGACGCTGGCCGCGCTGGCGAAACCGCCACCGCAGGCGCCCGCGGGTGTGCTCGACTGGCCCGTAGTTGCAGCCATCTCGAGCTCTTTCGGTCCTCGCGGCAAAGGCTTTCACCCGGGGATCGACCTGGCGGTACGTCCTGGTACTCCGGTGAAAGTCGCGGCCGAGGGAACTGTGGTGTTCGCCGGCCCGGGCGCAGGTTACGGGCTGCTCGTTGAGGTCGCCCACGACGGCGGTCTGCATAGCCTCTACGCTCATCTCTCCCGCATCGACGTCGTCGTCGGCGAGCAGATCGAGACGGGTGGGCAGGTCGGCCTGTCCGGGGCGACCGGAGCGGTGACCGGTCCCCATCTCCACTTCGAGCTGCGTTTGCGGGGCGCTGCGGTCGATCCGTTGCCGGCCTTGCGCTAGCGTCTGTTCCGTGGAGACGTTGATTCTCGCCCGCCACGCCGAGAGCGATTGCTCGGCTCGAGGCATCGTCAACGGCGATCCGGGAAGTGGCGATTGTCCGCTCACCGAGCGCGGCGAGGAGGAAGCGCGGGCGCTCGGCCGCTCGCTGGCCGGGCGCGAGATCGATCTCTACGTGACCAGCGAGTTCGCGCGTACGCAGCAGACCGCCAGGATCGCTCTCGCCGGGCGCGAGCCGCCCTGGCTGGAGCTGGCCGAGCTGAACGACATCAGGGTCGGCGCCTTCGAGGGCGGACGGCTCGATTTCTACACCACCTGGGCACACGAGAACGAGCCCGAGGAAAGGTCGCCCGGGAACGGCGAGAGCCGGGCCGAGGCGACGGCGCGGTTCGTGCGCGGCTTTCGGATCGTGCTCGCTCGCCCGGAACGGACGATTTTCGTGGTCACGCACGGGCTGGCTGTCAGCTACCTGCGCGAGGCGATCGCGGGTAGCGAGCCGCGGGCCCGGCACGCGCCGGTTCCCTACGCGCGCCCCTTCGAGTACAGCGCCGACGAGCTAGCGCGGGCGATCGATCTGCTCGAAGTCTGGCTACAGGCGCCGCGCTGGATAGCTCCGTGAAACCGTTGTAGGCTACGAGTTCCACTGCTTGTTTGGGGGCACTTGCCGGAGGCCGAGATGAAGCTTGCCGCAGGCTTCACCCGCCAAGCCCTCGTGCTTGGCGTTTTTCTCATCGCGACGTCGATCGTATCCGCCCTTGCGGGCGCTGCCCCGAGCGCCCACGCCGCCGGTTTCTCAGCCCGCCTGAGCAAGACGAGCTTCACCAGCTCGCGGCCAGAAAAGCTGGAAAGGTCAAGCTGACCTCCGGGTTCTCGAAGCCAAGTGAGCTCTGTCCACAAGCTTACTCAGGGTCTCGACTAGAAAGGAGATACCACTGTGAAACGACTTCTTTGTCACCGGGGGTCGCCGGCGATGATCATCGCCTTGATCGTCCTATTCGTCGGGATGGGCGGCGGTGCTTTAGCTGCGAACCACTATCTGATCACCTCGACCAAGCAGATCAAGCCGAGTGTGCTCAAGCAACTCAAAGGCGCCAAGGGGCCGGCGGGTCAAAGCGCACCCGGTCAGGTCGGCGCGCAGGGACCAAGGGGCGACACCGGGCCGCAAGGGCTGACGGGCGCCACCGGCGCGACCGGGGCGACGGGCGCTACCGGGGCGACGGGCGCTACCGGGGCAACGGGCGCTACCGGGGCGACCGGCCCCAGCGACGGCTGGTTCGATTACTCCAACGGCATCGACTCCAACGGCATCGCCTCGACGAGCTTCGTTCTGCCGGCCGGGCACTACATCCTCAACTACGGCGCGACCGTTTGGAACGCCGACAACACCTTCGGCCTGCTCGCGGAATGTCGCGTGTTCTACGCCACCAGCAATGAGGTGATTGCGGCCTCGTCACATGCATCGGTAGGCCCCAGCGCTTACGCAGTGCTCGCGAACTCGGCCGCGCTGGACATCTATCCCGGGCCGTACACGGTCGAGCTGCGCTGCGAGAAGCAGAGCGGCAACGGATCTTTCCAGGCCACCCACGTCCAGCTAGCTGCCATCGCTGTCGCCAACTACCACTGGACGCCGTAGCGCTCGCCCCGGCTCGATCGACTCGAGCAGGAGCGCCGGCTAGGGAGCCCGCCGCAGGGGCGGGCTCCCTGCTGCTACCCGAGCGATGACCGCTGCGCCGCCGCCAACGTGGAATAGCTCGATCTGCTCGAGAGCTGGCTCCGAGATCCGCGCTGGAGCAGCTACAAAAAGTGTCGTAGTCTCCTGATAACTACCGCCTGCACTCGCCGCTCGCAGGCGACTCGGATACGGCTCCCCAGTGAGCTCACTCGAAGGTTACGGCTGGAAAGGAGATATCAAGATGAGACGTCTTTTCGCGCAGCGGTGGTCACCGGCGACGATCATCGCTTCCATCGCTCTGCTCCTGGCGATGACCGGCACGAGCGTCGCCGCCGGCAAGTACATCATCACCTCGACCAAGCAGATCAAGCCGAGCGTGCTCAAGCAGCTCAAGGGTGCCAGGGGACCAACGGGTCCCGCCGGTGCGCAGGGATTGCAAGGCGTTGCTGGAACGACCGGAGCGGCCGGAGCGACCGGAGCGGCCGGAGCGACCGGAGCGGCCGGGGCAGACGGCACGGCCCGAGCCTACGGCCTTGTCGCAGCTGATGGCACGCTCAGCCGAAGCAAGAACGCGACCGTGACCCATTCGGTTACCGGCGTCTATTGCATCGCATCGGCGGCCGGGATCGATCCAGCCTCGACCGTTCTCGTCGTCACGCCCGACTATTACGACAACGACACCTCATTCATCGCGGATGGAGACCAGGCCGTCGTCGAGTGGCACTCGAGCGCGAGTGGTTGTCCGACGGGCAAGATGGAGGTGGATACCGGCTATCGGCACGTCGTGACCGGGGTCGTTAACGCGACGACCGTCGTCACCGCCGTCAACCTCGCTCTCGCAGACGAGGGCTTCTCTTTCGCGATCCCGTAGCGACCGAAGCCCGGGCTACTGTGCACGCCGGCGCGAGCAGCTCGTAGAAGGAGGCGCTAGAGCGGCGCCGATCGAGAAGAGAACGTACCGCCCGGTAATCACCGGGCGGTACGGTTCGATCTGCCCGCGGCGAGTTGGAGCCTGCGACAATTCCGGTATGGAAAGCGAAAGCGCCCGCATCCGCGAGCGAGTCGAGGACTGGATCCGCCGAAACGAGCTGATCGAGCCCGGCGGCGAGGTCTGCTGCCTGGTCTCGGGCGGCGCCGACTCGACCTGTCTCTGGCACTCGCTGGGGGCGCTCGGCTACCGGGTCAGCGCCCTGCACGTGAACCACCGCCAGCGCGGCGAGGAGTCGGAGGCGGACGCCCGCTTCTGCCGCGACATGCTCGGCGCCGAGGTGGTAGAGGCCGGCGAGCCCGGGATGAGCGAAGCCGAGCTGCGCGAGCTCCGCTACTCGTTCCAGCGGGATCGCCTGCGCGCGACCGGCCACACCGCCTCCGATCAGGTCGAGACGATTCTCTACCGGCTCGTCTCGAGCGGTAGCACGCGCGGGATCAAGGTAAAGCGCGAGGACGGCGTGGTGCGCCCTCTCCTCTCGCTCTGGAGGACGGAGACAGAGGCGTACTGCCGCGCCGAGAGCCTTCCCTTCCGCAGCGACTCGAGCAACCCCGACACGATCAGGGGTCTCATCCGCGGCGAGATCCTGCCGGCGCTGCGCCGACTTCATCCGGCCGCCGAGGAGAACATTCTCGCTCTCGGACGCGAGCGGCCGCGCCTGCCGCGCGGCCTGGAGCGGGCGCTGCTCGAGCTGCTGGCCTCGAGCGAGGGGTCGAGATCGGTCGATCTCGGTCCCGCCATCAAGGCGGTGCGCGAATACGACCGTGTCTATCTCGAGCAGGGGCCGCTTCCGCTCATCGGGAGGGTTCGTTTCGGCCCCTGGACTCTCGAATCCGAGCTGGACGGATTGCAGGTACGCTGCTTCAAGCCGGGCGATCGCCTGGCCGGACGGAAGAAGAAGATTCAGGACGTGTTCGTGGACGCCAAGGTTCCCCGCTCGCAGAGACGCTCCTGGCCGCTCGTGACCAGGGGCGACGAGGTCGTCGCCGTGCCCGGAATCGTCGCGGCGCCGGGCTACGAGAGTGCCGTGCGCGCGACCAGGGAGGAAGAGGTATGACCGGCGCGGGACTCGAGCGCGGGTTGGGCGAGATTCTCGTCGCCGAGGAAGAGCTGCACAACCGCGTCGCCGAGCTGGGTCGCGAGATCGCCTCCGACTACGAAGGGCGCGACCTGCTCCTGGTCGGAGTGCTCAAGGGCGCCGTCTTCTTCATGGCCGACCTGATGCGCGAGCTGCCGCTTCCCTGCGAGGTCGACTTCATGGCCATATCCAGCTATGGCTCGGCCAGCGACTCCTCCGGCGTCGTGCGCATCCTCAAAGACCTGGACATCAACATCGAGGAGCGCCACGTCCTGATCGTCGAGGACATCATCGACTCGGGGCTGACTCTCTCCTACTTGATCCGTAACTTGCGCTCCCGCGCTCCCGCTTCGCTCGAGGTCTGCGCGCTGTTCGTGAAGGAGTCGGCGCGCCAGGTTCGCAAACACGTCCGCTACGTCGGCTTCGAGCTTCCCGACCGCTTCGTCGTCGGCTACGGGCTCGATTTCGCCGAGCGCTACCGCAACCTTCCCTATGTGGCGGTGCTGGACGAGTCGCTTTTACCCGAGGGCACTTAAGGCCTACCCCGCCAGATCTACACGCCCGAAGCGGCCGCCCCGCGGCGCCAGTGTCCGCCCAGACCGTTCGCCGCACTACCAGTGCGCCTTCACGGCCCGTCCGGTCTTTGGAACTCGTCTCGAAACGAAGCACTCCATCGCCTGGCCGCGCTCGGCGGCGCGATGCGTTGTCCTCGGTCGCGCCCGTAGCCTCCGGCTACGAACGCGACGCTGCTTTTCGGAGCTCGGCTGGAAACAGAGAGACACCGGCTGAGCACGATCTCGCGGCCCGAGGACGTTGTCCTCGGGCGCATCCGTATCTACGTCCGATACGAATGCGCCCTGCGTCCTAGCCTCGAACCACGATCTCGCACTCATCCGGCGCC
>Ga0187886_1001762_pt1 | contig 18649 bp, 16 predicted proteins | sample June2016WEW_20_1_FD_133001 | JGI IMG/M metagenome (GOLD analysis project Ga0187886, IMG submission 133001) | Peatland microbial communities from SPRUCE experiment site at the Marcell Experimental Forest, Minnesota, USA - June2016WEW_20_150 | ecosystem: Environmental > Terrestrial > Soil >... | reverse complement strand
CACTGTAACCTCTTTGCCTGTAAGCCACGAACTGCGGAATAGCAATAGCTGCCAGGATACCGATGATGGCAATAACGATCATCAGTTCAATCAGCGTAAAACCTTTCTGTCCTCTCTTCTTGTAAAATGCACGAATCATCTTTATCACCCCCTTCGATTCGCAGTCCGCATAAATACTTGACTGAGTCAATTTAAGTTTCTTAGATAGAATCTGTTGATACATGCCCTCTCTCAACCTTGATAATGGCTTACTTCTATCGACAGCTTTACTTTATAGAACTCAGAGAATCGAATCTGTGATCTTCCTCACACAACTTGCTCATTTCTGATGCTCAACTTAATGCGAAGAATAGTGCTATAAAAGATTAATTGCATACTTCCTGTAGTCAAGCATCCAGTAATTTTGCAGGGCATACTTCCTTTCAAACGCTAATCCTTATTGATTGACTGAAAGGCTGAATGGAGAATAAAAAGTAGGTTCAGAATGTTTCAGAGGAAGATATACGTAACCACATACTTCTCAGATTCAATCAATGGCGAACATTAACGAACACATCTATGTTTTGAAAATAATTAAATAATTACCTTGACTTTGCATACTTGAAGCGTACTATGTAAGTTAAAAGAAGTAATCGACACCACAGGAAAAATCTGTCGCCTCTGCTGATTCCCTCATATAGGAGGAATGAATAAAAAATTGAAACCCTGTCTTTTACAACAAGACGGGGTTTTTTATTTCTGGATGAAGGTTATATCTTGGGTGTTTTCGATGTAAAAGATGTCTAACCCTAACAACAAATAAAGGAGGGTGACCATGAGAAAATCTATTTTGATATTGGTATTGAGTTTAGTCTTATTGCTTACTTTTGGGATAAATGTTCAGGCCCAATCCAAAGAAGTGACAGAACCAGGCACCATCACCTATTACGCTACAGCAAAAATCCTTCCCTTAGGAGAGGGTCGCTTTCACATGTATTATGACGCTACTGGCTTAAGTCTTATTGACACAGGAGGGGGTTTATTTCATAATGCGACGGTTCGTTCTCTCGGGGGGATGACAGTCGAAAAAGGTATTTACAAGGACGAGAGAGGTTGGGGTGTTTTTAACCTCCAAAACGGAGATAAGGCGTTTTTTAAATATACATATGCCGGCGAATTGAATCCAAAAGGGATGGGTGTTGCGAAGGGAGTCGTTACCTTCGCCGGAGGTACTGGGAAAGCCGCTGGTATTCAGGGCAGTTTTGAAACTACCCGATATGTTCCACGTTCAGCCATAGCCTTAGAGGGAGTCGGGCTAAGTTATTCTAAAGGAACGATTAAATATATACTGCCATAAAGTGAATGTTTAAATTGTTGACCTTAAAGAAAGGCAGAACCAGAAATGGTTTTGCCTTTCTTATTGAACACTTCAAGTAGTAATCATCGGTCTAATCTCATCGCATACAGCAAGGACTTGTAGGTGTAACAAATATTATCCTTTTTATCTCGTTCTTCCTGAAGTCGTTAAACTGACATTTTTCTAAGATATAATAGATTTCAAATGATAATCGTGATAATAAATTCTGGATGACACAGATTTAAAGCAGCGGAGTGAGTGTATGGCATCAGAAGAATGGGAGGTGCTGCGTGGTAAAACATATTTTGAGTGGAAGATTATTTTTGTTAGCATTTCTTTAGGCGGTATTCCAACTTTGTTTCTCGGTACTATTCTGCAATTTCTGCTCTTGCTCTGTGGGATACATAGTTTATTCGGCCTACGAATTGACACATGGCATTGGAAGTTTCCATATTATAACCCGTAATAAGAATGCTTAACGAGGCAAATCAGCCGATCGCTACGCTCCGGCTGATTTTTTCGTTAGCAATGCTATGATTTAAAATCGTGGATGGTATAACAATGCCCCTGCCGATATGTTGCGTACACCATAATGGTAAATTTAAATCAATTGGATTGCTATATTTTGAAAATGAGCGCGTTGTTATCCTACTCAACAACTTAACTAATAAAGCTGATCTAGGTCCAATCATGGATATTTGTAATGATTATGTAGAACCTGAAGCATCAATAATGATCATTCCACGCGATCAAGTGATGACCATCGAAATCTTGCAGAAGATTGAATGAGACAATTGCATAGATCACCAGAATATAGAATTGTTATTCCTGGAAAAGCAGTTTCTTTTCGCTCATCCAAATCTGCTGACTATAAGGCAAAAATCCAAGAGGTCGCCAAACGTATTTTCGACAAGCCAATTATTGGAGATTTTGTTGAAGTTCGACTCGACTATTTTCATATGAAAAGGCGTCGCATGGATATGGACAATATTGCAAAATGTGTCCTTGACGCCTTGAATGGTATTGCATACAAGGATGACAGACAAGTAAAGCTCCAAGCAGCGATAGCTTATTCACTCGCATCTGTCGTATTTATTCAGCAGGGAGTTGTTAATCTTGTCAAACCTCTTGCTCAGTATGAAGAATATCTCTTTATAAGAGTAAGAAATGCGGGTAACTTAATTTGATCTAACCAATTAATTGCTAACAAATCGCTGGAGAGGGACGCTCATATTACTCGCGCCCCTCAGCTTCTCGTTGCACCTTCCAAGTCGTAATCAATAACATCAGGATTTTTTAAAGTTGCTTAGTTGTAGGTGGAGACAGCGATTCCGGCGGTTTGCGATCTTGAAAAATCGGTAATTGGATTATTTGTTGTGCATATCTTCCTGAAGTCAAGCGTCTGGAAATATTAATAAGTACCGAACCTTTCAATTGGTATTCAACAATAGTGTTCGTCACAAAATATTGATAAGAAATTTTTGTTTTATTCTGTTATATTAGATCATCTTGTTTTGGCATAAACATAAGGGAATCTCTATTCTAAAGACCGTATCCATTGCATTAGGCTGCTATTTTACATTTGGGGGAGTAGTCTTATTGCGACTAGCGAGGCGATTGAAAGAAAGTGATCTAAAACAAGACCTCTTAACCAGATAATTACTTAGTGGGAGGCTGAATATGTCAAGCTGGAGAAAATTGGGAAATATTCTGTTTCTGTCCCTTTTGGTGATGTTCTGTTTTCTGCTTGGAAAGCATGCGATGGGAGATGAATACAAGGACGCAACATTGCTAGCCATGCAGGGTGGAGAGATATCCAATGAAGAGGCTTTGAAGCTGGAACAGCAACTAGGGCAGAATGTCAATGATCTGGCGGCACGAGCGAAGCTTCTCGGATATTACCAGCTAGAGTCGTTTAAGTCTAAGGATGCACGAAAGGCACGTCAAAGGCATATACTGTGGGTTATCCAAAACTGCCCTGGGTGTGGAATTGCCTCGACCCCTTACAGCTGGCTCGATCCAATGTTGGACGGAGAAGTGTATTACGAAGCGAAGGCGTTGTGGCTCAAGCAGGTTGAAAGCCACAAGGAGAGCACTGCTATAATCGGAAACGCGGCTAAATTCTTCATCCTTCATGATCAGGACGCTGCTGAAGACCTTCTTAAAAGAGCCAAGGCACTGGATCCACGTAATCCTGAATGGCCGAAACGTCTGGGGGAGATTTATTCATTGGGTATGAGTAGGAAACCAGCTGAATCAAGAAAAGAAGCAGGAGCTAAGTCTCTCGAACAAATGGAAGAAACACTAAGTCTTACGATTGACGATAATAACAAGTTTTATTTGCTTGACGAGCTTTCTACAGTTGCATTTGAGGCTGGTGATTCGAGTAAAGCTTCGAAATACGCGTCTCAGTTACTGCAAAAAGCTCCTCAGTATAAGAAAGATTGGAATTATGGGAATGCAATCCACAAGGGAAATCTGATTCTCGGTAGAGTTGCTTTGGCTTCAGGGAAGCTGGAAGAAGCCAAGGACTATTTGCTTAAGGCTGGCAAGACTCCCGGCTCACCGCAGCTCGATTCTTTTGGTCCAAACATGACTCTTGCTAAGGAACTGCTGGAAAAAGGCGAGAGGAAGGTAGTCATCGAGTATTTTCGAGAATGTGGCAATTTCTGGCAAAGCGGAAATGATAAATTGATGAATTGGATGGCTATAGTAAACCAGGGAGGGATGCCTAATTTTGGCGGGAATCTGGACTATTGACCATAACTGGATGAAAGCTGCTAAAGAACGAAGATGCCATAACGTGAGACTTTCAATAAATAATCGATAACCTGTCCGCGATTTCCAAATCTTGACTTGTAGGTGTAATCAAGGAAAAGCAGAGTCGAGAATGCGTCTTAAAGTGAGCCCGTCATAGTCGTTGTACCCTACCCCCTTATCATTTTAGATTATTTCTAAATGCCCCTCATTTTCTTCTTGACAGGCGGTAGAATGTGTTCTAAAAGTGTAAGCAGAAAATGACAAATTATATATTTCAGACTACACATAGCAAACAGAAAGGAATGATTATGGACGCAAAAAAAGAAAGCATCGTCGTTACGGTCAATTTGAAGCAAGATATAGTCAACAGTATAGATGAGCTCGCTTCGGCATACGGTGTAAAATCAAACAAGCTGATTGGAAACCTCATAGGGATTGGTCTTGACGAAATAAAAGCGCTAAAAAAGTATGGATTATTGAAAAAGGGATTACTTGCAGTGAGTTTGTTGGAGCAATACGGATTGTTGGAGAAAAAAGATGAGGAAGGTACTGATAAGCCGAATAGGGCAATGAGCATTTCGATTAGAGTAGGCAAAGAGTTGAGCGGGGAACTTGATCAATGGGCTATAGACTTAGGGATGACGAAAAATAGTATGATCGTGTGGTGCATCAAGAACGCTCTGTTAGATTTTCAGGCGTTAAAGGATTTTCACGTGTTTAATCTGTCGCTAGGTCTCGTAAGGCTTGAAGATTGGGTAAAAAAAGTGTTCAGTGAAGCAAGGCTAAAAAAACTTTGGAGGGAGAGATTTAAGAAGGCGGGTTCAATAAGTAAGAAGATGTTTAACATCAATCTTTAACAAAAAACAAGAATCCAGTCATGTTGGAGCATGATCTGGATTCTCTAAACCAGTTCCAGAAGATGCACGGCTTGGGGCTCATGCTCAGGAACGGTCTGCGTCTTAGTGTATAATATTCACGTATACGCTGTCAAGGCCTCTTCTGGGACGTTCAGGGGGGCTTTTTTATGGTGGAAGACAAAGGTCGGGGTGCGAGTTCCGCCCTGCCCCCCCTGGGCTTACAGATTAGCCCGGGGGGGCAGGCGGGATTTCCTAATACCGCTTGTATAAGTAACATAAAATTACATAGTCGAAAGAGGGAGTATCTTTTTGAAGGTCCCAGTAATTATTCGGGCATAGAGGATCGGTTCAGCGGGGAAGATTATAAACGATTATTCTCATATATAAAGAGCAAGAAAAAACTAAAGACTGAGTACAAAGAGGAAATTCATATTTATCCGAATATGGTTGAGATAAAGCCTACAAATAAAATTCAGGTACCAAGGAGATTAAGAAATTTCGGGAGAAAAGGCATCGTCACCGAATTTAGCGTGAGGTCAAGACGAAATTTTATCAAGTATCTTTGTAGGGTATCCGGCAATTTTAGACTGTGGCAAGATTTCACATTTGCGGATGATGTGATGAAGGAAAGAGGAATTAGAGAAAGACGAGATGTCTTAAACCAGAGCATGAATAGGTTTAGACGCATAGTAAAAAGAACCTATCCGGAGATGGGTATTGTTTATAAGAAAGAATGGGTGCGCAGGAAGTCGGGGATACTGGAAGGGCTATTGGTTCCGCATGTGCATGGTTTCATAACGTTCGGGAAAATGAAGGACGATGAAGTTTCGGAATTGGCGTTGAATCTCGCAGAGACATGGGTGAACTCTACGGGTACAGAAGAGGTAGAAAAAGCTCTGTCTGTGGCACAGAATGCTGAAAGTTACAGAATAGTGGTAGATCAAGACATGGCTATTAGATATGCATCGAAATATGTCACGAAACCTGGAGAGTTGAAGACGGAAGAGAGTATAGGTCGTAGCTGGGGCGTTATAGGAAAAGTAAAGGTGGAAAAGCCAGAGATCAAGGAAATGACACCGGGTGAAATGAAAGCCTTTAAGAAATTATTAAGGGAAGTTGTGCCAGAGAATCATTATCTCAGGGAACAGCTAGAAAAGGAGGAGCAGGCTACATTTGTGATAGTGACGAAGGAGAGAGTTGATGGATATTTAGAGTCAATTAACGAACAATTTGAGGAAGAGTGTTCCTCATTCTTTGAGTTTATGAATCAGGGAAAAACGCGAGAGGAATAATTTGAAATATTCCGTGGAAAATGATAACCCCTTTTCAAATTATAAAGGGGGTGACTATATGGGTGGCTCAATTATTCTCCATAAGCCGGCAGGGCGTTGGTATGTGCAGATTTATTGGCAGGGAACCCGCTATAAGATATGGAAGTACAATGGTGACCCTATATGGCATGAAAAAACAGCCGAGAAACTTCTTAGCAAGATCAGAGCTGAAATAGACGAGGGAACTTTTCAGCCTAGGTCATATTTTCCTGATAATCCTCTTTCAGTAAGTGAATATTCAAAACAATGGCTTCAGGTCATAGATGTAAAACCTAACACACTTAAGGACTATTCATATTCTATAAGACGTTTCATTATTCCATTTTTTGGTAGCAAGGATTTGCGGAATATACGCCACAACGACATCATGGAATTTCATAAATGGATTCCGAGATGCGAGAAGGGTAAGTATAACGTCGTTTCTTGTCTGCGGACTATGATGAGATGGGCTTGGAGGAATGAAGATATTCCAAGAGTGCCGCCGTTCCCCAAAATCAGCAAGGGCGAGCTTCCCGAGATAGAATATTTGACATTGGAACAGCAAGAAATTGTGCTTTCCAATATACCTGAAAGGCATAGACCGATATTTATGATCGGCATGGAATATGGTTTCAGGATCGGGGAACTGAGGGCAATCCAGTGGGATTGCGTAACGGATGATGAAATTATTATAAGGCGTGCCTTCGCTGAAAATCAATTAATGGAAAGTACAAAGACCAACAAGAAAAGGGTCTATGGCTTGACACCTTATGTAAAACAGATACTGAAGTCGATGACGATGACCGCTAACACCTTTGTTTTTACGAGGGAGGATGGCAAGCCATATACGGACAAAAATCTTAACGAGATATGGTCTGGAGCCTGTGAAAAAGCAGGCATCAGGAAGGTCAAGCTCTACAATGCCATCAGGCATTCATTAGGTTGTCAGTTGCTAGATAAAGGATTTGAATTTGATAAAGTTCAAAAAGTATTAGGTCACACTAACCCAGAGATGACCAAAAGGTATGCAAAAAGATCAAACGAAAGTATCACCCAAATGCTGATAGATAGGAGAGCTGAAATAGTAGATTTTAGAGGTCATTTAGAGGTCAAAAATAAAATTACAACCCGTTGATATTATTCAATAATTTGGTGGAGGCGGCGGGAATCGAACCCGCGTCCGAAAATATTCCACTGCAGCTTCTACATACTTGTCCTCTGTTTTAATCTCACTCTCAACAACTCCCGGAGGCAGGATTTATCGAGAGCCATCCCTTTTGGTTTTCGCCCCTTTCACTTCGGGAAAATGAAATCAGCTATCCTGCCTTTATGACGCCCTGATCTGATTCGACAGGCGAAATCAGTAGGACGTAGCCGTCTATGCGGCTAAAGCGTAATCGAAGTTCTTTGCGCTTAAATGTTTCCTACCTGTTTAACGAGGCCTGGTAGGAACCTCGGTATGCCACTACAGCTTCCATACCCCCGTCGAAACCTTTGCGCCCCCATAATGGAGTGGATATAGAATCTGACTTAATATAGGTCTTGATAGAGTTTTAGTCAAGTGAATTTGAGAGCCCTGATTCTTCCAAGAGATTGTCGCGTCGCTACCACTGGATTCCCGCTTTCGCGGGAATGACATAGGAGGGGTGGGAATGACATTGGGGGCGACTTGCCTCACTCTGCTGTCCCTTCGTTTCGCTCATGCTGCTTCTGGATTCCCGCTGGAGCCTGCCCTCGATTGTCCTTATCGGGGGCGGGAATGACTCTGGCGGCGACGTGCCTTATCCCTTTCGCCGCATTCCCCGCTCGATTTCCCTCCGATCTTCCTTGACTCTCAGGCTCTCCCGTTTGTCATAATGTTTCTTGCCCCGTCCGACCCCGATTTCTATCTTCACCTTTCCGCTCTTAAAGTACAATTTCAGCGGAATGAGAGCCAAGCCTCTTTCCCTGGATTTTCCGTAAAGCCGTTTGATCTCCCCCTTGTGAAGCAAAAGTTTCCGCACCCTCAGCGGATCATGATTCTGCCTGTTGCCATAGGTGTAAGGACTGATGTGCATTTCATGAATGAAGACTTCTCCGTCCTTTACCATGGCATAGCTGTCCTTGAGATTCGCCTTCCCTTCCCGGAGCGCCTTCACCTCCGTGCCTACAAGGGCGATACCTGCCTCATAGGTGTCGTCTATGAAGTAGTTCAGACGCGCCGTCTTATTCTGGGCGATTATTTTTTCTCCTGACGGTTTCTTTTTCGCCATGTTCTCTCAACCATAGATGACACGTTTGACAGAGGCAGAATTCCTTGCTGCTTCTGTCCTCTCTGGATTCCCGCCTCCGCGGGAATGACATAGGAGGGGCGGGTATGACATAGGAGGGGGCGGCAATGACACAGATTGCTGTGCCCCTCGATCCTTACTTCATATCTCTCATATCTTGCGGCAGATAATCGCTCTTGATGTGCCTCAATGCCTTATAGATATTATCACGGATGTTCTTGTTATCACGCTCCATCTTCTTTAGGAGTTTTTTGATGTAGATCCGCCGGGAAATTTTGCTCGTAGGGCATTTATTCTTGGCGGACGGCAGACGCTGTTCCTTCGCATATTTCTTTATCAGGTCCTCCCCGATATAAGCGAAAGGACGGATGATATGAAGCCTCCCCTGAAAGATCGTTTGCTTCGGCATCATGGTGCTGATCTCCCTCCCAAAGAAGAGGTTGATGAGAAGTGTCTCTATAATATCATCCTTGTGGTGGGCGAAGGCAATTTTGTTGCAGTCCTTCTCCGCCGCTATTTCGAAGATCCTTCTCCTCCTCAACCGCGAACAGAGGAAACAGGGATTTTTCTTATTGTAATCACTGTGGGAAAGAGGCCCGATGTCCGTCTTTTCCATATAGTGGTTGAGGTTATTTTCTCTCAGGAATTTCTCAAGGCCATCATAGTCACTATACGTCGGATCGAACCCCGGGTCAATATTTACGGCGATGATGGAAAACGGCGGCACATACACCATGGGGGTATTGAGAAGGTCAAGGAGCGCAAGGCTGTCTGCGCCGCCGGAAACACCGACGAGGACCCTGTCCCCCTCTTCTATCATGTTATAATCCAGGACAGCCTTTTCCAGCCATTTTTTCAGATGGAGAAAAAGTTTCGTTCCCTTCTTCCGTAACACTGCCAGCGCATCTCCTAATTGCAATCCTTTTTTATCTACACAAGTTTCCCTATTTTATCAAGGTCGTTCACATATTTACGACAACATCCTTGAATTTTCATCCGGATTGGTATATTGAAAAGAACATACCGACATAGACAAGAGGAGGCCATATGACTGAGATCATCAACGTATACGCAAGGGAAATTCTGGATTCAAGGGGCAACCCAACAGTTGAGGCCGAAGTGACACTTTTTTCGGGAGTTACCGGCCGTGCCGCCGTGCCCTCAGGCGCTTCCACGGGAGAGCACGAAATGCTCGAACTCCGTGATGGCGACAAGAAAAGGTTCCTGGGCAAAGGTGTACTAAAGGCTGTCAGCAATGTTATCAACAAAATCGGGCCGGAGGTCATCGGCATCGACAGCCTCAATCAAAGGGAGATCGATTACACGATGATCTCTCTGGACGGCACGCCGAATAAAGGCGTCCTCGGCGCTAACGCCATTTTAAGCGTATCAATGGCCTGCGCGAAGGCCGCTGCGGAAGCCATGGAACTGCCCCTTTACAAATATATCGGCGGCACCATCGCCAAGGATATACCCGTCCCCATGATGAATATCATTAATGGCGGCCAGCACGCGGACAACAATGTCGATATTCAGGAATTTATGATCATGCCCATCGGTTCGAAGAACTTCAAGGAAGGACTGCGCATGTCCGCGGAGGTTTTTCACAACCTCAAGTCCGTCCTCAAGGGCAAAGGCTATAACACTTCCGTTGGTGATGAAGGCGGATTTGCGCCTAACCTCAAATCCAATGAAGAAGCCTTCATGGTGATTATGGAGGCCATAGAGAAGGCGGGATATAAAGCGGGAAAGGACATCTGTATCGCCATTGATTCTGCGGCAAGCGCATTTTTCAAAAACGGGACATATGTCATGGCCGCAGAAAAGAAGCCTAACAAGACGGCCGCGGAAATGGTCAAGTACTATCAGGACATGGTAAAAAAATACCCCATCGTATCCATTGAAGACGGCTTGGCGGAAGACGACTGGGATGGATGGAAGTTGCTCACCGACGCCCTGGGAAGCAAGGTCCAGATCGTGGGGGACGATATATTTGTGACGAACAAGAAAAGGCTGGAAAAAGGGATCGCCATGGGCGTCGCCAATTCTATTTTGATTAAGCTCAACCAGATCGGTACGCTGACGGAAACCATGGAGACTATTCAAAGGGCGAAGGAGGCGGGATACACTACCGTCATCTCTCACAGGTCCGGCGAAACGGAAGACAGCTACATGGCGGATGTGGCCGTGGCAGCAAACTGCGGGCAGATTAAGAGTGGATCTTTATCACGGAGCGAGCGCCTGGCAAAATATAACCAACTCCTGAGGATAGAAGAGCAGCTCGGCGATTACGCCGTCTATCCCGGAAAGTCAGCTCTCTACAGTATAAAAAGGAAGTAGCAGTCAAGTCCCGCCCGTATTGACACTGCGCGGGCTCAGAAAAATTAAAGCCGTTGTCAGCGACCTTACCCGGTCATGACAACGGCTTTTTTTATCATTGAGTGACTACGCCGTCTCTACATACTTCACTTGTTTATGAGGGCCGCATGGGCCGCCGCCAGTCTTGCAATGGGCACGCGGAACGGTGAGCAGGAAACATAGTCCATTCCCACGCGGTGGCAGAGGTCGATGGACTTCGGATCACCGCCGTGCTCGCCGCAGATACCAACCTTCAGCTTGGGACGAGTGGAGCGACCTTTCCTGGTCCCCATCTCGACTAACTGGCCGACTCCCCTCTCATCCAGGCTCTGGAAGGGATCTTCTGGCAGTATTCTCTGCTCGAGATAAATGGGCAGGAATCCGCCGATGTCGTCACGCGAAAAACCGAATGTAGTCTGCGTAAGGTCGTTTGTACCAAAGGAGAAGAACTCGGCCGTCTTGGCAATGTCGTCCGCCGTCAGCGCCGCCCTCGGCACCTCGATCATTGTCCCGACAAGGTATTCGAAGGTCACGCCCTTTTCCTTCATCACCTCCGCCGCCATGCGGCGAATGATGGTTTCCTGATGATTGTATTCAGAAGCGGTACCCACCAACGGGACCATTACCTCCGGATAAACCTTGATACCCTTCTGGGTCAATTCTGCAGCAGCCTCGAAAATAGCACGGGCCTGCATTTCCGTAATTTCCGGATAGGCGATGCCCAGACGGCAGCCGCGATGACCGAGCATTGGGTTAAGTTCGTGCAGAGATTCGACACGCGCTTTGAGTTTCTTTACGGTAATGCCGAGGTCTTTGGACAGCTCTTTTATCTGCTGGCTGTCGAGGGTCACAAATTCATGCAAAGGAGGATCGAGGAGACGAATCGTCACGGGCAGACCCTGCATGGCTTCGAAGAGGCCCATGAAATCCTGCCGCTGAAACGGCAGCAGCTTCATAACCGCCTTGCGGCGATCTGCTTCATTCTCCGCAATGATCATCTCACGCATCGGCTTGATGCGCTCCGGGCCAAAGAACATATGCTCCGTGCGGGTCAGCCCGATGCCTTCGGCCCCGAAGGCACGCGCCTGAGCGGCGTCCTGGGGGCGGTCGGCATTGGTGCGTACACCGAGTCTGCGGAATTTGTCAGCCCATCCCATGAGCTCTGTATATTCCTTATTAGCTTCAAGATCAGGCCTTACGGAAGGGATCTTTCCTTCGTATACCCGGCCTATCGAACCGTTGAGAGAAATCCAGTCCCCCTCCTTTATTGTCCTGCCGCTGACCGTCATCAACTTTTTATTCATGTCGATTTCCAGGGCGGAGCAGCCGACGATGCAGCATTTGCCCCATCCGCGGGCCACCAGTGCGGCATGGCTGGTCATACCGCCTCTTGCGGTCAACACGGCCTCGGCGACGTGCATGCCGTGCACGTCCTCGGGCGAGGTCTCGTGACGCACAAGAATGATTTTTTTGCCTTCCTTCGTCCATTTCGCCGCATCATCGGCAGTGAAAACGACCTGGCCTGTGGCGCCGCCGGGACCCGCGGGCAAGCCCCTGGCAAGTACACGGGCTTTTTGCTCCTCCGCCGGATCAAGCATGTCGTGCAGCAGTTCATCCAGCTGCGCCGGCCTCACCCGGAGGACAGCCGTGGCTTCATCGATGAGACCTTCCCGCACCATTTCCACGGCCGCTTTCACCGCTGCGGGTCCGTTGCGCTTGCCGGTACGGGTCTGGAGCATCCACAGGCGCCCATCCTGGATGGTGAACTCGATATCCTGCATGTCTGTGTAATGTTTTTCCAGCCTGTTTCTTATATCTGCCAGTTCTCTGTACAACGGCGGCATGGCTTCTTCGAGGCTCTGGACGTCTTTCGTGTCATCCGTCTTGTTTTTCATGTTGAGCGGATTAGGTGTGCGCAGGCCGGCCACGACGTCCTCGCCCTGCGCATTGACGAGCCATTCCCCATAAAATACATTTTCGCCCGTCGCAGGGTTTCTTGTGAAGGCTACACCCGTTGCACTGTTGTCGCCCATGTTTCCGAAAACCATGGACTGGACAGTAACGGCAGTGCCCCATTCATCCGGTATGCCCTCAATGCGCCGATAAGAAACGGCACGTTTTCCATTCCAGCTCTGTAAGACGGCGCCGATTCCACCCCAGAGCTGTTCGTAGGGATCATCGGGAAATTCTTTCCCCAGGATTTTCTTGACTTTGGTTTTGAATATTTTGATCAGCTTTTTCAGGTCTGCCGTAGTGAGATCGGTGTCCTGAACTACGCCCAGCTTTTTTTTCATTTTGTCCATCGCATGCTCAAGCTGTACGCGGACCCCCCTGCCCTCTTCCGACTCGATTCCGGCGGCTTTTTCCATGACTACATCCGAGTACATCATGATTAAACGACGATATGCATCATAGGCAAAGCGCTCGTTACCGGTTTTTGCAATCAGGCCTTTCATCGTCTTTTCGTTAAGACCGATATTCAAAACGGTTTCCATCATGCCGGGCATGGAGGAGCGAGCGCCGGAGCGAACGGAAAGCAATAGGGGATTCGCAGGATCGCCGAATTTCGCCTGCATAATTGCTTCAACGTTTGCGAGGGCCTGCTTCACTTCCGTTTCAAGCTCAGGCGGATAAGATTTATTGTGCTGATAGTAATAATTGCAAACTTCCGTCGTAATAGTCAAACCGGGAGGAACGGGAATGCCGAGATTGGCCATTTCCGCCAGATTAGCCCCCTTACCTCCGAGGAGTTCTTTCATTTCCGCCTTGCCGTCTGCCTTGCCGCTTCCAAACTCATATACATACTTTTTTGACATCTTTCTCTCCCTGAACCTCGTCCATTTTAAATTTTAGAGTCTTATCCCTCATCACGTATGAAGTTAATGATGCAATAATACGTGGGAATAATCTTCCAGAATATCGAAATTGCTTATCAGTATTGCCCTGTGAAGTCAAATGGAAATGTAAGAAGAGTCTGCAAGGAAGGCGATATGGGGAAAATCCATGTGTTGAGAAAGACCCATCTTTTGACACGAAATCGCGGTAAGGATAATCCTGATGTGTAACGCCCGGCGAGGCTGCACATCCCGGAGATGTCTCTCCGGCGTGGAGTTCCATGCAAATCTGTCCGAGCCTGCTGACTTTTGTGCAATCTCCGTGATGAGATTTTTTTTGTAAATGGGCAAATAATTCTTGACAGGATTATTTTTCATGTAGAATATTACGCTTGTAAATGGTTGAGAAAGCAAAAAGATGAGCTTTTCTCGCGGTAAATCAATCCGTGACGAAGACCGTTATTAATTTTGAAAGGAGGTGAGTCCCGGAGATTTGCAGAGACATGACATGTCTCAATAAATTAACTCAGTAAATAGGAGGATAAAAATGAGAAAGACTTTAAGTTGTGCAGTTCTTAGTGTGATCTTGGTTATGGTGTTAGCCCCGTTAGCGTTGGCCGCCGCTGCGCCTGCTCCTGCTGCTGCCCCTGGTTCACCGGTTGATTATACAAAGGCGATCGTGATTGGATGCAGTCTTATAGCAGTAGGCATTGCCATGGGATTCGGCACAATCGGTACGGGCGTTGGAATGGGAAACGGATTGAGCGGCGCCACAAACGCCGTCGGTAGAAATCCGGAGGCACAGGGAAAGATCCTGCTGACCATGATGGTTGGTCTGGCTATGATCGAATCACTCGCGATCTATGCTCTGGTTATCGCATTGATCGTACTCTACGCCAATCCTCTGATAAAGTTCATTGGCATGTAGAAATCTGGTATTATAAAAAATCTGGGAGGGGGAGCGCTACCACGACTTCAACTCCCTTTTTTTTGTCCAATTTCTTCGGCAGGGGAGTTTTCGCAATGGTTCAAGTGCCGGAGAATTCTTTTCTCTACCTTTCACTATAATCCTCGCCCCCTTGAATCCTTCTTTTGGTTTAAAAGCATTTCACTTGAATCCTTGGATCATCAACATGCTACGAATTTCTTCGGAGTCGGAGACGCACAGGAAAAGATAAAAGATTAACTGCGAGATGCACAAAGGCGCAGAGGAAAGTAGTCTATGATTTTAGTGAAGAGAAAGGCCGGAAGTGTGCCTCCCGGCCTCTTGGTCTTATTTGTCCTCTTCGTCCTCTTCATCGAGTTGTGCAGCTTCCTGCGCATCCGCAGGGACTTCCGCGTCGATTGATCGCGCGATTCCTCGCGAGAGGAGCGCCGATATGAAGAAGAGAAGAATGACTGAAATGATGATGATCAGGACGATTGTCGTGGTCCATGCCTTCACTTCTTTTTCTACGTCCTGAGAAGCTTTCGTGGCCATTTCATTGAACTTTTCTACGTTCACTCCCATTCCGACCCATCCGAATCCACCGGGTTTAGGATAGTCATTGGAGTAGAATTTAATGGGTGCATAGGCTACGAATTTCGTCTGACCGGCAAATTTGTACATTTTGATGCCTGTATTTCCGGCAGCCGCATCCTTTGCGACTTCCGGTAAACCAGGATCCATAAAACCGAGGAGGTTAATGTTCAGTACCTCTTCTCCCTTTTTGGTCATTGCCTCTGCAGTTTTATCCGTAAGAGGAGAAACCGGTGTTCCGTCGCCATACAAACCCTCTATGTGATAATCATTGGGGTGTGCGATGACAAGCCCTCCGTTATCCACCATGTAGGCGTAGTTTCCTGTTGCTGCATCCGCCCTGAATACATACCCGGACTGGGTTGGTATAACATGATCGGTGAACCCGGCAACATGCTGAAAATCAAGGGCAAGACTGATAACGCCTGAAAATCCTTCCTTGCCGAATATCGGTGTGGCCATGCGAATAATTCCCTGAAAACGTTTGCCCTTTTCAAAATCGAATTTATTCACATACCAGCCCGTGACATGGGAGATATATACCTCGCCTTTATTCAGTTTCGATGCCTTGCTGAAGTAGTCCTCGGATTTGTATTTCGTATCGGCCGGATTACTCACATTCACCATGCCCGATTTAGCAGCCCCACCATCCACAATTTTTATCACCTCATTACCATTCCTATCGATGAGGGCCATCTCTGTGTAGAGATGGGCAAAGACCTGTCGGATTTTATTATCCTCTTTTACCCAGACTGCTTTCTTGTTTTCATTGACAAATTGCTTGTAGCTTGATTCGGTCGCAGGGATGATAGTTGCAATCAACAGATCCTTCTTTCTTTCCATGAGAAAACTGGCAACCTCGTCCGCCGTATTAATGGCACGTATCTTGATTTCTTCCTGAGATTTCTGATCGAGAACGTTGATTGCTCGTTCTTTCGCTGTAATCCCTAATTTGAGAATGCCGTTGGCAATCAGAATAGCCATCAGTGAAAAGGGGATTACGATAAGCAGGAAGAATACTCTCGCTACTGTAAAAAGCTGCTTATCTTTTTTATTTTCTGGCATTGCCTTCTCCCCCTAACTTTTGTCTTTTGTCAGATTTAAAGTTAATTGTTTTCAAATGAATTAACCTAAAAAATAACGCATAAAGGGGTTTGCAAATAGAAGAACAAGCGAAACAACCAGAGCATAAATGGCGATCGATTCTGCCATGGCCATACCGATAAGCATGGTCATCATGATTTTACCCTGAACGCCGGGGTTTCTTCCCACGGCCTGACATGCGCCGTTAGTAGCAGTACCGATTCCCAAGCCGGCTCCGACGGCACCTATACCCATAGCCAAACCTGCTCCCAACATGGCGCCTACTGCGAAGAGGACCTTTGTGTACGATTCACCAGCCGGAATTGCTTCTGCAGCATATACAAGCTGTGAGGACAATAACAGAGCAGCCATTGTTGAAAATAGAGTTAATAAAGTTTTTCCGAATTTCCGTAACATTTTTTTTCTCCTTTCCTGTTAAAAGTTAATCCAAAATTCCCCATCCCCATAACATGAAAACATGTTGGGGGAAATAGGAAATATTATAAAAACTGCGTAAGCAGTTGCAACAGGCATGCCATTAAAGCGGGTTTAGCGCTCATCCCTGCTAACATCATGCAACGACGATGTTATTCTTGTTTATTCGCTAAACGAAATGTCTGTTTCCGATGCATTATGTTTTAACGTTTTGTTCAATTGACTCTGCCATTTGAACGAAAAGTGCAATGCAGTTCGAAATAAGTTAAGATTAAGTCGCCTGCGAATTTTTATATTCGCTTCTTCTTCCATTTAGCTGCAAGAAGGATTCGAGCACACAAGGGTTCAAGTGTTTGAGCCATTCCCTTAAATCCTCGACCCCTCGGATCCCGAAAATGCCGCAGCTTTCTCGGAGATGATCCATATATTTCTGTTGAAAATTTGCAGTTAGATCGGTATATCAGGTGAACACTACAACTTTAAGAGGTCTAATATGCAGGAGATCTTAACGGCAGTAACGTATCTCGTTGTGTGGCTGATATGTGCGCGGGTAATTGAAATTGAAAGTGGATTGACAAAGCTTCTTATCTCCCTTGGAGCAGCCATTGGCGTCTATGTCGCGATAGGCGTTAAAGAATATAAGGACAGAAAACGTAAAGGAGCAGATGATTGACAGTGTCTGTTGCAGATTTCATAAAGAAAAACCTTAGGGTGCCCGTCTGGCTCACCACCCTGATAGTCATTATCATGATTATTATGTTTTCTCTGATGATCAATCAGGCGAGGGTGAAGGAGTCCGCAGAGCAATACGGGAAGCAATATATGACTATCGCCAAAGGAACGGCTGCTGGGATCGACGATCTTTTTGACAGTGTGGAAAAAAGCTTGATTATACTCTCCCGGCATCATAGTGGAATGATGCGCTCAAACATGCGCGAGACTTATGACGAATTGCAAGGAAAGATTGAATTCTTGGCCATAAATGACCGTGAAGGTAAGGTTATCGAGGCATATCCGAGAACTTTTCACGACGCCATCCTGAAGAACATTTCAAGAAGTTCGGCTTTTCTCAAACTAATCCAGGAAATCAAGAAAACCGGCAAGACCAGGGTGAGCAGCCTTATTTCCGTGGATCTTAAAGCGGGTAACGGCCAGGAAACAAAATACAGGATGGTTATCGTCGGTGTTCCGGAATTCGATTTGAACAGGAGATATGCAGGCATCGTATATGCCGCACTATCCCCTTCTTCAGTTGTCGAGCGATACATAAAAATTACTAAGACTGATCTGCCATGCGATGCGATCATTGCCGATGACACGGGAACTGTACTGTTCCATCCGTGGAATGAATACGTTGGCGCCGAAATAAGTACACTTGTTCGCGGCAAAACGGAACAGCCCATGTCTCTGAAAGAAGGGATCCTGAGGGACAAGGCAGGTTATGATGACTATGAACTGCTCCAGACAGGAGGAAGGTTTGAAAAAAGTATCGTGGGATACGCTCCGGCCGACTTGAACGACCGAAAGTGGTTTATCGCTGTCAGCACTCCTTATCATGTCGCCATTTCACAGATCAGAAAAACATTCTTCATTGTCATGCTGGAGGCCTTCGTACTTATTGTCACCGTGATTGTCGGGAGCGTGCTGGTCGTATATTCGGGCAAGAAACGTCTCTTACTTGAGGAAGAGTTGAAGCATCTCAGGGACAGGGACATCTGGAGAGAACAGCTCGCGAGAGAGAAGAAAACTTTAGAGGGGATTATTGAGGGTTCTCCCATACCGACGTTTGTCATTGACAGACAGCACAAAATTATTTTTTGGAACCATGCCTGCACGGAGTTAACCGGGTACGACAGCAAAGATATGATTGGTACTGACGGCCAGTAT
>Ga0187886_1001760_pt1 | contig 18666 bp, 17 predicted proteins | sample June2016WEW_20_1_FD_133001 | JGI IMG/M metagenome (GOLD analysis project Ga0187886, IMG submission 133001) | Peatland microbial communities from SPRUCE experiment site at the Marcell Experimental Forest, Minnesota, USA - June2016WEW_20_150 | ecosystem: Environmental > Terrestrial > Soil >... | reverse complement strand
CCAAGTGGAGACGACAATGGGAACCAAATAAAAGACGGACAGTGCCACTTCCGTTCCCAATTGCAGATCAATCCAACCCAGACCAAGGACCAGGAGGATACTTAAAAGGAACAACAACCCCTTTTGGACATTTCGGGAAGGATGGGGAGATGACCTGATATTCATGCGAAAGCTTTTTCCTCGAGCGCAGCCGCTCATCCGATTATATTCTTATTTCGCCGCGAACAAGCTTTTCGCGCGACTGTCTTCCCCCTTGCAGCGAAACGCTTCCATTGGGATAATTCCTGATACCGGAGTCCAACTTGCCGAAAACCCGCACCGAATTCGTCTGCCAACAATGCGGCTATTCCAGCCCGCGCGGCCTAGGCCGCTGCCCGCGCTGCAACGCGTGGAATTCCATGGTCGAGCAGCTTTCCGCCGCGCCGTCCCGGAGTGAATCCTTCTCTGGACCGCCCACGTCGCATCCGCGGCGGCTGAGGGAGGTGGACGGCGGCGAGGAAAGCCGTCTGCCGCTTCCGATCGAGGAGTTCTCGCGCGTGCTCGGCGGCGGCGTGGTTCCGGGTTCGATCATCCTGGTCGGCGGGGATCCGGGGATCGGGAAATCCACGCTTCTGCTGCAAGCGTCCTGGGCGCTGGCTGGAAAATCCGGCCCGGTGCTGTACGTCTCGGGAGAAGAATCCGAACGGCAGATGAAAATGCGCGCCCTTCGGCTGGCCGAGGGCGCCGATCCGGCCGGTAAGGGGCCGATCGAACCGGGGCAATATCCTGAGGATCTATTCCTCGTCACCGAAACGCGGCTGGACGCCATCCTGGAGCACGTGCAATCGATTTCCCCCAGAATCCTGATCGTGGATTCCATCCAGACGGCGTACCTGCCGGAGCTGACTTCCTCCGCGGGCTCGGTTTCGCAGGTGCGCGAATGCGCTTCCCGCTTGCAGGCGCTGGCAAAATCCTCCGGCTTGGCAGTATTTCTCATCGGCCACGTAACCAAAGAGGGAGTCCTGGCCGGTCCGCGGGTACTCGAACATATCGTGGATACCGTCCTGTATCTGGAAGGCGACCGCTTCCAAAGTTACCGTCTCTTACGGGCGGTGAAAAACCGTTTTGGCGCAACCTCCGAGGTGGGCGTGTTTGAAATGCGCAGCACCGGCATGGTGGAGGTACACAACCCGTCGGAAGCTTTCCTGGCCGAGCGCGCCGCCCAGTCGCCGGGGTCGGCGGTGGCCGTGATCATGGAAGGGACCCGGCCGTTGCTCGTGGAGATGCAGGGGCTGACCAGCCCGGCGGCCTATGGAACGCCGCGCCGCACGCCCAACGGCGTGGATCTTTACCGGCTGCTCCTGATCTCGGCCGTCCTCACCCGACGGGCGGGCGTGCGCGTCTCCGAAGAGGATATATTCGTCAACGTCGTCGGCGGCCTGCGCGTAAGCGAACCCGCCGCGGATCTTGCCATGGCCGTCGCCATCGCTTCCGCGGTGCGGGACCGTCCGGTATCGGCGGACCTGGTGCTCATCGGGGAAATCGGACTCTCCGGCGAATTGCGGGCCGTCAGCCAGACCGCCGCCCGTCTGCGCGAAGCCTCCGCCCTGGGGTTCCGGCGCGCAGTCGTTCCGCGCACGGTCCGCCCCGGGGATCCGCCCCCGAAGGATATTGAGCTCGTTCCCTGCCGGACCTTGCGCGAAGCCATCGAAAAATCCCTGGTGGCGGAGTGAGCGACACCAAACTGCTGAAACGCGCGGCGGTCATGCTTTGGGGGACGGTCGCCGTGCTCATCCTCGGTTTTTTGGCGTACCGCAGCGGCCTGGCGAAAGCGGCTCTGGCCATTGTCATTCCGGATACGCCCACCCCCATTTGGACGCCCACTTCCACCTTTACGCCCTCCTACACTTCCACGTTCACGATCACCTTCACACCGACCGCAACGATTACGACGACTCCCACGGAAACTTTCACTCCCTCATTGACACCGACGGTCACCCCGACTCCAACCGAGACCCCGCTTCCCTACGCTTCCGGCCCTATGGTGATCGGCACGTCGGTCGGCGGGCGCCCGATCGAGGCCTACCGGTTCGGCACCGGCCCGGTGGAACGACTGACGGTGCACGGCATTCACGGAGGAGCGGAATTTAACACCATCGCCCTGGCGGACCAATTGATCGCGCAGCTTGGCGCCCATCCGGAACAGTTGCCGGCGGAAGTGACGTTGTACATCGTCCGTTCCCTCAACCCCGACGGCGAGGCGCGCGAACATGGTCCCGCCGGGCGAGCCAACGATCACGGGGTGGATTTAAACAGGAACTGGGATGCGTATTGGAAACTCAAGTGGAATTTGGACGGGTGCTGGATCCTCACGCCGGTCACCGGGGGCCCGTCCCCGTTTTCGGAACCCGAGACGGCCGCCCTGCGCGATTTCATCCTCGCCCATCATTTCAGCGGCCTCATCGCCTATCACAGCGCGGCGCTCGGAATTTTCGCCGCCGGCCAGCCGCCCGATCCGAAGTCGGTCCGCCTGGCGAAAGCCATCGCCGCGGTATCGGACTACCGATATCCTCCGGTGAATACCGGCTGCCAATATACGGGAGATATGAGCGATTGGGCTGACTTACAGGGAATACCGTCGATTGATTTGGAACTGAACACCCACAACGATCCCGAATTCGCGATTAATTTAAAAGTAATACAGACCTTCCTGAGCTGGAACCCTTAATCATCAGGTGAAGACCTGGCCCAAATTCGCCGGTACGTGGATTCCACCGATTTTCGGATTCCGCGGATAAGTCCCATAAAAAAATGCGACGCATGCCCTTAATCCGCGTAATCCGCGCGTGCAGCGAAATCCGCGTACTATTGAATTTGAATTGAACTCATGGATGAGGGTGACGACAAAATCAAAAAATAAACGGAATCAACCGGGCGACTTTTTTCCGGTAGCGCAGATACTCTTCCCCGAATTCTGTGATCAAACGGCGTTCTTCCAGTTCGCTGCCGACGAGAACATACAAGGTGATCGCCGCATCGAACGCCAGCGTACCGGTCGTGAGAATGGGAAAACACCAGAGAATCAGCAATCCGGTTGAATAGAGCGGATGGCGGACTATCCCGTAGGCTCCCGTGGTGATCAGTCCGTTTGCGGACGGCTTATTTCCCAGTTGCCCAATTCCCAGAAAAAAGGCCGGATCGGACTGCCGCAAGGCATTGGCCATGAGCATCAAGGCAGCCAATTCAATCGCCGCCAAGACGATCACTCCCGGCCACGGGACGGCAACCAGCACCGACCCGATGTTCGCCGCCGTCAGCGCGAGCACTGGGAGCAAAGTGATCCCGCCCACGAAATTAAATCCCAGACGGTACCAATGGTCAGCCGAAGGGCCGAACCATCTTCGGGCGGCCGCTTTGACGGGCAGGCTGGCCAGCAGGCTGTGCACAGCGCCGTACCCCAGGGTGGCGCAAAAAACCAAAATCACACCCGACATATTCGATCCTCAATAATATTGTAACGTAAAACCAACCCCGCACGCAGTTGCATCTCCCCAAGGTTTGACGGATAATTTATCGCGTTCGATCGTTAATCAAAAATTTCCTATCGGCGGGTCGATCCCCCGTCCGATCCTCGGAGCAAATCCATGACCGCACCCCACTGGCAGCACCTCCTCTCCGATTGGATGGAAATCCCGCAAACCGAAAAAGCCGAGCGATGGCGCGGGCAATTGCTAACTTTGTACCTCCTGGGCGGATTGGGTCTTCTCCTGCTGATGTTCCTGATCAATTTTGTCCTGTGGCTTTTTTCCGTCTCCGGGGAAACGCAGCTGTTCGTTTCCCTCGACGCCTTCTCGGTTGTTTTGGTTTGCGGGCTCTGGTTGCTGAACCGGGTGGGTTGGAACCGGCTTGCCGCCGTCATTTTTTTGGGGCTGGCCGCTGTGGTTCCATTCCTAACGGTTCCCAGCGGGCAGTACGAGAACGTCCTGATCGTATCCGCGGTCTCGATCGTCTCGTCGTCTTTCCTGTTAACCCCGGCCGGTTCCTTTTTGTTCCTGTGTATTGAAATTCTCTTTTATACGGCGAATTTTCTCCGCACCGGCGGAGCTTATCCTTTTAATTACTTTTCCATCCTCGTCATGGGGTTCCTGGCGTTCGTTTCCTGGATTTGCGCCTCCTGGTTCCAGACCACTTTGGCCCGGGCGGAATCTTCACAAAATCTGCTGCGGATGGTCACCGAAAATATGGTGGATGTGATCGGCCACATCAACGCCAAGCGCACCTTGGTTTATGCGAGCCCATCCGTTCGCAGGATGTTCGGCTGGGAACCGAACGATCTGGTGGGCCGCTCGGCGTTTAAAAACGTGCATCTGGATGATGTGCGGCCGGTCCTGCGCCAAGTCGAGAAAGCCATCGCAAAAAAATCACCCTCTATCCGGCAGGAATTCCGCTACCGTTGCAAAGATGGCGATTACCGGTGGGTTGAATCGGAAACCCGCCTTTTGTACGATCGCGCCGGTCTATTCGCAAGCGCGGTTTTTGGAATCCGGGATATATCCGGACGACGGAATGCGGAGGACGCCTTTGTTCGCGAGCGGAACCTTCTTCGAACCGTAATCGACCATCTTCCGGCGGCCATCTACGTGAAGGACCTGCAATACCGGAAGACTTTGGTCAACCGGATGGATTGCGAGACCATGGGACTTTCCGGGGAAACGGATGGGCTGGGAAAAACCGACGAGGAGGTGTATCCGCCAACCCTCGCGGAAGCATTTCACCATGACGATCGGGAAGTGATGGAACACGGGAAGACGATTTTGGAAAAAGAAGAGCCGTTTCCGGAGCGGGATGGGAAGACACGGACCCTGCTCACATCCAAACTGCCCTTGCGCGACACCGACGGAAAAATCATCGGCCTGGTGGGCGTCGGCATGAACATCACCGAGCGCAAACAGGCCGAGACCGCCCTGCGCGAAAGCGAGGAGAAATACCGGCGGTTGGTGGAATTCTTCCCCGACAGCATTTTCATCCATCGCAACGGCCGGATCGTCTTCGTCAATCGGACGGCGGTGCGTACCTTCCGGGCATCCAGCCCCGAAGACCTGATCGGAAAAAGCGTGGCCCGGTTCATCCATCCAAAGTACCAGGGGCTGGAGCGGGAGCGCATTGCGCGGTTGGCCGAAGCCAACATGCAATTGCCGATCATCGAGGAAAAATTCAAACGCCTCGACGGCTCCCTGCTGGATGCGGAAGTGACGGCCATCCCGTTTGTTCTGGATGGTGAGATGGCCGTGATGGGCGTGGCCCGCGACATCACCGAACGGAAAGTGGCCGAGGATGAGGTTCGCCGGCTCAATGCCGAATTGGAGCGCCGAGTGAAAGAACGCACCGCCCAGCTCGAAGCCGCCAACAAGGAATTGGAGGCCTTCGCGTATTCCGTCTCGCATGACCTGCGCGCGCCCCTGCGCAGTATCGAGGGTTTCGGCCAAGCCCTGCAGGAGGATTACGCCTCCATGCTGGACGACCAGGGATTGGATCACCTGCAGCGCATCCGCGCCGCCAGCAAGCGGATGGGCCATCTCATCGACGATCTGCTCAATCTTTCGCGCCTGACCCGCGGCGAAATCCATCCGCAGAATCTCGATCTGAGCGCCATCGCCCGGTCGATCCTGGAGGAATTGCGGCGCGTCGAACCGGACCGGACCGTGGAATGCGTTCTTCCGGAAAAATTGCCCGTCCGCGGGGATGAACGGCTGATGCAGGCCGTGCTGGAGAATCTTCTGGGGAATGCCTGGAAATTTACGTCACGCCGCAAACAAGCCCGGATCGAATTGGGAACCGCATCCGTACCGGATGGGGAAAACGTCCTGTTCATCCGCGACAACGGCGCCGGCTTCAGCATGGAACACAGCGACAAACTCTTCCATGCCTTTCAGCGCCTGCATACGGTTCAAGAATTTCCCGGGGATGGGATTGGATTGGCGACAGTCCAGCGGATTATCCACCGCCACGGCGGCAGAGTCTGGGCGGAGGGCGAAGTGGAAAAGGGCGCGACGTTCTTCTTCACCCTGCCCGCCTCATCCCCCGTCCGCGCCGGTCCGCCATGAAAGTTTCTTCTCCATCAGCCACGCGGGCTCCGACACCTCCTGCCTTCTTCCCAGATGGTCGGTATACGACCAGAGGCCGGGATCTTCGGCGATGATGCGATAGCCCTGGCGCTCGTAGAGCGAGCGCGCGTCCCGGTTGTCTTTTTCCACCCCGATCGAAGCCGTATCCATCCCGCGCTGCCGCAACTCCTCTTCGGCCGCGTCGATCAGCCGCGTGCCCAACCCGCGCCTTTGGAACGCCAGTTTGACCCGCAGGGAGTACAGGTAGCCGCGCCGACGTCCATCCGCAAAACGCGGATCGTTGCTGTTCCACTGGATAAAAATCTGTCCGACGATGTCACCGCTCGGCCGGTGTTCCATGACCAGCAACCACCGGGTGCCCAGGCGCATATCCTCATAGGCCTGGCGGAACAGATTGCGGAAGTGAAGGAACTCGCCGTTCCATTCCAGGGCCGGGAGATCCCGCTCTTCCAAGCGGCGGACGAGGAATTCCCCGTCCCCGGTCCTTCCGCCATCGGCGGTTCGCGGCGCGGCCGGATTGCCGTCCGGAGCGGATGTCATGGCGGGCTTCCGGTTTCCGGCCGCCGGGTCGGAAGATCGGAAAGGAGATTCTCAAGCATTCCCGTCTCTTCTTCGGCCGATCCAATCCGCCCGTCGAGACGCGCGGCACGCAGGGCGTGAAGAATCTCCCCGTAGCGCGGCCCGGGCGGCAGTCCGCGCCGGCGCAGGGTTTCTCCATCCGTCTCAGGTTGAACGGTGCGCCAGTTGGCAAGGTAACGGTCCAGCCGCTCGCGCGGCCGGCCGTCGGAATTTACGTACGCTCCCACCAACGCCGGTTCGGGGATGTTTTCCAGCGTATCGGCGACCCGGCTGGGAGATGCGTCTTCCGCCAGCCGCTCCAGCGCATCGAGCGCCTGGCGCGCGGCCAGGAGCAGCTCGGCATCGTGGCGTGGAAAATTCAGCCGGAGGATGACTCCCTCCAGCACATGCTTCGGGTGATCCAAAAGCCAGGCATTCATCGGGGAAGGAAGGCTTCGCTGGCCCGGGGCAAGGGACCAGAGCGGGTCGGGGATGAAGGCGCGCGCCGCTCCGACATGCCCGGCCTGCAAAGCATTCCATTCCAGCCCCGGATAAATTCCCGCCAGGACGTTGAGCTGCTGCAGGCGCTCCAGCGCGTTGCCGGGCGAGGGTTCGTCGAAGATCGCTTCGAGCTCGTGGCGGATCCGGTCTCCGCTCACCCGGTGGAGAAGGGGCAGCGCCAATTCGATCAGATCGCGCGTGCGCGGCTCGATCTGGAACCCCAGGCGCTGTTCCAGGCGCACGGCCCGCAGGATCCGGGTCGGATCGTCGACGAAGGAGATCGAATGCATCACGCGGATCTGTTTTTCCTCCAGGTCACGCAGCCCGCCCCAATAGTCGTAGACCTCGCCGAAGCGAGTTGCGTTGAGCGAAAGGGCGAGCGTATTGATCGTGAAATCGCGCCGGTGCAGATCGAGTTTGAGATTTCCTCGTTCCACCTCGGGGAGCGCCGACGGATGCGCGTAAAACTCGGCCCGCGCGGAGACTAGATCCAGCGATTCCGGAAGCGAAGCTCCCTCCGCCGCAGGCAGATCCAGAGCCCCGGGATCCACTTCCCCAAGAAGCCACTTCGCGGTTCCGAAGCGTTCGTGGCTGCGAATACGCCCGCCGTATCGATCGGCCACCGCCCGCGCCAGTGCGATCGCGTCTCCCTCAACAACCAGATCCAAATCATAGGACGGGATCCTCAGCAAAAGATCGCGAACCACGCCGCCCACCAGGTAGAGCGGGATATGCTGCCGGTCGGCGACGGCAGCCACCGCATGCAGCAAGGCAAACCGCGACGGCAGGAATTCATGTTCCAACCGATCCTTCAGATTAAGACGCCCGGCCGAGGGTCCCGGTGCAAGCGCCTTGAGCAGGTCGGTCCGGGTGACGATGCCCACCACGCGTTCCCCTTCGGGGGAGACCACCGGGATTTGGCCCCAGCCCCGATCCACCATCAACCGCTGCAAATGGCTCACGGAATCTCCCAGTTGAACCGTCACCGATCCGCCTTCCATGACGCTTTCCACTTGGGCGCGTTGCATGCCATGCGCCAGGGCCCGATCCACCGCCCGGCGGGTGAGCAATCCGACCACTTTGCCGTCGCGCACCACCGGAAAACCCTCATACCCATAGCGCGCCATCCGCTCCGCGGCATCGGCGATGGTCAGATCGGCTTCCACAACTTTAGGGCGGGGCGAATAAATTTGCGCCACCTGCATCGGCGGGGTGATGCTCGCGGGAAGCGCGTCCAAAAGCTCCCGGCGAATCTCGTCGAGCGTGCGGCCCCGGATGAGCGCCGCGGCGGCTCGGTTGTGCCCCCCGCCGCCGAAACGAGCGGCGATCTCCGAAACATCCAGATGGTCGGTGGAGGAACGCGCGACCAGCTGGAGATGCGTGCCGAGGTCCACCACGACGAACAGTCCGTCGGGTTCGAACAGGTCCCGCAATTTGTGCGCCAGGGTTGAAACCTCTTCGACGTTGGGATCGGCGGCGGCGTGCGCCAGGACAATCCGCTGCCCTTGGATAACCAACGACTCCACGCTTTCCAACAGCCGGTTATAGAGTTCGCGCTGCTCGGCGGTCAGTGGCCGGTTCAAAAACTCCGTCGTCAGCGAAAGGCTGGCGTTTTGCTCCAGCAGCCAGGCCGCGGCCCGGACGTCGCGCGGCGAGGTTCCGGCGTAGGAGAGTGAACCGGTATCTTCGTAAATTCCCAGCAGCATCAAGGTGGCCGCCGCCACCGGCGGCGGATTGGAAAGTCCCTGAAGCGATTCGACCAGCAGGGTGGTCGCGGCGCCCACCATCTCGATCGCGGAGGTCCACCCCGGCGCCAGCGGTTTGTGCAAGGGGTGATGGTCCACCACGTGGACGCGCGTCCGGCCGTCCACTCCGCGCGTGGTGGGCATTGCCTGCGTATCCACCAGCGTCACCCGGTCCACCCGCTCCCGGGGAAGATCCTCCATTGTCTCCAGGGGAAGTTCCTCCCCGTAAAGCGTCAGGAAGTCGCGCACGTTCCGGTTGGCGCGGTTGGGGAGCACGGCGTGCGAATCCCTTTCCAGAAGGCGGGCGGCCAACAGGGAAGCCAGCGCGTCGAAATCAGCTTGCTCGTGAGTAAGAATCAGATGCATGCGGTCCTTCCGGTTCGATTATACTTCCGGGGGAAATCGCGCAAAAGGAAAACGGGAATCCCATGGAACCCGAAAAGTTGTGGGAACACCTGCTGTCGGAAAAAAACGCGCTGATCCTCCGCGCCTGGGAATCGCTGAACGGCGAGGAACGGGCCGCGGTCAAGAGTCATTTGCAGGCCATGTCCCGGGAAGCCGGATGGCATCCGAGCCAGCGCCGCGCGGCCGCGGTCGCACTGCAAGGAATTGAGGAACAGGAAGGAAAATGAACGCCGCATCCCGCAACCGTTGTTCCCCCGCCCGGATTGCCGGTGGTTCCGGCAGCCGGGGGGAACGGAACCAAGACCGATCCGGGAGTGAGACATGACGATTGAATTCCTCCGCGATCTAGACGCCTGGAGCCGACTGGAATCGGAGTGGAATGCCTTGCTCTCCCGCAGCGCGGCGAATTACCCCTTTCTCCGGTATGAATATCAACGCGCCTGGTGGGAACATCTCGGGGGCGGGGAATGGCCGTCGGGCGAACTTCGAATCGCCGTCTGGAGGGAAGACGGCGCGCTGCGTGGGATCGCCCCGCTTTTTCGGAGCGAGCGCGAGGGGGAAAGGCGTTGGTATTTTATCGGCAGCGTGGAAATTTCCGACTACCTGGACGTGATCGTGGAAACCGAACATCACTCCGCTTTTTGCAAGGCTGTGCTTGACGCTCTTGGATCTCTGCCGGCGACGGAATTTCGCGTACTGGATCTCTTTAACCTGCGCGCTGCCTCGCCCACCGTCTCGCTTTTGGAAACCGACGCCTCGCGCCGGGGGTGGAAGGTGGACCGCCAATCGCTTCAGATCTGTCCGGTTCTGGCATTGCCCGGATCCTGGGAGGATTATCTCGCGGCGCTGGATAAAAAAGACCGCCATGAAATCCGTCGCAAACTGCGCCGTGGGATGGGCGCCGATGACCCGTTGGAACTCACCGTCGCCGGCTCTGGCGCAATAGAGGAATTTTTCCGGCTGATGGCATCGGATTCCAACAAAGCCGGTTTCCTTACCCCGGCGATGCGCGATCAATTCCGGTCCATTGCCCGGTCGATGGAAGCGGCGGGTCTGCTCCAGCTCGCGTTTCTGCAGACGCAGGGGCGGAATGTCGCCGCGTTTTTCAACTTCGATTACGGCAACCGGATCTGGGTCTACAATTCCGGCATGGATCCGCAATATGCGTCTTCCTCGCCCGGATGGATCCTGCTCGCACTTCTGGTTAGGCGCGCCATCGAACAGGGGCGGGAGGCGTTTGATTTCATGCGCGGCAGCGAATCCTATAAATTCCAATGGGGCGGGGTGGGAGAAGAAATTCACCGGATGACGATTCAAAAAGTTTGATCGCCGCAGCCAAAATTTCTTTCTTGGAACAAGAATCGAATGGTTTTTTCGTTTGACGTGGATTTTTCATTACCCGGTGGAGAATAGCGGTGGGTTTTGACTATATAACCGGTCCTTTTGCTCCGCCTCCGCTTGTGGATAACTGCCCTTAAATTGTGGAAAACTCGGGAAAAACAGCCGGTTTTTGTAGAAAAAACCGGCTGTTTTGTGGATAGACCTTTGGAAAAATAATTCTTTTCGGTGGAGAAATACTGGATAAAATGTGGATTATCCGGCCCGAATTAATAAAATGGTTGCCGCCCATAATCCCGCCGCCACGGCGCAGGCTGTAATCCAAAGCGCAAAGGCCGCCAACCGGCGGTCGGTTCTCCAAGCCCGCCACCCCAGAATTGCGTTCAGGATCCACACGGCTCCTCCGGCAATCGGCAGAATCAGCAACCTTGACGGATTCCCCGGGCTGGAAGGCAGGCCGGAAGGCGCGAATCGAAACGGCTGAGCCGGCGGCAGGATAGTCTGAATGGCCAGGAGGAGTATGCCGAGCGAAAGGCTCAAGAACCATCCGCCGATCAGGATGGCAAGCGCAGGTCTTGTTGTTAGTATGTCTAGAATGAACGGGGGAGGTTGAGTCGATATCGGCTCGACCTTCTCCAAGCTTCCCCGCGCAGAAACGTCTGCCACTTTCTGGGCGAAGCCGGCCGGATCGGAAGGGGAGATCGCCCAGCGGTGGTGTTTCGAGACCAAGAGCAACAGCGATCGTCCCCGGTCGGGGGCAAACCATTCCGCGGTTTCCTCACCTTCGGCCGCCGTCCATCCCTGCCAGGTTTCCAGCCAACCCGGACCGGCTTTCCGCAGGGCGTCGGAAATTCTTCCGCCGGAGCGAATTTCTTCAATCTCCTCGAGCGGAATCACTTCCCTCCGGGTCCCAAATCGGATGCTCAATGCGCCTGCCTGTGTGATTCCGTAATAGGCCGTCAGGAGCAGATAGATGCGATAGGCAACAGCCGGCAACAGGAGCGATACAACCCCCAGGACCGCCAGCCCCGCCGCGGAAAGGATTCCGGAAGAAAACCCCAACAGTAGGTAAAAGGAGATTCCTCCGAGCAGAATGCACAGGGTAGCCAGCAGAAGATGGCCGATCAGCAAACGGCCGCGGACGATCGGAAAACGAAGCATCATGGATAGCAGAGCGACCGGGAATATGCCGCGCTAATGCCGGCCGGGGAAACCATCCTCCGGCCGGATCCCGGCGCTGAATTGGACCGCCGGGGAGAAGGGAACCCGCGGCGCCGGATCAACCTTTGAAAGGGCTCGGATAGATCGGGACGTTCCAGGCGCGGAACTTGGGTTCCATCCCGCGCACGATGCGGAAATACAGCTCGCGCAATTTTCCCACGAACGGACCCATCTTGCCATCCGCGATCGGCCGCTGGTCGATTTTCGCGATGGCGCAAATCTGCACGCCGGTCCCGCAGAAGAACGCCTCTTCCGCCAGGTAGACTTCGGTGCGGTCGATCGGGCGCTCCACCACGGTCATCCCCAGCTCCTCGCGCGCCAACTGGATCACCGTCCGGCGGGTGATGCCTTCCAGGATGTTGTCGGTGACCGGCGGGGTCACCAGCACGCCGCCCCGCACCATGAAGAAGTTTTCTGCGCTCCCTTCGGAAATGTGTCCGTCGGCGTTGAGCACGATCGCCTCCTCATAACCGGCGCGAATCGCGTCGGTTTTAATGAAGGCCGAATTGACGTAAGAACCGATGATCTTTCCGCGGGCGGGAATGCTGTTGTCGTCGATCCGGCGCCAGGAGGAGAATGTGGCCGAAGACCCCTCTTCGCTTTCGATGTACCGGCCCATAGGAATTGAAACAATCGAGATGTCCGAGTGCAAGTCGTGCAGCCGCACGCCGATCTGTTCATCCGGAACGAAAGCCAGCGGCCGCACATACGTATCCTCGCGCCGCGCTTCCTTACGCAGCAATTCGACGACGACTTCGGTTAATTGCTCGGGCGTGTGGGGGAGTTCCATGCACAGCAGCCGGGCGGAATCGAGGAAGCGGCGGAAATGGTCCAGCGGACGGAACAGGTACAGCTGGTTGTCCGAATCATTCCAATACGCCCGGAGCCCGCCGAAAACCCCGGTTCCATAATTCAACGTGTGGGTTAGCACGCCCACTTTCGCCTGATCGTAGGGAACAATCTGCCCTTTGAAGTAGGCAAATTTTGGCAGCGTCATTTTCCTCTCTCCTCCATGCTATTCCGCAGGAACCCCGGGCGGAATGGTCCCCATTATATCCCGGCCTTGACGTCTTGATTTTCCCGGTCTACACTAACCGCAACAGGCGCCCCCGTCTGTCCGCGAGGTGTGTTCCTCCCGGGCGGGCGGGTTTTTTCAAACCGGGCCAGGGACGGAAATTCGAAATGCATTACCACGGGGTTCGATAATTCCATCGATGGGAAATCGGGCGCGGTTTTTCGTTCGCAGATTAATCCCGGCCGTCTGCTGCCTATGGCTTGCCTCCTGCGCGATCGCCGCCCGTCCGCTGAAACGGGCGCGCATGGCCACGGCCATTCCCAGCCCGACGATCACTCCCTTGTCGGCGCCGTTCCGCTCCACCGGGTTCCTGCCCTCCACGCCGGTCGGAACATCGGCCCCGGATTCCACCCCGAGATGCCCCGACGACGGGGGAATAATCAAACCCGAAAGCCTTTCGGACACCGTAGATGGACAAACCCTCGGCTACTTCATTTATCTTCCGCCCTGCTACCAATCCGACGCCCAGACCCGGTATCCGGTCCTGTTCCTTTTTCATGGATTGGGAAGGACCCCCGAACAGTGGCTCGATCTGGGGTTGGTTAACGCGGCCGACCGCCTCATCCTCTCCGGACAAATCCCGTCCCTGCTGATCGTCCTGCCCTATATCACAGGCGAGGATTCGAACGACGCGGTCATGCTGGCGGATTTGCTCCCCGCAATCGACCGGGGGTACCGGACGCAAACCGATCGAAATCACAGGGCGGTGGGGGGAATTTCGCGCGGCGCGGAATGGGCGCTTCGTTTGGCCTTGCGCCGGGCGGATCAATTCGGCGCCGTCGGTCTGCACAGCCTGTCGCCCAGCCAGAACGCGACGGTGGACATTTTTCAATGGGCCGAAGCGGTCCCGGCAAACATGTGGCCCCGGATCTACTTCGATGCCGGATATTCCGACCCGCAATTGCCGCAAATGATGCAAATCCTGCAATTGTTTGATATTCTGAAACGACCGTATGAAAAACACATCCCGCCCGGCGATCACAGCGACGGATATTGGAGCGCGCATGTGGAGGATTATCTCCTTTGGTATAGCAAGGGTTGGGAATAAAAAACGCCCGCCGGAAAGAGCGGGCGTTTCCCAAATATCTTCGGGGTTACTTTTCCTTTTTCTTAGGCTGCATGGTTCGCAGTCCGAGGACAATGATGCTCGCCCCGGCGCCGATGGCGAATAAAGCCACCGTGCCTGCGCCGGAATAGATGTTCAGCGTGACGAAGGCGCCGAGTAACCCGAGGAAGATGGCGATCTTCAGCTGCCATTCCTTTTCCGCATCGAGAAAAGTCGTTGCGGTAATCCATCCGGCGGCGACGCCCAATACCAAACCGCCCAGCGGCCGAAGAAGCGTTCCCGCGATATAAAGCAATTGTTGCCAAGTGGTAACAAATTGATCCATGAGGCCCTCCCACAAGATGATTCCCGCCGGTGCACGGGTGCAGCAGAGTGTAAACCCGAATTCCCGGCATGGCAAGCAGACTTGAAGCACCGGAGGGAATTATTCACATCCTGCGCGGGCGCTCTCTTGACATTCGGTTCTTTTGGTATACAATTAGTTCTGTGATACATTTATTACAAGAGGCCTAATCGTGCAACTCCGATTGGATTTCCACGAGCGTCAGCCGATCTACCTGCAAATCGTCGAGCAGGTGAAAAACATGATCGCTTCGGGGGTATTGAAACCGGGCGACCAGCTCCCGACGGTGCGGGAGGTGGCGGCGGATTTGCGCATCAATTTCAACACCACCGCACGCGCCTACCGGCTGCTGCACGAAGAAGGGGTGATCTCAACCCAGCAGGGGCGCGGCACCTACGTCTTAGAGGCTCCCCCCGCCGCGGAATCCAAACGGTTAAAGCGGGACCGCCTGCAGGCGATGGTGGAGGGTTTGCTCGAAGAAGCGAAGCGGTTCGGGTTTACTCCCGAGGAAGTGAACAAGGTCTGGCAGGATGTTTTCCACCGGGGAACGCGGGAATGAACCGCGAGCCTCTCGCACCCTGAATTTGTCCGCAGTAAAAGGAGACTCACATGATTCCGAACATTGTACCCTCCGCAAAATCCGGAAAATACGACGCGATCGCGCTGCATCAAGTCAGTCCGATCAGTCTTTTCATCTTCATCGTGATCATGACCCTCATGGTGATTGCGACGGCCGAGATGGATTCCTATCACGTTTCGGATACGATCATCACTGCCTTCGCCGTTTCCGTCACTCTCTTGGCTCTCTACATCCTCTTCGCATTGAAAATGGCCAGCCAATGGGAGAAGGCCGTGGTGCTTCGCATGGGCAAATTCCGGAACCTCTCCGGTCCCGGGATGTTCTGGATCATTCCGATCATGGATTCCGTCACCACCTGGATCGATCACCGCGTGATGGTCACGCCCTTCAACGCCGAAAAGACCTTGACCAAGGATACCGTGCCGGTGGACGTGGACGCCGTGCTGTTTTGGATGGTGTGGGACGCGCAGAAAGCCGCGCTCGAGGTGGAGAATTACCGCTCCGCCATCACCTGGGCCGCCCAGACCGCGCTGCGGGAGATCATCGGCCAGATGGCCTTGGCCGACATCCTCATCGGCCGGCACAAAATGGACGCCGACCTGCAAAAAATCATCGACGAGCGCACCACGCCCTGGGGCGTCACGGTGCAATCGGTGGAGATCCGCGACGTGGTGATCCCCAAGGATCTGGAGGACGCGATGTCCCGCCAGGCGCAGGCCGAACGCGAGCGGCAGGCGCGGGTGATCCTAGGAGAATCCGAGCGGCAGATCGCCTCTTCCTTCTCCGAAGCCTCGAAGGCCTATATCGATAATCCCACCGCGCTCCATCTGCGGGCGATGAACATGCTCTTCGAAGGACTCAAACAGAAGGGCGCGCTCGTGATCGTGCCCTCCAGCGCGGTGGATACCATGAATCTCGGCGGGCTCACCGGCCTGGTCGCCCTTGGGGAGAATCTAGCCAAAAAGGACTGACTTGGGGTAGGTACTAAAATCCCTGTGGTAGGAATGTGCGGTAGATTGAAACAATTGCCACCAGAGACGGATTGAATGGATATTCTTTTTCTCGCCCACCTTCTGAACGGTCTGCTGATGATCGCCATGCCCGTCGGGCTGGCGATCTTTCTGACCGCGCGCTGGAAACTCAGCGCGCGCCTCTGGCTGATCGGCGCGGCGACGTTCATCCTTTCGCAAGTCGGCCACATCCCCTTCAATGCGCTGGCTGGGCTCGTGCTCGACCGCACCGGGCTGGCCAAGATGACCCCGGAAGCCCAATTAATATTCAACGCCGTGTTTCTCGGCCTGAGCGCCGGCCTGTTTGAGGAATTCTTCCGCTACGGCATGTTCCGCTGGTGGGCCAAAGACGCGCGTTCCTGGCGCAAAGGCGTGCTGGCGGGAGCCGGACACGGCGGCGCGGAAGCCATCATCCTTGGGGCCATCGTCCTGTATGCGTTCGTGCAATTGGCCTATTTGCGGCACGCGGATATTGCGACCGTTGTCCCTGCCGACCAAGCGGCGCTCGCCCAGCAGCAGGTCTCCGCCTACTGGTCGATGAGCTGGTATGCCTCGCTGCTCGGCGCGCTGGAGCGGCTGTTCACCATCCCGACCCAGATCGCCCTGGCCGTGCTCGTCCTGCAAACCTTCACCCGCAGGCAATGGTTCTGGGTTTGGCTGGCGGTCCTGTACCATGCCGTGCTGGATGGGAGCTCGGTTCTGCTCGCGGCGCACGCCGGCGCCCTTCCGACCGAAGCTCTGGTCGGCGGTTTCGCGGTGTTGAGTTTGATCCTCATCTTCCTTCTGCGTCAACCCGAACCCGCGGAGGATGTTCTTCCGCCTTCCGTTCCGCCTCCGCCGGTCTTCATGCCCAAGCCGCTCGAAACGACACCGGATAAACTGGATCAAACTCGCTACGCATAGGTGCCTATGATTCATACGGAAAACCTCACCAAGAAATTTGGCGCCGTCCTGGCGGTTGACGCCCTGAACCTGGACGTTCCGGAGGGAGAGGTGTTCGGTTTTCTCGGTCCCAACGGCGCCGGAAAAACGACGACGGTGCGATTGCTCACCAGCCTCATCAGCCCGACCCGCGGCACGGCGACGGTCGCCGGGTTTGCGATCGGCCGCCGGGATACCGACATCCGCCGCACGGTCGGCCTGCTGACCGAGACGCCGGGCATGTACGACAATCTCTCCGCCGAATACAATCTGAAGATCTACGCCGAGCTCTACGAGGTGGCGGACGTGCGCGGCCAGGTTGAAAAATATTTGAAAATGCTCGGATTGTGGGACCGGCGGATGGACGCCGCCGGAACCTTCTCCAAGGGCATGAAACAGAAATTGGCCATCGCCCGGGCCCTTCTGCACGAGCCGCGCGTCTTGTTCCTTGACGAGCCGACGGCGGGGCTGGATCCGGAGGCTTCGCATCTGGTGCGCGAGTTTATCGCCGAGCTTAAAAAGGAAGGGCGGACGATCTTTCTCTGCACCCACAACCTGGACGAAGCCGACCGCCTGTGCGACCGTGTCGGCGTGTTCAAGACCCGGTTGCTGGTGGTGGATTCGCCGGCGAATTTGCGAAATTCTGTGTTTGGCCGGAAAGTGGTCATTCATCTTCGGGCCGCGGATGAAAAGCTGGCGGACGTGGCGCGCCGGCTGGCGTTCGTCCGCGAGGTCGGCGTGGTGGACAACAAGCTGGTGGTCAGCTTGGAAAACCCCGAGGCGCAAAACCCCGATCTGATCCGGGAACTGGTCCGGGCCGGGGCGGACGTGATGTTCGTCGGCGAGTTGCGCCATTCGCTGGAAGATGTCTATTTGCAGCTGATGAAGAACGCGTGAGGCGGAGATGAAAAAGATCCTGACGATTATCCGAAAAGAATGGATGGAAGTCTTTCAAAACCGCCTGGTGATTTTCACCGTGGTCTTCCTGCCGCTGCTGATGACGGCTATTCCGCTGGGTATTCTCTACAGCATGCGGGACACCGCAACGGCCGCCGGCGGGAATTCCCTTTCCGGAGAAATTCCCGCGCAAATGGCCGCCGTCTGTTCCAGCACGATGAGCGGGGCGGACTGCGTGCGCGCGTATATCCTCAGCCAATTCCTGGTCTTGTTCATGATTATTCCCGTGGCGATTCCGGGGGCGATCGCCGCCTATTCCGTCGTCGGCGAAAAAACCACACGCAGCCTGGAGCCGCTCCTGGCCACTCCGATCACCACGCTGGAGCTGCTGATCGGCAAATGCCTGGCGGCGGTCATTCCGGCGGTGGTCGCCACCTTCGCCGCCTACGGAATATTCGCCCTGGGCGCCTGGATCATCCTGGCCGATCCCGCGATGACGGGATTCCTTTCCGAAGCCCGCTGGTTGATCGCCATCATCGCCGTCGGCCCGCTTTTGGCGCTGATGGCGGTGACGTTTTCCTTGATGGTATCCTCGCGAGTCAACGACCCGCGCGTCGCCGAGCAAATCTCGACGATTGTCATCGTGCCGGTGCTGGCCGGATTCTTCGGACAGATCTCCGGACTTTTCGTGCTGAACGTGGGGATCATTTCCGTGACGGCGGCGGTCCTGGCGGCGTTTGATGTGCTGATGTTCTACCTGGCCACGCGGCTGTTCCAGCGCGAATCCATTCTCACCCGATGGAAGTGAAAAAATGAAAAAAGCAAATGTCGGTCTGCTGCTGGCGCTGTTCCTGAGCTTGTGGATCGCTTCCGCGGCCTTGGCGCAAAGCGAAACTTTGAAT
>Ga0187886_1001756_pt1 | contig 18688 bp, 29 predicted proteins | sample June2016WEW_20_1_FD_133001 | JGI IMG/M metagenome (GOLD analysis project Ga0187886, IMG submission 133001) | Peatland microbial communities from SPRUCE experiment site at the Marcell Experimental Forest, Minnesota, USA - June2016WEW_20_150 | ecosystem: Environmental > Terrestrial > Soil >... | reverse complement strand
GAACTAGAAATATTCAAAGGTATATATGGAGACCATCTGTTATCAGTTTGGGAGGATCTTTAAGCTTTCCTGCAACTGAGAATAGTATAAAATCATTTTTTGATAGAGCAAAAGATGGAGATTTTATACCAGAATTAAATTATCAATATTACTGTTCCCAAGCCAGCGATTATAACGGTATTAAATTTAAACAATGTCGAATAAATGGCTATGATTTTAGTATTCAAGCAGGAGACATACTTAATATCGGCGTTGATATTGTTGCGATGGATGCAGAACCAGAAAAGACGGTTACGGTTGAAACCAGTAGATTTTCTGAAAAACTCATTACATGGGATATGGTAAATGTTTCCGTAGTGTCAGCAACGGTACCAATTATTAAAGGTTTTTCAATGAAAATTAATAACAATATTCAGACTATTTATGCTAGAGGAGCAGATGCTGATCAATCCAATTATAAAAGTTTGCTTCCTTCTTATTTAAGGGTGGGAATGCAAGAAGTTACTGGTACCGTGTCCGTGTATATGTCCCAAGGTCAAAGATTTATGCCCTTAAATGAACAAACCCCAGCAATAATTAATTTTTCGGCTCCGGGATTAGGTGCCATAAAAATGCAAGTGGTGTTTTTTACTTCTCAATTAGAAGGAATAACTGGTCCGGTAATATGCGAACTGCCTTATACTGGAATTCATAAAACCTTTGTAGACTAATGAAAAAAATAATTATAGGATTTATAGGTGATCATAATAGTGGACGAACAACCGCCGCTGATATTTTGAAAAAAAAGGGATTTTATAAGGCAAGTATTAATCAAAAAGTAGAAGAATTTTCCAAATATTTATTTCCAAATAAATCCAACGATAAATCTGTTATAAATAACGTTAGAAGAAGGGGTATTAAAGTTAATAAAGAATATTGGCTGAATCTTGTTCTTATTACTGTACCCGATGATAAAAATCTAGTAGTATTTGACGATATATCCATAGATGAACTTGAAAGTGATAAAATTATGGTATATCAAATATATCGTCCAGAAGTATCTAATATTAAACTTCCAGATATAACAACAATAGAAAATGATGGTTCTTTAGAAGAATTTGCCGAAAAAATTAATCAATTATATGGCAAAATCACTAAATAACGCTTTTTTATCTAAATTTTAATTTTTTCCTGCCTATTTTCTGTAAAAAAATGTATAATAATTGTGATACATCTAAGAAGGAATAGCACATATACGTTATATAGGTAAGGAGATTTTAATGCCCAATAAAGAGTCTCTGTATAGAAAATACAGACCTTTTCAATTAGAAGACATCGTCGGCCAGCGGCATGTTGTTGCTACTTTAAAACAGGCTTCTATTAATCAAAGTTTTTCTCATGCTTATTTATTTAGCGGAAATCATGGCTGTGGAAAAACCTCTATGGCTAGAATTTTGGCTAATTTAATGGAATGCGAAAACCCCGTTAATGGAAAACTTTGTGGTAAATGTAGGGCGTGTCAAACTATTCATTGTGGTGTAGCTTCAGATGTTATAGAAATTGACGGAGCTTCAAATAGCGGAGTAGACAATATAAAAAATATTATAGATGCCGCTCAATGGTCTCCTCAGGAACTTAAAAGAAAGATTTATATCATAGACGAAGTTCATAGGTTAACTACGGCAGCAGTTTCGGCACTTCTAAAAATTCTAGAGGAACCTCCCTCATATTTATCTTTTATTCTTTGTACAACCGAAATAGATAAAATCCTGAAGACTAGTTTGTCTCGTTGTCAGAAATTTAATTTTTCCAAGATATTGTCTAAGGATATTACTGGAAGATTATCTATTATTGCAAAACAAGAAAACATAAATATTGAGAATGATGCATTGTTTTTAATTGCGAAAATGGCAAGGGGAAGCATGAGGGATGCCATCGGTTATCTTGAACAAATCGGAACAGTAGCAGGCAATAAAACTATAACTTCTGATAACGCTCAAAAATATTTTGGATTAGCAGATAGACAAGGCATATTGAATATCGTAAAGGCGATAATAGAAAGTAATATTATGTTGATCTTAGATCAGGTTAACGATCTAATCATGGCGTCTGTTGAACCAAAAGAAATATTAGATGAAATTTCTGAAGTTTTTAGAAGTGCTATGATTATTAATGCACAGGATGGTGAAACAAAACTCATTGATTTACCGGATAGCGAAATACAAGAAATAAAGAAAATCAGTAGTGGTTTAACAATGGCCCAGTTACTTAAATTGGCCAAATTATTTGCTTCTATAGAAGTAGATAAAAAACAAACATTTAATATAAATGACAGGTGGATTATGGAGGCGACACTAATTAATTGTGTTGAATTCCTTCGTACCAAATAAAGTCTTATAACAACGAAATCGCCTTTTTAATTCTCCTCAAAAGGAGAAATAAAAATGGCAAGATTAAAAAAGTTAGCGAAAAAAACAGCTAGAAAAGAAAAAAGAAACGCTAATAAAAAGTCCGTTAAAGAATTTCGTTCGTCCAAAGCCCCCGTAATTAAGGCGTTGGAATCCGAAGTACTGAGAGGGGTAGGAACGGGTTTAATTGAAGATACTACCGACGTTCCAGAAACTCCAGAAATTCCTACAAGAGATATGCTTGAACAGATCATGTTTAGGCTTCCATGCGTTAGAGAACCGCTAATGGGTTCTCCAAAACAGGTAAAGAAAGAATTAGATTCATTAGCTATAGAAATGCAGAACATAGAGGGGCAACAAAATCCTAACGAAGAAAAAATGAATAAGATATTTGATAAAATACATCTTTACATGCATGGTTATCTTATAAATGTTTGTTTAAAAAAGTTTCCTTTCATTAAGGGGCTGCAGACAGTAGATATTTATCAGGAGACACTTATAGCATTAAGAATAAAAGCAATCCCCAATTTTAAAAGAGGTAAGGGTATGAGCTTCTTGAACTTTGCTAAAATGTGTATACGAAGGCATCTGATAACATTATTAAATGCATCGAAAAATAGAAAGAAAGATCAATCTATAAATCAAGCAATATCTTTAGATAGTTCTCCTATTGTTAAAAACGACGATGACGAACATAAAACAACGTATGCTAATATCATTGCAGATAATAAGGCATCCGTAGACGAAACGATGGAAAAGAACGAAGCTTATGTTGTAACTAAAAACACGTTATTAAATGCATTATCTGGTTTCGAAAGAGTTGTGTTAAAAGAATATCTTGCAAGCTCATCTTATAGGGAAATATCTAAAAACATATCTATTTCACTAGACAGAAGATATAACACTAAGAGTATTGATAATGCCCTATTGAGAATTCGCAAAAAAGCAATGCATTTGTTTGAATATGGGAAGATAGAAGAACTTCCTATATTTTTGCCTAAAAGTATATAATATTTGTATAATATAGGTGAAGTTAATTTAATAAATCAACTGGGGGTCGTCCTTGGTTGGAAGGGAGTCGTTCCTATGAAAAAGCAGTTAGTAGATCGTTCATTGTTGCAGGATAAGATTGGAGAAAATACCTATAATGCCCTCAAATGTCTTATAGATAATTGCTATTATGCCCAGTTAGTTAATCCCCTATCTAATTATAGTCGTTCACATATTGGTCGGGAATTAGGATATTTTAACGAATTTTGCACCGTTAGAATGTGTACCGCTAGACAAAGTGGACATACTACTGCAATGTTGAAAATAATTAAAGAATATTTTAATAAAGCTATTATTCTTAGTCCATGGCTTAGGATGTCAGATAGACTAAATGAGATTTTTCGCAAGTTATATCCGTCTTCTAAAGAGGAATATAATAATTACCTTTCAATAACAAAAAGCGAAATAATGACCCAAAATGAACATTATTTATTTAAAACATGGGGAGGCAATTCGCTTGATAATAAACTTAGAGGGATAGAAACAGAGGCGATATTTGTAGATGGTACTTTCGAAATGTCCAAGTCGGTAGAAAATATTATTTATTATGTGGGTGGCCCTTGTATGGCGAACTATCCTCAAAAATTTTTTGTTTTTGTCCAATAAAAAGTGTATAATAATATTGCAATAATACAAAGGAGCAATAAATGAAAGTAGGAATTAGTCAGAAACTATTGATGGAAATTTTAGAAAAGGGTTCTCTAGCCGCCATTGCCGAAAACGTTCAATCCGAAGTGACCATCCTTGCGATGCTTAATAAATGTATTAAGATCACGGTTGATAAGAGTTTTACGGTAGAATCATCCACTGATTTGCTTTCCGTAAAATATGCAATTCCGGTATCAGAACAGAACGGAATAATAGTTAAAGAAGAAGGAAGCGTGTTGGTCCCAGCAAAGGAATTAATTCTTTGGGTTAAAGTTCAGGGGCCAGATTCAATGATCAGCCTTACACTTAATAAACTTCAAGTCCCGGATGTGATAAATACTTTTGACGGCGAAGTTAATGATAATCAGGATCTTTCTAAGTTTATGATTAAACGTATTGGCACTGTTAAACTTATTTCTAAAAATACTTCTAAGACAAGTGGAAAATGGGAATTGGATTGTTTTGATCCCGAACATGTGGCAGCAATTAATTATGATCAGAAGGCGGAAAAATATTTTGAAATGCAGGGTGGACAATTGACGGAGGCGCTGGAGAACGTTTCTTTCTCAGCTCTTCTAAAAGATGATAAAAACGTATGGGACGCTATTGATATTCAAACGTATGCGGGTGATCTTTATTTTGCGGCCACAGACTCCTATCGTTGCGCCCTTTATAAGGTTCCGAAAGAAAACGTAATAGATGTTAAATCTGACAAACCCCTTCTCGCTCCTTCTGTCATCTTAAGTCAACTTACTAAAATTATAAATAAGACAGAACAACTTGTTTTTTCATATAGTGAGGAAAATGAAAAAATATTTATTAGTCAGCCGAATCTTAAGATAAGAATGGTGAGTAAGGGAAAAGAGCAAATGAATAGATTTCCAAGCATTCAAAAGCTTCTTGATAAGGATTATAAACCATTAGTTGAAATATCCAAAACGTTATTTAACGATATGCTTATTAATGCTTCTGTAGTTAATAGTTCTGCGGCATTGTTTGTTTTTAATAAGACCGATGGTACGCTTACTGTGAAGGCAATTTCAGAAAATAATAAATACAAGCCAAATATTAAACAGGCACTTGTTCCGAATATATCACAAGATGCCAAATTAGTATGGGCCGTTACTCATTTAATGGAAGGACTAAAAGTAATGAAATCCGAAGAAATCGTTCTTTCGCTTCCAGATAATTTAAAAACCGTTAAGATTATAAGTAAAGAGCCTAATAATAAGTTGGTGTATTTTTCGATGGTCATCCAAACCAACGCTCATTATAATGCCGATATCGGAAATTAATATGCCTTCATTTCCTTCTCCAATACTTTTTTATGGGGATCTTTATATAGTTCATCAAGCCATCGTTACAGCTAAAAAGAAATATCCGGATCTCAAATGGGTCACTAAGTCAGCTACTACGGAATCCTTAGATAGTATCAGAATGGAAGCTAGTTTGCCTAGTTGGGATGATTCGGAAAAGGTCTTATTAATTAAAGAGATACCAGATAGAAAAGCAACTAGGGAATTTCTTGTTGACCTAGCTTCTTCTTGTCCAGATTTTACTAAGCTCGTAATTTGGGATTCCGAACAACATATTAAAACTGATCAAAAAACAAAAACTATTGAAAAAACATGGCAAGAATTTATAGATTCTTTTAAAGAAATAGAAGGGGCCAAAATAATCAATGGCGGAGATCAATTTACTGAAAAGAATATTGATGAATGTATTGATTATGTCGTTAAGTGTTTTGAAAAATGCGGCAAACAGATAGGAGCTTTTGAGGCCAGAATCCTGATTAATATAGTTGGATATGACAGAGGATTATTGAAATCTGATATAAAGAAGATGTGTATTACTTGCCCAGATAAGATAGACAAAGAGTTTATTTTTGAAAACGCATTCCCTACCAGTAAAGAAGCTATTTTATACAAGATAAGCAATGTTTTAGATACGGGAACTTATGAAGCAGCAATAAATATGGTAGAGCAATTTCTGAACAATGGAATTAATGGGAACGTATTGGCGGAAGTGTTTATTAAAAAAGCTAGGTGGCAAATGGTAGTAGCATATTTGTGGTCTACCGGGATGCCTTGGAGAAATATACCAGAGAAATTAATGTTAATGGGTAAATTTCCTTCAGCTATTTGGCACGATAATAAAATGAATGAAGGCGCTAAGAGGAATGAGGCCGAACAATATCAATCCCCAGAAGGAATAATAAAATTTCTTACTGATAAACAGGGGATTCCAAGAAGGTATCTAAAAATCGTTGAGGATAAGAAGTCTAAAACTAAAACCACTATGACTAGAAAAGGAGCAGAGATTATACCAATGATTTTTATGGCTGATCAATATGTGGATGCGGTAAGAAATTATATAGTAACCCCTAACATTGATATCTCAGAAGAAGAATTAAAGAAGAAGGTGTTAAATCGAGCCATAAAAGTTTATTTACTTGTCCAAGAAAAACTGGCGAATATCAGGTATGGCAAAAATTCTTCTCAGCAATTGCAAGAAATAATAGCAATTTTGAAAGACAATAAATTAGATAATGTCTGATTTAGGTTCTACGGGTGCGTTTAGATCTTCAAATAGGGTTCCAACAATCTTTTCTTTCTTAGGTTTGATTTCTCTAGGAAATTGTTGCTCTATTGCCTTGAGTTTGTTTAAATCAAGCGATTCTTTAGCTATCAATCGAGCTTCTATTTCGGCCAAGACAGCCCTATTATCTAAATCTATTCTTACGTTTATATTATTAAGAACAAAATTATAGCGTTCAGGTTTGTTTTTTATTAGCCAAGTTATAGTCGTAATGGGATCACGGTGGAACGATGGAATTCCCCACTTATGACAAATTGGACAAACGGCAACTCCCATGTCTATTGAAAATTTTAGCGGGAAATCTTTTATTTTTCTTGAGACTAGGTGATGTGCGTCAATTTTCGTTGCTATTCCGTTAATATTAATAGCTTTGTTTTCAATACCGCAAAATTCACACTTAAATCCAGCCCTTTCTCTTACTGCCTCGGACCAAAGCTTAAATAACCTTCTTTTTATTTTTGGAAGTGATTCTAGCTTTATTTTTTTAGTGTTCGATGTTTTCTTCATGGCTTATGATTCTTGATTCTCCAGCGTTTTTAAATTGGACATATTTTCTCTGTAATTTTAATTTGTTTTTACCAAGAAGAATGAACTTACTTATCCTTTTGGTGTCATTTGTTCCGAAATATAATTGATAAGTAATGGTGTTATTTTTAAATGGAACTCCTTGTATTTTGAAACCCTTATGAGTTTTTCTAATTCTTATTTTTCCACGTAGATCGGAAATATTTCTTTTGAGCAGAGAATGAAATTCATATATGAAAATTTTACTTCCGCTGGTAAAGTTGGATAAATATGCGTTTTTATCTTTGCCAAACCATATTGATCCGTCTCCATCCCATAATCCATTTATAAAAGATGCTAAATATTTTTTGGGGACATTGGGCATTTTTGCTATTTTTGATTTTTTCTCACAACCACCTATTTTTTGGATGTCTTTTACAATGGTTTTAGAATATATATCTATACGGGCAAGATTAGATCTTTTATCAAAGTTAATTAAATGATTGGATTTTATTTCTTTTAATATTTTTTCTAATATAACTTTATCTTTTTTATTCTGAGATATGTGAAATCGAGAACCATGGATATTTCCATCCGTCCACCATAATCCCAAAATGTAAGCCATATCGTTAGACCATTTCTTAAAATAGTTTTCATTGACGTTGTATTTTTTTATACCCCCAATTTTATTTCCAGATCCCAAGAAATCACTCCAGCCCCTCCATTCTTTTTTGTAAATACGATGAGGGGCAGCTGGTATATAAGAAGGTCTTTGTGAGGATGCGTATACCCACCATTTAGCAATACATGGTATTTTTAATTTGCGAATTATTTGCCTAGCCTTTTGAAAGGGCAAGAAACTTTTATGCTTTTTTGAAGTTTTTTTCATAATACTCATTTAAAAGTGTTCTTACTAAATTGGATATATTTACGGAATAGATTTTTCTTAATTCTCTAACGATTTTGTCTTCTTTCTCTGTTAGTCTAATAATAACTATTTTATCTTTATTTTTCATGTGTATATATTTCTATAAACAAGACATAATTTCCTTCTTTTATTTTGGGTTATTTTAAAGTGACCTTTTTAAAAGGATTTTTGTATAATAAAGTGAATAATATAAGCATGAATATATCAGAGGTTTTAACTACTTTGAAGGCCGAAATAGCATTTAAAAGGACTCCAATGGGCAGACCTATAACAGATTATGCCGTTGAAGCCCTATCTGCAGCCCTAGAAGATCAGAAGAACTTTGATATTGATATTGTGAAATGCTTAAATTGTTCGCTAATTCAATCTAGTCTGTTGGTTCCAGAAGGTTGTCCATCCTGTGGATCTAAGGACTTGAGCACGGAAATAACAAAAGCAGACATTATATAAAAAAGGAGCGCAAAAATGAATGACTATGTAGATGAAGAATCGGGCAAGTTTGATACTAAGAGTTTATTGGAAGATAGTTTTCTCAAAAATCTAGGAAATCCTACATTAAAACAGCAGATTTCGCAGGCCCCTAGTGTTGTCGATAGATCTATCAAAATTCCTATTTCTCCTGCTTATAGTACGGAGAAAATGATGTTAGATCTTTATGAGGTTAGAGATGGACTTATAGCAACCTTTTCGGAAATGGGTTTGAATAAGACTTCCCAAAATTTAGTTAATAGTATTAATAAAGTAGGAACATGTATTAAAGGGTTGGGCGGAGAGGTAGATTACTTTGATCCATTAGCAAACGTTTCGGGTCTTCAATCTCCCAAATTGAATAAGAGTGCTCAAAGGGTTATCGAAAACACTAAAGAAGCCTATAACCTTGGAAAAATCGAAGGAGCTAAAGTAGAAGAAGATGGAAAAACTATAACTATAACATTTACTGGTAAACAAGGAAATGTTAGTTATAAATCAGTTGGTACCGTAACGGCTTCTGATACTTGGATGGGTAATGAAGCTATCGACTATATCTATTCTCCAGAATCGGGAAGAATGGCTGTCAAAACTCCTAATGCTCATGGCCAGTGGATTGATAGAGGTACTGATGATTATAAAATATCTTGGGAACTCTTTGAAACCGATGAATCTAATTTAAACAAAGAAGCAGGAAAAGCAGAAACCACTAAGGAAATAAAAGAGGAAATCAAAAATCCTACACCGAATGATATAGACAAAGAAATTGGTGATTTTCCTATAGTGGAGAAAAATGAAACTTAAGATATCTAAGAGTCAGTGGGAAGAGATGGGTAAAAAAGCTGGTTGGATGAAGAATGCTCAGGTTACGGCTCCTGTGAAGGCTCCTACTAAAACTCCTGTTAAAGCTCCTACTGAGACTCCCCAAAAAAGTCCTAATAAATCTCCCTTTCAGCCTCCCAAACCCGTAGTTCTACCCGGTCCAAAAGCTCAGAAACCGAAGGAAGAAATTGCAGAAGATAGCTATGATATAAAAGACGTTTTTGCTAAAAGTTTAAAAGAGCTAATGAAACAGGCAGAAATCAAACCCTATGAAACCGGGGCTCATCCTGCAGTTAAAGATTTTTGGATGAATATTCCTCAAGAACATCCATTTGCTCAACATCCTATTTTGTCCGACTATGGCCATAATTTAAGTCAAGAAGGATATAAATATATTACTCAGAAAACAGACCTCCCAAATAAACCCGCTCCTATTTCTCCGCAGCAAGCCATGGTAGAGATACAAGGCTTATTACAAAGAATTATGTCCTTGGAAAAAACTCACGAAGCCGAACTTATTGACGAAGCTAAAAATATTACTACTCAAATATGGGGTATTGATAAGAATCAATTGGACGCATTTTTAAATAAAGACGAAGGAGAACAAGGCGAAGAGGAACAGGAAGAGGCTCCTCAAGATGTTTTGCCATTGACTCCTGAATTAAGGAAGGAAGTTAATAAAAGAATTACAATAAATACTTTAACTCAAGGTTCAGCGCTGCATGCTATGGATACAGTACATCATCTCGTGGCGGATAAAATCAATAATATCTCTCCTGAATTATTAGGTTTATATAATAGGTTGTCTGGATTAACCACTCAACATTATTATACGATTGATATAAATGCTATCGTTGAAGCATTTCGAGGATCTTTAAAACAGGCAGCACTAGGATGGTCACATGTAGAATATGGGGAAGGAGAAGATCAACCCAAGGCCGTTGCTGATGAAGGACAGGCCAAGGTTGTTGCTAGTGGTATTATTTTTCCTGTTTTATGTCAAGAGTTGTTTAAAGGGGTTATGGAACTATTATCTTTTCATGGAATTAATCAAAATCTTTCGGAACAAGAGCTTAGAACGGTTTATCATTATGCCGATAGATTAGAAGATGAGCCTTGGATAATGACTATTGGTCCCGAATTATGGAGAAAATTTCTTGTGGCAGTTCCTATTGGTATATCCTTGTCTGAAATCGTTATGCTTTTAAATCAAAAATCACCTGATGAACTTAATAATATTATACGTACTGTAATTCAGCAGCCTAAAAAAGCGAAAGAGATATTAGAAAAACTAAAAAACGAGAATAAACCACAAGTACCTCAAGAACCCTTGGAAGAGAATTATTTAGAGAAAGAAAAAGAAGCGTTCCCGGAAATAGATGATACCCCTACTCCGTGTCCTTCTTGTGGTTATCCGAATATGCAAAGGGATTATGATAGCAACAAGATGTATTGTCCTATATGTAACAAAACAATGTAGGGAGAAAAATGAAACTTAAAATGTCAAAATCTCAGTGGGAAGAAATAGGGAAGAAAGCTGGATGGATGAAAACAGCAAGAGAAATGGCAAAATGTCACATGTGCGGAAAACTAGCAGTCACTAATGATGACGGAAACGATTTATGCGATAATCCCAAATGTTCTAATTATATGAAAGTGGTTAATCAATCAGGAGGCAGATTTACCTTATAAAAATAGTTTAAATAGTTGAAGGATTTTAAGAAGTAAATAGGAAATAATATAACATGACAAGACCAGTAACAGGAATGGATATGCAGAGAGTGACCTTCGTAGAGAGTCTTCATAGCTCTCTAAAGAAACAGGCATCGAAGGCCATTGCTGAACATAGGAGATACGCTTCTTTAGCCAAATCGTATTTAGATGACGGTTTGGAGGAATCAGAATGCGTAGAACTTCTTATGATTGATGGTTTGTCAAGAGAAGCAGCCGAAAGTTACGCTGCAATGGTTAAAAGCGAGACAGAAGATACTGGAGATTTGGCTGAGTATAGTTTCCAGTTTGAAGACGAATTTGGGACTATTTTAAGCTCTTTTGATCTTGGCAAGACTATTATGGCGGCTAATGATGAAGAGGCTTGGGAAAAAACAGAAGAAATGATGGAAAATCTTAGCCATGAAGGTACTAAATTAGTCAGTGTAACTAGGGTTAGTTAAATATCGTATATTTAGTTAACCTTATTTTATTAACATAGAGGTATATACTTTTATATAAATATAACAATGAAAAACAAGGGATTATATATTAAAATTTCCGAAGAAGAAAAAAAGATGATGCAAGAATTAAGAAAGATTCATAGTATTAATATTTCTAATCTTATAAGAAAACTAATTAAGGATTATTATTTTAGTATAAATAATAAATGAAAACAAAACATAGTTATCTTGAATTTAAAAGAGCTAGAAAATTAATTAGAAGTTTGAAATTAAAAAATAGTAAGGAATGGAAAGATTACTCTTCGACAAGAAGACCAAATAATGTTCCTGCAAATCCTAGCAAAATTTATAAAGATCATGGGTGGATAGACACTAAAGATTGGTTTGGCATTCAGGGACATGGGCGATTTAAATTCAGTATTAATGATAATTACTTTAAGAAATGGTCTCATAATATGGCTTACATATTGGGATTGTGGTTTGCCGATGGATGTATCACATCCGGTGATCGTTTTAATATTACTTTGCATGTTGATGATAAATATTTATTAGAGAAGATTCTTAGGGAAATGGAGTCTGATCATCAAATAGCTATGAAAACAAATACATGTTGTATGTTTACAATTGTAAGCAAAGAAATAGTTAGGGATATTATTAGATTGGGAGGAAAATATAGAAAAAGCTTAGACGTAAAATTTCCGATTATTCCTGTTAATTATCTTCCTGATTTTATTAGAGGGTTGTGGGATGGAGATGGTTCTATATGGTATTGTAATGCATACAAGATTTATAAAAGCAGTATTTGTAGCGGGAGTAAAGACTTTCTTTTAAGGTTATATCAGCTATTAAACAAAAATATTTCAGATTTTAGAGCATCAATACATAAAACTATCGTTAAAAGGGGGTCTCTGCTACCTAATAATGCCGTTACAAAAAGGAGGGGAATTTTGTATTCTTTAAATCTTAGTGTTAATAATACAATAAGGCTAAGAGATTATATTTATAAAAATAAAAAAGGCCTTAAGATGATTAGAAAATATAATAAATTTAAAAAATGTGGAAAAATTAGGACAATCTCACGTTGGGACAGAAACTTTGTGACATTTAAAAATTTTAAGGTGTTTATAAAACAAAATGGCTTTAAAAAATATAAGGAATGGAGGGCATATCTAGAAACACATCAGCGTCCATCTAACATTCCTGCAGCTCCAGAAGTGATATATAAAAAAGATTGGGTAGGGTGGAAAAAGGTATTGAACTATTCTTAGAGGATTTGATATGTTAATTGTTGAAATAAATAACAAAAATAGGGTTAACTAATATGCAAAAACTTTCTGATACCGCCCTCTCAATTATAACTCTCCTTCATAATATTAACGAGCTTATTACAAGATCCAGCGATAGAAAATCAGCCAAAGAAGTACTTTCTGCTGTAAGAGTTTATGCAAAGAACAAACGTTTTACAATGCCTGAAGACAAAATGGACAATTTCTTTTCCGTTCTTCTTGATGCTAGACCTTTGACATTAACTACAATTCTTAAAGATATTGCAGAAGACGTAGTATCCTTTGATAAAAAAAATAATAAGCCTCAAATTAAGAAAAACGCTGTATAATATATAGTAGAAAGCACGGAGGTAAATATGCCAGAAGATAAAGCTCAAGATGTCCCTTTTGAACAGTCTATGACCCCACCAGAGCAAAATAATATTCAGAATTTTGCTCCACCTGATTCCAGTGATGTTGATGATGCCCTAGCTCAATTGATAAATATAAATGAAAAAAATATTTATCATGAACCCACTTGTATAATATGCTCAGATCCTCATAGGGATGATTTAGAAAAGAAATGGGCCGACACAACAAATTACGAAGAAGTTAAAAAACTATTTAAAGCCCGTAGCGATTTTTCTATATCCAAGGATGTCATTGATAACCATATGCGTTTTCATTATGAGAGGGGTATTAAGGGAATACAATTAAAAGAATACGCATATAGAATTAAAAGATTAAGCAATGTCCAATTAACCACCCTAGACAGAATTCATTTAGGGCTTTCTACTATCACTGAAAGATTGGCGGGAATCAATAGCATTACTCCTAATAATGATATAAGCGCTGCGGAAATTGAACAAATGAAAAGTGCCGAAACCGCAAGACTTATGGGTTCGTTTACCAATCTTCTTAAACTTCAGGCAGCTATAATGGGAGAAATGAAGGATAACGGAGAACTTATTGTTATCCCTATGAAATCATTTGTAGATGTTTTTAACAAAGCTATTGTAGAATCTAAAACTCAGGCTGAAAGAACTGCTATTAAAAAAGTTCTAGACGATCTGGGAAATCTTAATAAGAAAACACAATAATTGTTGATTGTTTTAATTTTTGTTGTATAATATCACTGTGGAAAGGAAGAGTAAAGATGGATAAAACTGCAATCACGTTTTCAGATATTCAAATCGACGACCAATATTCTGATATTAATTCCCGTAGCAAAGATGTGGATATTTCTACTTCTTTAGTCGGGAAAAATTTTAAATTGATGTTGCCTGTTATATCTGCCAACATGCCTGATATAACTGAATATAAAATGGCTATAGAAATGTATCGGAATGGTGGTTACGGTATTTTACATAGGTTTATGAGTGTCGAAGAAAACGTTGATCAACTTAAAAAGGCCCAAGAAACATTTTGCTGTGGAGTTTCTATCGGAGTCAAAGAAGAAGAGAAAGAGCGTTTTGATAAACTCTATGAGGCAGGCGCTAAAGTATTTTGCATAGATGTCGCCCACGGTCACTGTCAACAAATGAAAGATATGCTAAAATGGACACGTTCTAGGGCCAAGGATATTACAATTATAGCAGGTAATATCGCAACTGCTAGGGCTGCATTAGATTTGGCAGAGTGGGGTGCAGATATTTTGAAAGTAGGAATTGGACCGGGCTCAGTTTGCCGTACCCGTTCCAATACAGGAGTTGGTAAACCTCAGTTTTCTGCCTTGCAAGAAGTTCATGATGTTTTAAAAGATATCTTGACTGTTGGTATTATTTCTGATGGCGGAATTCAAAATGCTGGAGATATACCCAAAGCTTTAATTTATGCTGATGCAGTTATGGTTGGGGCTGTTCTTGCGGGTACTACAGAAACTCCCGGCAACGTTTATGCGGAACCCGGAACCAATTTAATAAATAGAACATGGTATAAAATGTACGGCGGGAGCGCATCAGCAGAAAATAAGAGGAAGAATGGACAAGAAGGCAGATTTATTGAAGGCGAAATGAAAAAAATCCCCTTTAAAGGACACGCTAAATATCTACTTAGGGAAATTGAAGACGGGATTAGAAGTTCTTTTTCTTATTGTGGAGCGCATAACATAAGGGAATATAAAGAAAAAGTTAAATGGTATATGATCAGTGATGGCGGCAAAAGAGAAAGCAAATTCTAGGAGACAATATGAAAGTAAAAATACATGATAAGTGGGAACAAAGAAATGGGTACAGAATCTATTCCGAAACAGATCGGGATGCTTCTGCTAGTTTAGTTAAAGAAAATAAAAAGACAGCATGGGTTAGACTTAATGATGGCAATATTATTAAAAGACGTAAATCCCAGATAATAGAGAATTAGGAGAAAAGAGTTGAATAGATTAAATGGATTAGCATGTTATTTGTCTGGCCCGATTGATTTTGCGGAAAATAGGGGATGTAGATGGAGAAATGATTTGGAACCGTTCTTGCAAAAAAAGAATGTTCGGGTGTTTAATCCGCTAAAACATACCTTTTATGGAACCCAAGATTTGGATACTCATAAACGGCCAAGAATGGAAAAGTTATTACAGGAAGGCAGATACGAAGAACTCAGAGGGGAAATGAAATTGCTTAATCACTGGGATTTGCGCTCAGTCGATATCAGTTCTTTCCTTATCGTTAATTATGATATTAAAATATTTACTTGTGGAACTCACGAAGAAATATTCAACGCAAATAAACAGATGAAACCAGTTCTGTTGATGATAGGAGATAACAGAAAGAAAATGCCTAAGTGGATGTATGGCAGATTTCCCCCGGATCATATGTTTGAATCATGGGAATTATTAAAAAACTATTTAACGACCATTGATTCTGACCCCGATTATACTCTTAGTACAGCAGACCTTAAAAGATGGCTGTTCTTTGACGGGCCGCATATGCAATGAGTGATATTACTATAGATGCTGATTTTTTCGAACATCTCCTTGATTGTATAAAAATGCAGAAATTTGTTGACGAGCTAGATATGCCCACAAAATCAGAAGATCAACAACGTATAGATGATGCTTGGAATGAAGGAATGGAAATACTTAGTAGGTATCGCAAAGGAGAATTATTAAGTAAAGAGCAACAGGTTAAAGAAAACGAAAAAATAGCTAATTTAATTGAGGAATATAAGACGAAATTTTTGAATAAAGATATACTTGATTGTTCGGGTATAGAACTTTAGGAGAGAATATGTCAGAAGAAATTTGTGCAAGTGGTTTTACGGGTATAAATGTTGGCCAAAATGGTACCTATAGTGAAACGGATAGAAATCTATGGTACAATGGAGAATTCTATATATTTCGTGATTTTGAATACTGGAAGGTGTGTGATTGCCAATTTAGATTTGAACGAGCAGAAGCAATTGCAGAAGGGTATTCAGAAGGGCATCTCAAAGCCATTAAAACTTTTACACCGGGGTCATCACCTGCAGGACATTATACTGGAGTAGATGGAAATTCTGACGGAGACGTTGTTCTTGGTCATTGTTAAATATAAGCTGAAAATTTTCTAAGGATATTTTTACATTGTCTTATCGATATTGCATTCATTGTTTCTTTTTCTTTTGCAAGTACTCTACTTTCGCACCAATTAGGATGGAGGGCATGCATGATTTCGTGTATTAGGGTAGGAAGTAATTCTTTCCTGTAATCTATAGCTATCTCATCAAGATCGGGAGAATAATTGCCATCCATTCCACGAATTTTTTTTAGTACAATGGTGTCGGATTTTTCTTTAAGGAATTTGTACACCGAATGAAGAATTTTACAGGCATCTTTTTTGCGTTTCTTGTATTTGATGCTGTTTTTATTCTTAGGCATAATAATTTATTCCATTGAAGAAGGTTTATATCCTTTTTTTGAAGAAAGAAATATCAATGAAAGAAAACAAACAACCGAATATAACCGTTTATGCCAAAGTAAATCTTAATCAGACGCTATTTGACTTTCGTGTTGGCGCTGTTGGCTTAAAATTTGGAACCGTAGAGAAAATATGTGAGCAATATGGAATAACATATAAAAAACTACCTACCTATATGGAGTTTTCTGCTCCAAAACTAAGATTGCAAATGTTTATAGAAAGACTGCATTTTTCTAAGACTAAATATTGGATGTGATTTTTTCTTGACTTTTAATCTTATTATGCTATACTATTCCTGACAATTGAAAAGGAATAGAAATGAATAAAAATAGTACTATAAGTGGCAGTAATCACGAAGTATATATTGATGGAAAGCTATTAAGCCCTAGTCTTTCTCAAAAACATAGAAATCATTCGCCCGATGGTTTTTCGTGGGGTTATTGTGGTTCTGGCCCTAGTCAATTGGCTTTAGCATTGTTACTTGAAGCTACTTCGGATGAAAAGGCTTTAACTTATTATCAAAATTTTAAGTTTGATGTTATTGCAAGGCTTGATGATAGTTTTACACTGAATGCAAGCGTAATATATGATTGGTTAGAAAAAAATGCGAAGGAAAAAGTATGAAGAAAAAAATCAAAAATATAGACGTGGAACCGTTTAGCAAGGAAAATATTCATAGAACGTTCACTAAACAACTTAATGGATTGTGGACATGGAAAGTTGGATTATTTAAACCAAATGCGCAATTCGGTTTTTGCACAATAGGTCCCGGATTTAGCGACGAATTTCCCTCAAAATCCAAATGTAAGGCAAATATGGAAATGGTTATTAAAACGTTAGGAATAAAAGAATGCTAAGGGATTTATTACAGGTGGATATAGCAAGAGGAATTGCAATCAGGGCTCATGAAGGGCAAATTAGAAAGATGGGCGATGATAAAGGAAAACCTTATTTTATTCATCCCGAAAGAGTGGCCAAAAGGTTATACTATGGACACTGTGATGATTATATGATTGCTGCGGGGTATCTACATGATATAATAGAAGATACTGAAATAACAGCAGAAGATTTGTTAAAGGAAGGAATTGATCCTCGTACCGTAGATTTGGTTACTGCCCTTACTAAAACAAAAAATGAAAGTTATCTTAATTTTATTCTTAGAATTAAAAATAGTCCTGAGGCTATCATGATTAAAATAGCCGATATAGAAGATAATTTAAGGAGTTTGCAAGAGGGATCATTGAAAGAAAAGTACAAAATGGCACTATATATATTGCAACATAAGTGCGAATAGGAGAAATAAAATGAGTGATTATATTACAAGATTCGATGGAACAGATAATAGGTTTTTGAGTAATTTTTATCGCAGCCCAATTGATTTTGAGGGGAAAACTTATCCGACTTCTGAACATGCGTATCAGGCCGCTAAAACCTCTAATGATGATGAAAGAGAAAAAATACGATCAGATGAATCTCCCGGAACCGCAAAAAGAGCAGGAAGAAAAGTTACACTAAGACCTGATTGGGAACAGGTAAAAGACTCTATAATGCTAGATATACTTCGAATTAAGTTTAAAGGCGATAGTGATTTAGCTAAAAAACTATTAGCTACCGGAGATAAGATTTTAATAGAAGGCAATATGTGGCATGATAATCACTTTGGGGTTTGTAGCTGTGATAAATGCAACGGGAAAGGTAAGAATGTTTTGGGTGAGAGTTTAATGAAAGTAAGAGAGGAATTAAAATTGTTTAAAGTTTCACCGGACAGTCAGAATGCTATTAATGATATAGAATTGGAGAATATACAATGATAAAAATAGATAAATTAGATATGATGAACTACCTCAGCCTAAAGGCTAAGGTTTCCTGCTTCGCAGACGATACTTGTCTCAGATGAGGCAGAGGTATTTATCTCCACAGGCTTAATCCTACGTTCCGTAGGAACAATATTTTT
>Ga0187886_1001755_pt1 | contig 18692 bp, 13 predicted proteins | sample June2016WEW_20_1_FD_133001 | JGI IMG/M metagenome (GOLD analysis project Ga0187886, IMG submission 133001) | Peatland microbial communities from SPRUCE experiment site at the Marcell Experimental Forest, Minnesota, USA - June2016WEW_20_150 | ecosystem: Environmental > Terrestrial > Soil >... | reverse complement strand
TTAGCGCACACATCGAGAAGAAGAAATCGAAATGCGATTACCATTTTGAACGGAATCTCACTGCTGAAGAAATATCCCTGATAGAAAACAAGGTGAATGATGTGATCAAATCTAATTTGCCGATTCGAGAGCGAATTCTCACCAGGGAAGAAGCGGAAAAAATTGTTTCACTTACGAAGCTTCCTCAGAATGCAGGAGAATCTGTCCGCATTATCACCATTGGTGATTATGATGCCTGCCCGTGCAGCGGTGTGCATGCTTCCTCAACGAAAGAGATCGGAGAATTTAGGATCATTTCCAACGATTGGGCAAATGGTATCTTACGAATTCGATTCAAGATTCAGCAGTTATAAAAACTTTAAAGGCATATGCTATATGGAGTGATTATGGGCACATCTCGCTGGTTGGTCAGGGATTTAAACAAGCATTACATCATTCAAGATATAAATCCACGCCGCTTACAGTATATAAAATAACTTTGAACTACCCGCTCTGCAAAGCGGAGCAATGCGTGCAGTTTAGAGTAAAAAGAGCATGAAAGCTTGCATCAGGGAGTTTTCATTTTCCAAATTCTTTTGACTTCATTATTACAATATATTTTCTGATACACTTCCAACACACTCCATCACCTCACTCTTTTTTGATTTTGTGCTTACTTTTTTTCGGAGACCCCGTTCTCTATAAACTATGTTGAAAATAGGGATATCCTCTCACTGCGACTACTTTAAAATAAACGGAAAAGTGCCTTTTAGTTGCATCAAGTAAAATCGATCTTGATGGGAAAATTCCATCGATCCAACGCCTCTGCATGAAAGCCTGCAAAACCGAGTGTTAAAGTGAAAACTCTACAAATTACGTAAGAATCAATATGTGGAATTCCTGTAATTATCTTTAAAAAGAGCAAAATACTTAGTTTCTGTAAACTCTTTTTTAAGATTTTATTGGCATTGTAGTTGTCACATATAGAACATAGATGTTGGAGTTCGAAATAAGAAATTGGAGGTTGGTTATGGAACGGACACAAAATATGAGCACAGTAACTCTGAGTATTGCAACTGAAACACAATGCCGTGTCAGTGAATCAGAAGTATCTGATACTAACCGAACCCAATCTGAAGATGTGTATCAGTCAGAACGTACCCAAATGCTGGCGGCTGCTCATGATCTTCCTCATTTTGATGTGCAAATGGCACGACAACATCCCTTAAGGATATTACTTGCAGAGGATAGTCTCGTCAATATAAAAATAGTGCTCTGGTTTCTGAGGAAACTGGGGTATCATGCTGATGTTGCATTTAATGGAATCGAAGCAGTTGATGCAGTCAAACGCCGATCGTACGATGTGATTTTAATGGATTCTGAAATGCCTGAAATGGATGGTCGGCAGGCAACAAAGTTAATTCGCAAAGATTTTTCCTCGGATCAACAACCGCATATCATAGCAATGACAGCTAATGCGCAACCCGGTGATCGTGAAGAGTATCTATCGCTCGGAATGAATGATTATATTACAAAGCCGATAAAGATGGAAGATATAATTTTAGCACTACTGGCGAGCAAACCGACACCCGAGATTATCGATGTAGAATCGGAGCTTTCGCAGACAACCCGCAGGGTTGCTTGACAGGACGTGTTTTGGTCGAAGTTTAATAGATCCGCATAAAATGAGCATTTATTTTGTTAATTCGCTTGCGAATGTATATTATTCGCTGAAAATTATTTGAAATTGTGTGTGCTATCGTAGGGGAAAAAGATAAGGCTTCTTATTCGCTTTTCATCTCAGCATTTCCATATCTGTAGAACATCAAAATCGGATGGTTGTCTCCTTTTAACAGCTCAGTTGTAAGCCCTGCTTCTTTCCCTTGCTTTCTCCGAATAAAACCGATACATTCATCGCAGAAAAAATAGCTTTGTATTGTTCCATTGCCAAATATTTTTACTGATGCAGCAGCACGAAGTGTTTCAAGAAAAAGCATTTATGCGAGTTTATTATTCATGTAATATGAGTATGATAGATAGGCTTAGTGTAATAAACAGGTGCTCCCTGATGCACAAAATTTGAATTAAAAATTACTATATTCCTGAGTATAAGTAGATTGGTAGAGATTGGAATACGAAGGATAAAGAGGAAAAGATGAAAAATGGAGGATGAGAAAATAGAATAAGACATATAAACGAGAAGAACTTTCTTACACCAAGAGTATTGTCATACAGCCCAAAACTTACAGGAAAGAACTTGATCGAGGAGGGTTTGGAATGCAACCGATACAATGGAATGAACAATTTAAAATCGATGTAAAGGAAATCGATGAACAGCATAAAGTATTATTAGATATCTTCAACCAAATCGTCACATCTGTTGAGAAGAAAAATGAATGGGAGGCAACATCTTCTATCGTTGATTCCCTCATTCACCATGCATACAGACATTTCGCAACCGAAGAACGGTATATGATCAAACACCGGTATCCGGATTTGCCTTCGTACATCGGACAACATCTTGATTTCATTAAAAAAGTAATGACGATGACACAAGAAGTCAAAGAGAAAGGCCCGGATAAGCAGAAAGAAATGGTCGCATTCCTGGCAAAATGGTATTACGATCACGTTCTCGTCACCGATAAGAAATATTCACAGTATCTTGATAATAATGGAATAAGGTGATATTGGCGTGTTGTGAGTTCTATTGCAAAGACGAAATTCATTTATTATTGCTTAGGAATTTTATTGAAAATAAAATATCCAATTGAACATTACGTTGATGCTCTTGATGATCAATCCATGATTTCGGGAAAGATCGCAAACGGGATCAGAAAAACTATTGAAGATTTTACCGAGCGTTTTGATAATTTGGATGAAGCAAAAGCGTCTCAGAAACCCCGACCGGACAAATGGTCGCGTAAAGAAATTCTAGGACATCTTATAGATTCTGCTTCTAATAACCATCAGCGTTTCGTTCGCGCGCAATATTTGAAAACCATAAACCTTCCTTCGTATGAACAGAAAGAATGGGTGAACATACAACAATATGGCTCGCGCACTTGGAGAGAATTGCTGGCTCTTTGGAAGTCGTACAATTTACATCTCTCACACATTCTTGACCATATGCCGACAGAATGTTTGCAGATCTCATGCACTATTGGTTCCGACGAACCGCTGACAATCGGTTATATTGTCGTTGATTATCTAGGGCATCTGCAGCATCATCTCCGGCAAATTGAACAGATGTGATATTCTATCGTAAGTAATTTTTATCCGTACCAAATAGATAAAATAGATAATAAAAACTAAGAGGGCTGGTATGAATGAATTTCAAATACAGAGAGAATGTGACAAATTAAGAAATCTGCACTACTGGCTTACCTTCAATAGATAAAAGAAAGTTTATGGCTAAAAAGACATTCAAAAATGTAAAAGAACTTGGAGATTTACCAAACATAGGGAAATCCATCACTAGAGACTTAATACTTCTCGGAATACAAAAGCCGGAAGACCTTCGTGGTAAGGATGCGTTTGCACTCTATAATACACTTTGCAACATCACAGGAAAAAGACAGGATTCCTGCGTTGTTGATGTATTTATGTCCGCAATAAGTTTTGTCAATGGAGGTCGACCACTTCCTTGGTGGCATTTTACGGCTGAAAGAAAATTACTTTTAAAGAAATAAAGATAAAAAATATTTATATCATCCTGTATTTATGTTATCAATATATCCACGGAGAGCTTTTTATAGAGGCTGAATAACCCTTAACCCTTGGTCAAGAGCGAGTCAACGTCTATCGAATTCACAGTTAGAATATACTTAAAGGAGCGCATAATGAGGATTAAAAATTCACTCTGTTTTGCAATTATATTTATTCCAATTTTTGCAATAAATACATACTCGCAATCAGCTGTGCAATTAGCAACATTCCTGCCGGACACATTAGGTGAGTTTATAGCAACAAAAGCCGCCGTGAAAAAAGAGAAGCATGGAGGTAGCAAGGGTGACTCAGTACAGGTGCGTGTTCAAAGAGGCTACAGTTCTCCAAATAGACCTATAGCTATTGTAGCAATCATTTACGGAAACGGAGTACCAGAAATTATAAAAGGAGTATTTTCAAAAAAAGGCACACTAATCTCAATATCAAAATTCGATGCTATTATTTTGCCCCATGAAAAGAACGACCCAATTTCAAAATCTGTAAGAGCTTCAGTGAAGATATTGAACAATATGATAGTAACAATTATGGTTGTAAATACAACTAATAAAAAGTATCCGATATCAATTTTACAGAAATTAGATTTGAAGGGCTTAAGTACCTTGCATTGATAAATATGGTAGTTCAACAAATAGTAAAATTTGATTCCATGGTAAAATACAGACTACAATCAATAATATTTTTAATAATATTTTTGGAATTTATTTTTTCAATCGCGTCATATGGAAAAACAAAAGATTCATATTCTTCGGATAGCAATTGGAGGATTTCAACACCGGAAGAACAAGGAATGGATTCAAAAAATATATTGGAGATGTTCTCAAAAATAGATTCTTCGACATTAGATTTTCACAGCATTCTCATTATCAGAAATGGTTATATGGTTACTGAAGCTTACTGGGCTCCTTACAATAAAAACACAACCCACAATATAAAGTCAGCCTCGAAGAGTATAATATCGGCATTGGTGGGAATTGCACTAGAGAAAAAATATCTAAATAATTTGCATCAGAATGTTTCAGAATTCTTTCCTGAATATGTTCCAGAACCATCAAAACAAGATATTTCTTTATTTGACCTATTAACCATGAAAGCAGGCTTCAATTGGAGGGAAGATTCCGGGCCCAATCCTTATGATCTGGAGAACTGGATTAAAATTCCTATGAGAGATAGACCGGGAGAAAAATTCGAATATAACACAACGTTGACACATATGATGTCTGCCATACTAACTAAAGTATGCAGACAAAGCACGAAGAATTTTGCGGATAAATATCTCTTTGAACCTTTAGGCATTCAATCTTATCAGTGGACAAAAGGCTCCGATGGATATTATCATGGTGGATCTGACATTTTTTTAACCCCGCGAGATATGGCAAAATTCGGATATTTATTTTTGAATAGAGGTAAATGGAATCAACAGCAGGTTGTATCGGAGGAATGGGTAAAAGAATCTACTTCTCTAAAAGTGAAAATACCGGACAATGTTAATTATGCAAAGGATCTGGACTATGGTTATTGGTGGTGGATTCAGGAGAAAGGCTATATGGCGTGGGGTGCAGGTGGACAGTACATCATTGTAAGACCTGACTTGGATTTGGTGGTTGTAATCACTGCTAATGGATTTGATGATATCAATCGTTACGGGGAATTTATGAAGTCGTTTTTGGAGAAAAATATTTATTTAGCTGTAAAAAGTGATTCCTCGCTGCCTGCTAATCCATCAGCTTTCCAAAAATTAAGTAATACTATTCTGGAAATAGAAAATCCCAAGGAAGCACCTAACAGATTGATACCGGAAATCGCAGCGAAAATTTCCAATAGCAATTATATTCTTGAAACCAATAGAATGAGTCTTAAATCATCCAATATTACATTTGACAATAACGATACATGCTCGTGGGAATATTGTCTTGGAGATAAAAAGATCAATATGCAGGTTGGTTTGAAGGGTAATTATATAATCAACAAAATAGATTTTTCAATGGGAGTTCATCCCGATGGAGAGGAAATAGCTTGCAAAGGATATTGGAAAAATGATGATATATTTATTATTGAACATCATATTATTGGCGATCCGTCAAAACAAATTTTTGAATTACGTTTTCATGACCAAAGCGTAACTATGAATATCTCTACTTTTGGTATGCATGCTACGATTAAAGGCACAATTGAAAAGAAATAAAAATGTTTGCTCGTAAGCGCCATTCATTAAGCAACAGAAAAATACATTTTCCGGGAGAATTCAATGTGTAAGAATAGTGTAAAATGGGTTTTCGAACTTGAACAAGATTTTTCATGGGAATCTTGGTTTGCATTCACAGATGACTTTGCGTTTTAAGATAAAACTGGAATTGTTCGATTGATTCTTCATCGTAATGGAAAAATGACTGTCAAAAAGGGATATGCTTGGGATGGCTGCTCTCCGAAAATCTGCATAATTGATGTACTTTTCGGTACCCCTAATGGAGTTGTCGACTCGCGAACAGAAAAACCGAAAACATACTATGCATCACTTGTCCATGATACCCTCTGCCAATTTCTTCCAGATGGCATTTCTCTTACTCGAAAGCAAGCAGACGGCTGTTTTCTCAGATTAATAAATGAAACCAGATTTGCCCCTCGGCATCTATATCATTTAGCCGTTCGTATCTTTGGGGGATTGTTCGCACATGTTGGCAGGAAGATTCGAAAATCGAACGGTATGAGAATTCCTTTACATAAAATTCACTCCTGCAAACTATAATTTACTCTGTCTGTTGCCATGTAAACACATTCCCCCCAAAAAAAATCAGGTTAGGCGGATGGGAATTTTACAATAATAATTTTGGATATAAACTTCGTGGGCTGAGGGAATAATAAAAGAGGAAATGTCATTGCGAGGCTTGTACCGAACGAAGCCCCAAAGGGGTATCCAATGGCATTATGCGAAAAATGAGATACTATAACTCCTCTACATACCTCGCACAAGGTTAATATGTTTCTTCCTCAATTCAAAATCAAGCATTAGAGGTACTTTATTTCTTTATAATCACCTCTAGTCCTTTGAGAAAGCGTTGGGAATGAAAAATTTATCTCAATCAGACATACAATAAAGTTCTTCTATAGAATATACATCAGAATATACATCGGGCCCCCGCTACACTCCGAACTCAGTCCATTCAGGACTGAGTTTTTTTCACCATTTCACCAATTTGAGGAATTGCGACCGGAATTTCGTAAAAATGAAAACGAACCATTTCCTTTTTCTTATCGATTGTGATTGTTTTGATACACTTCTTTATTTAAGGAATTTTTCTAATAGTTGAGCCTACTTTTTCAATACCTGCTGAACCTTCGCTACAAAATCCATTGGCTTGAATGGTTTCTGGATAAAATGCATTCCTTCCTCCAGGATGCCGCGCTCGGTAACGACATCGGCTGTGTAACCGGACATATAAATCACGCGTAATCCAGGCCGAATTTTTGCCAAGCGATTATGCAGTTCTTTACCGTTCATCCACGGCATTACAACATCAGTAATGAGCAGATGAATTTGTTGATGATATTGCTCGGACGTCAGAATGGCATCACCCGGTGATTTTGCTGTCAAAACGGTATATCCGTACTTCTCTAGTGTCATCTTTGCCAGATCGAGAAGTTCTTCTTCATCTTCCACAACGAGAACTGTTTCGGTACCTTCTTGCAGTTCCGTTGCGGTTAGTTCTACCATTTTTTCGGCATCAGCATAAAAACGCGGCAGGAAAATCTTGAATGATGTCCCATGGTTCAGTTCGCTGTATACCGAAATAAAACCATTGTTCTGTTTGACAATACCAAAGACGGTTGCCAGTCCTAGACCGGTACCCTTTCCTTTCGGTTTGGTGGTAAAGAATGGCTCAAAGATACGAATTTGGGTGTTCTTATCCATTCCCTTGCCATTGTCGCTAAACGAAAGCTGAACATATTCACCAGGAATAACGTCCACATGTTCCTGTGCATATTCCTTTCCGATCGCTATATTTGAAGTTTCGATGATGATCATGCCAACGTTATCGATGGCATCGCGAGCGTTCGTAGCCAGATTTGCAAGTATCTGATCGATTTGAGTGGGATCGATCTTCACGTTCCAGAGATCCTGTGCGAGTTTGAGTTTGAGAGAAATATCCTCGCCGATTAAACGTGTGAGCATGCGAGATAAGATTGAGAGAGTATCATTCAGGTACAATACCATCGGCGCAATGACCTGTTTGCGAGCAAATGCCAGCAATTGTTTTGTGAGATTTGCCGATCGCTCCGCTGCAGTAATAATGGCAGTAATATGTTGCTTCAATGGATCGGCATCGCTCAGCTTTTCATCCATTAGCGAGGCATAACCAAGAATAATGCCGATCATATTATTAAAATCGTGCGCAACGCCGCCTGCCAGCCTCCCAATGGCTTCCATCTTTTGAGACTGGAGCAGTTGAGCTTCGAGGTTCTTGATTGCAGAGATATCTTCCGAAATTCCCACCAGGCCAATGATGTTGCCTCGTTCATCGCGTACTTGCGAGGTATGGAGTGAGAGAGGAAACTCACGGCCATCTTTTGTCAGGTTCAGAAATTCACCCTTCCACGATCCTATTCTGCTTTGCCGGACAACCTCTTCAAGCAGTCCGGGTTCATTGTTCGGTGACCAGAATATACTAATATGCTGTCCAATGACCTCGCTGCGCTGGTAGCCGTACGTGCGCAAGAATGCTTCGTTGACAAACGTAAGCCGGTCATTCAAATCGGTAATGGTAGCAATCTCCGAAATGCTTTCCATAGTGTGTGCGAGAAGCTGCATAATTTCTTCTACCTTTTTCCGTTCGGTTATATCTCGATTTATAGTGAGGATAGCCTGTTTGTCATTGAATTCAATGACCGATGCATTGACCAGGACATTAAGTTGTGTGTCATCCTTCCGATGTTGAATACATTCGATATTTCGAATGAAGCCTTGTTCTAACGTCCGAGCAACTTGTGCTTCGCTACTTTTAACATCGTTACTGATTTTCTTCATACTCATACCGATAAATTCTTCGCGAGTAAATCCATACATTTCCAGTGCACGAATGTTCGCTTCGAGAATGATTTCTTCGTCCGATGTCATAATGAAGATAGCATCGTTTGCTTGTTCGAAGAGGGTTTTGTATTGTTCCTCCGATTTTTTTTGTGCAGCTTCAGCAAGCTTCCGAGCGGTAATATCTCGTGCAACAGAGTAAATCCGATCGCCGACCGGACTTGATCGCCACTCGATCCATCGATATGATCCATCTTTACAGCGGTACCGGTTAACAAAATTCAAAACTTCTTGCCGTTTCCCAAGTTGCAACAGTTTCACCTGTGTTGCGGAAATATCTTCCGGATGAACGTAGGTCGTCATATCTTGATTGAGCAGTTCATCAACGCTGTAACCAAACGTCAATTCCCATTCCTTATTCAGCCTCCGAAATTTTCCATCCATATCGGTAATGCATAGCAGATCTAATGAATGAGTAAAATACAAATCGAGCTCCACTGTTTTCTGTTCCAGCTGCTGGTAGCTTTTAATCAGTTGTGCCGTCATGCTGTTGAAGGCTTCGGCAAGCGACTGAATTTCCTGTGGGCCCTGCACTTCGGCGCGCAGATCACGCTCCCCTTGAGCAATTTGAGCTGCTGTCTTCATGAGGCCAACAATGGGAATGGAAATCTGCTTGGCAAGGCGCACGCTTAAGTGGCCTATGGCTAAGGCCATCAAAATAATTGTTCCGATGCCGATAAGAAACTCCCGAATGATTTCCTGATATGCCTCAACCCATGGCAGCTCAATGACGACGGCCCAGTCTGGTGTTTCAAGTGGAACATACGAACCGACAACGAAAGAATGATTTAATCCTCTGAAGATATGAACAATGGCCGAACGATTGAGATTGGTGTTTTGTATAAAATCAGCAACGGGGTCGATGTGCCGAACGTTTTCATGTCTGAGAACGCGTGACTCATTATTACAGGAAATCAAGTTTCCGGTCCTATCGACTACATAGGCATATCCAGCAGCGCCATGCTGCATGCGATTGAGCAAATCCCACATGAATTTCAGGTTCATTTCAGTCATCAAGGTTCCCTGAAAACCTCCCGATAGGTCGGTTATGGGAACAGCGAGCACTATCAATGGTTCATTTGTCGTCTCGTCGATATACACCGGGCTGATGTAGTAATCCTGATGCCGAATGACTCGAAGCGCATCCTCTTTGAACACAACACCCGCCTGCCCCGATGCGATAAAGGAGCGGCGCGATACCCTCATCGAGATTTCGTTGTGACCATCGAACAGGAGGGCTTGAAGAAACGACGGATACAATCCTAATAAGCTCTGCAGAAGCTCTTTTTGCCTTGTTTTGTCATAGGAGTAGGCTGGTGTCAGCCAGATAGTCGCTTTGAGAACGCTTATTTTCTCGGTTATGAAATTGCTGACAGTCTTTGCTGCCTCCTGCGCAATTAATTGCTGGTTCTTTTCTATGGCTACTTGTTGTGTTCGGACGTTAAAGAAAAGTTGAATGCCGCCGGAAATCATCAACGCCGTCAGGCTGAGAATTGAAAATGACAGCGTTAAAATGGAGAGTAAACTTCTCTTTGGTTTTTTTGAACCGTTTTTCGTGGCGGTCATGGGTTCATCGCCTGAGAAATATTACCGAATTACATGATCGGCCTGCTTGAGTAAGCCTTCGGGAATTCTAATACCCAATTTCTTTGCTGCATCGTTATTGATCTGGATATAACTTTCCGCCGAGATGACCGGAATTGATCCTGCCGGCGTTCCTTTGAGGATTCTGTCAACGAGGACAGCCGCCTGTTCTCCCACGGCAATATTATCTGTCGAAACACTCCAGATGCTATTGTATCCATCAACAGATCTCCATTCCCCACCGAGCGGAATTCTATGGTCAGCCGCAAACTTTGCGAGTACAATGAAACCTTGCAATGAAGCTGCAAGCGGCTCAGGTATCACCATTATAGCGTCTATGTTTGTCTTCCTTGTGGATGAAAGTTTGGCAATTCCTGTTTCCAGCTCATGGACACTAGAAGCCGGAAGCTCGACGAGCGTTATGCCGGAGGATTTAGCGGCAAGGCGTAGAAGTCTCAATTGGCTCGCAATAATGGTTAAACTCCGATCATAAGGAAGAAGAATACGCTTTGCATGCGGAACAAATTCCAAAAGAATCTCCAATCGCTTCAACGAAATGTCCGGACCCGGAAACCGAACTCCTGTCAAATTCTTCCCAGGCTCCAGAATGCTATTCACCAAATTGTTATATTCGATATTCGCGTTCGCAAATACTAGTGGAATGTCAGTCTCCTGGAGCGCCTTCTTTGCTTCCATAGATACTGTCGTAGGAAATGTAAGAACAAGATCTACTTTCTCGTTTATGAATTTCTGGAGTATTTCATTTTCACGCTGATGGTCAGAATCGGTATTCTGTATATCGTATACGATCGAGATCTCTTCCATGTATCCCAATTCGGTCATTTTCGATTTGAAACCGTCTGTGGTGTTGGCAAAGATATCCAATCCGCATAAAATTCCTACATGGTAAATTTTGTGTTTTGTACTGCATCCGTCGAAAAATGTTAAAAGAAGGGCTGTAAGAATTAATGTCGAGAATGATATCCTGTATACATTTTGAAACGTTTTATTAGTTCCCACGGTAATATTCTTCTGCTAATGTACTATTGCCTACCATCGATTGAGCCGGAAACCAGAATCTACGTCAGCAAACCGTCAGCCTGTGAATAATCAATCGATGTATTGTACGAGAAAGAGCAACTGATCTATGTATAAATCCAATACATCATCTTCCCCATATACACTTTCTTGCAAACATCATGAGATAATACCTAATTTGAATCCTTGAAAAAAATTAAAACAATATCCACACTTTTCCCAACGCCGTAATATATCGATGTTCCGCATTATACGCAAGATATCTAGAAGTCACCTTTAAAATCTACCGACACCTCAAAGGTTTGCAGTTCCTTTCTGAGAGTCATATCATTCCTAAATGAATATGCTTATGTGACACCAGCTCTTTTAACGCAGATTATTTTCCAGCAATAGTCTGGGACAGCAATCCTTCCGATATATCTATCCTTAAAGGTCACAGAACCACGCCACACAAGAATACTGTCGTATTACTTTGCAACATTTCCAGGAGCATTCTTCAAGTCTTTTCTAATTGCATCGATTCAATACGGGTGTTTGTGGGGCAACATTTGAATAATAGAAACTCTCTGCCATGACAATTGAATCGCACCTACAGTCATATACATCCATTTGATGTCCATGATTATAGCCGGAATATTCTTTATCCAGATTAGTGTTATAAGGGAAAAGTGGATCCTGTTTGAATCTGTTATTCCGTTTATATCTCTTCTTGCAATCAAGCATTCTCCTTGTCAGCCAATATTTAACAACAACCGGAAAATGCTTAGACTTGCTGAAGGTGATTGAATAGTGTTTATGATAAAGGGTGATGGTGTCGGTTGCATGGCTGACAGCAAGTGTAGGAATTAAAATGATAACTGAATCAACTATTACAAAATAGTTGATTCTCATGTTCAGCGACTCCCTATTATTTAAAGAAAATCTGTGAAAGGAGCTTCAAATTCGCGTATGAGTTCGCAACAGTTCGTCTCTCCGCTACAAAAATAAAAAATCCCCAGTTCGTCTGAGGTTTTTTATTTTTGTAGTAACGGAAGATCGACTATATTCGCCTGCCCCGATGCTTTCTATCGGGGATGCGCTGGTTAGGCAGCCAGAAAAGTATTAGTGAAAAACTTCTTACGTAATTGATTTAGAAAGTGCCTTTCTCTTGGTGAGAAAAAAGTACACTATTGTGATAATTGTTATTACGCCAGATATACACGCATACAAGAGCGTTATAAATCCTGCAGAGTTACCATACTCGACGTGATAAATTCCCGGTATTAATTGTACAAGGAAAAAACCGAAAATCCATATTCCAAGATTATGTGCTGTATGCCAGATCGTTGATACCCAGAGACTTCCCGTCATCAAATAAGCGACACAATAACACAGACCATCCATGGACCAAACAATTGTCATAAGCAAGTTCATTCATTGAAACTAAAAAATTTGTTTTACTAAGATAACAATTGCTACCTAACCAGGCGATTCCCGAAGGCCTGCCCCATTGGGGGATCCATTTGGGACAAGCTCGGCTTGTCCAGATAATCGAATCGCGCATAGCGCGATACAATATTTTTTAAGGAGCTCACTGCAATTGGCAGGGCGCGTGGTGAGTTTTCGTAATTTAATTTTGCTTATAGTACATACGACCTTAGTATTTATTAATTTGGTTTTCAGCATGAACTCATTTTGTTTTGTGTATATTGAAAATATTCAACGCTGCAGCTATGCGCAGTCCGTTACGTAGCAATTGCACTTTGCAGTGCCGAACGTCAGGCGAAACGAGCAGACCAACGGTTTTGTGGATGTGAAAAAATGTATTTTGAAGAGATAAAAATGTAAAATTTAGCATTTATTGAAGAGAATACAATGAATAGTATATATAAAATTACATTCATCTTTTTATTTCTCGGCTTCTTCTCTTTCTCTTACGCTAGTGCAAAGGAATAAGGGATGGGTACGAGTTCCGATTCAGTTAAGTATTTTCGGGATTCATTTTTGAAGATAAAAACTTTACAAGGGAAAGTTATATATATCGATCTGTATTGCAGTGAATGAATTCGCTAATTCAGCGGATATTGTTCTCATTACCCATGAACATTATGATCACAACGACCTTACTCAGGTAAAACGAAAAACGGGCTGTTAGGTCATTCGCAGTGCTACACGCGTTCAAATGAATGATGTTCTCACAGTCGGGATTATTTGAGCAATAACATTTTCCTGGCCTGACTCCTGTTCCCTGCTTCCATTTGGTACAGGTAAACACCGCTGGGCATGTGATTGCCGAAACGGTCGCATCCATTCCAGATAACCTCGTGCGTACCGACCTGGAAGGTTCCCTCTGCGAGGACGGTGATTTCCTGACCGAGCAAGTTATAGACGGATATCTTCGTCACGCTAGTTGAAGGCAGGGTGAACGCAATCCGAGTCGAGGGATTAAAGGGATTGGGGTAGTTATGCTCAAGTGTATAGCTGGCTGGAACCGCCACGGGCTTCTTGGAAATGCTCGTGCTTTTGCCGAGCATGAAGGCCACGGCGTTCAGGTACATTTTCTCGCCCTGGGGGGTCAGGTTGTACATCCCCACGCCGAAAGTCCCGCCTTCACGGGTTTGGCATGCGAACAACATTCGGGGACCTCCGGCGGCATACATCCCATCCATGTTGAATGCCACACCCGTCTCCCAATACACAATCGTTTCTTGTCTTCCTGGCATCGCAGTGGCGATCAATTCGCCGTCGCCGAAATCCGAGGTGTTACTTATGGAGGTCTGGCCGGTACCAATCGTACTGTCCAGGGCAAGGACGTCGCCGTTGGCGTCAAGGGTCACACCGGTAAAAACCTGATGATCCGGAAGTTCGGCATGATACGGCGGGCAGCCGGCATCGCCGCCGTTCAGCAGGTTGTCGGTGGGTGTCCATTGCCACTTGCCGATGCGGGCCGCCCAGACGTTGTTTAGAATCAGCGGTTTGGTTATCGAATTCCAACCGGCCGGGTCGAGGTAATCGGCGCTGCCCGTGGCCCGGCTGAAGATGATCAGATCGCCGCTTTCAAGAACGGTCTTTTGTGAATCCGTCAGTGCGCTGCCCTTCATGCTATTCATTTCGACCTGTACATTATAACCGTGAGCTACCAGAGAATCCACGAAAGGCTTGTCAGTTTGCAAGCTGTCCGCACCTTTGTATGTTGAGGCAACCCAGATGATTTTTTGTGCCATGGCGTCGGTGAAAAAGATCATTCCGGCGATGGCGACAGCTGAAAACAATCTCATCAGACTGGACGACTGTGTCATGATTAACTCTCCTTATTAAAAAACGGTTGATTTTGGTTATCTATGATTTTCAGGGTACTGATTGAATTCACGTTGTCATCTATGCTGCGATCAGGGATCAGCGGCAGGATGGATAATGAATTCATGACAAGGTTTTACAATAACTTGAAATCCGCTACTATCAATATTGTTTTCCATGCTGGACAAATTCTGTCCAAGATAGAAGTTAGTTATGGCCAATTCCATCGAAAATTTTTGTCTAGATCAACATCTGAACCGGTTCAAAATAAAAGTAGCATAATTAACTATTTTTGTCAATCACATTTTTCCCAGAATTGTGGGCAATTACACCTAACCAGGCTCTCCCCGAAATCCCGATATAAAACATCGGGACGCAAAAAGCGCGAAAAAGCGGGGCAGGTAAGCTAAGCTTGTCCAGTAGGATGAATCCTGCAAATCATATCATCTGAACATCATTTTCCTACCCCATTCATTTTTTTTATTTCCCCTAAAAAAATACTTGACAAATCAGAATCAGTTGATTATATTGGAAACGTAAGAAACGATAATAGTTTCCATCAGAAAGAATGAAATACCTGTAATCACTATAGTATCTCTCTCTTTTTCTTTTGGAAACCGATAATACCATTATAGTTTCTATCGGAGACTTTCACTATGTCAGAAAATGATGACGAAACAAGAATTATTGATAAAGCTTCCGATAAATTTATGGATGCTGGATTCAATAAAGTGACGATGGATGAGATAGCCTCTGATCTTGGTATGAGTAAAAAAACAGTATATAAATTCTTTCCAAGCAAAGAATTTTTGCTGAAAGCAATCGTCCATGCTCTTATGAAAAGAGTTGAGCAGGAAGTGCGTAGAATTGTTGCATCGGAGAAACCTATTGAAGAAAAACTTACAGCACTTTTAATGTTTGTGGGAAACACAATGCGGAAGTTATCTCGTCCGTTTATGGCAGATACACAGCGGTTTGCACCTGCACTATGGAAAGAGATTGAATTATTCCGCCGCGAGCGAGTGCTGAGTCAGTTGCAGCAGATGTTCAGACAGGCAAAGAAGGAAGGAGTCTTTCGTGAGGATTTAGACCCCGATCTGTTTTATTTAGTTCTATCAACGACGATACAAGGCATTATGAATCCACAGGTATTATCTCAACAGCCATTTTCTGCTGAAGAAGCTTTCAAAGGCATTTTCAGAATTCTCTATGAAGGTGCTTTTACTCAAGAAGCACGTAAACGATTTCAATTGAACAATCTCAGTCTCACATTAAATGAATCATCGAGGTAAGTATGAACAAGACTTTAGCAATTCTTTTTTGTGCCGCTTTTCTTTTTGGATGCAATGGCAATGATGGAACGACTATCTCAGCAACTGGTACCATCGAAGCAACGGAAATTACTCTGAGCGCTCAATCTGGCGGACAAATCAAGCGCATCATAGCCGACGAAGGACAACTTGTCAGGGAAGGCGATACGCTCCTTATCATCGATGATACTGATTGGCGCTATCAATTAGAACAAGCGCGCGGCGGATACGAAATGGCAGAAGCACAATATAGGCTTGCTCTCAAAGGCGCACGAGAAGAAGATCTTATTCAAGCGGAAGCAAGTTACAAAAACGCCGAAGACGACCTGAAGCGGATGGAAGAACTCTACCGTGCAAAAAGTGTTTCAGCGAAGCAGCTCGATGATGCAAAGACTCGGTTTACCGTCAGCCAGCAGGTGTGGGAAAAGGTGAGACGCGGTTTACGTCAGGAAGAAATTGATGCGGCACGCGCCCGGCACGATCAGGCGAAGGGATTGTTAAGTTCTACTCAAAAAAAGGTAAGCGACTGTAATGTCATCGCTCCGATTGCCGGGAGTATCACAAAACGTTTTGTTGAACAGGGTGAGCTTGCGGGTATAGGTACGGCGCTCTATCGGATCTCAGACCTCTCATTGATGGATATTACCATTTATGTTACGGAAGCTGATCTTCCGAAGGTTCAACTGAATCAGAAAGCGATCGTCACGGTCGATGCTTTCTCAAACAAAGAATATGAAGGGAAAGTGGTTTTTTTATCATCAATTGCGGAGTTCACACCGAAGAATATTCAAACCAAAGACGAACGGACGAAGCTTGTATTTAGTGTCAAAGTGAAAGTACCAAATCCAGATGGCACATTGAAAGCCGGCGTACCGGCGGATGTGATATTACATGTGGCAAATAGATAATAGTGTATGCTATGGCTGAAGTTATTATTCTCAATAATGTTGTGAAGACGTTTAGCGAAGGGCTGAAAGATCGTCTCATCGCTGTGAATCATCTTTCTTTCAAGATTGAACGAGGAGAAATCTTCAGTATGGTCGGGCCCGATGGCGCAGGGAAAACGACAACGATCCGGATGATGTGCGGAATCCTGGCCCCAACGGAAGGAAGTATTTCGCTGTTAGGCTTTGACATCCGTAAGCAGAAAAGTGAAGTGAAGAAGCACATTGGTTATCTCTCGCAGCGTTTTAGCCTTTATCAAGATTTGACCATTGATGAAAATATCGACTTCTTCGCTGAAATTCATAAAGTGCGTAAGCATAAAGACAGAAAAGAAGAATTGCTTGCTTTTACGAGACTCACGCAGTTTCGTGATCGTCTCGCAGGTCGCCTCTCTGGAGGAATGAAACAAAAGCTTGCACTTGCCTGTACGCTGATCCATACACCGGATATTATCTTTCTCGATGAGCCGACGACAGGAGTTGATCCTGTTTCCCGCCGTGACTTTTGGAAAATATTATCGAGTCTTCTCAAATCTGGGATTACTATCGTTGTTAGCACGCCCTATCTCGATGAAGCTGAGCGAAGCACTCGTGTAGCGCTGATGAACCAGGGCAAGCTTCTTAAGTACGATACTCCGGAAGCTATTAAATCATCTTTTCATTCTGAAGTGATTGAACTTGTTTGCGATAATGTACGAGTTGCCTCGGAAGTGCTGCTGCGATCCTTCGCGCGAAAAGATATCCAAATGTTTGGAGACCGTCTGCACATCCTAGTCCAAGACGCGAAGATGAAAGAGAGTGAAGTTCTACAAACACTGAAAAAAGAACAGATTGAAGTCCGCAGTAACCGGATTATTCCGGCATCGCTGGAAGATGTTTTTATTGCGAGTTTGAATGTATGAGTATCTTATGAGTAGTTATGTTAGCAGTTTGTTTCTGATAATCAAGCTCGAAATATCGTATTGATTATGTTTTAAAGTAACTGTTCAGTGCATGTTTTGTTAGAAACATTAAAAAATTATTCCCTCTCCTCATAGGAGAGGGTTAGGGTGAGGTCAAAGAACAACAGACCCCACCTTAATCCTCCCCTAAAAGGGGAGGAGGCCAATGAGAAAATTGTATTATCGAAGAACATAATGAGAAGTTACGATTTAAGATAATATTATGAGGTCCGCATGAAAAAGAATTTATTTCTGATTCCTTTATTCCTGGGCAGTGCGCTCTTTGCACAACAAACAATGCAGCCGTTACGGTTGACTGATTGTATTGCGCAGGCATTAGGCCAAAATCCATCGATTCAGATGAGTCAAGCAAAGGTGCAGGCAGCGGAGGCGCGTTCATCAGAAGCAACAACAGTATTGCTCCCTCAATTGAAATTGACGGGCCGTGCGGAAAAATTGAGTGCAGTCGATCCATTTGGGATTCATATTCAATCATATTATTTTAATTACTCGGCTGTGATATTTCCCTCTATCACTGAGAACTATTCAATGAGACTTACCCTGCAACAGCCGCTCTTTACCGGATTCAAACTTCTGAAGAACCGGGAAATGGCTGAACTGAATGCCGGTGCGATCCGTGAAGATCTCACAAAGGATCAATCAGATTTAATTCTGAATGTCATTAGTGCGTATTGGAATCTCTTTCGTGCACATAAGGTTGAAGAAGTTATTCGCCAATCGATCGAACAAATGTCTGAGCATCTCAAAGATGTAACGAACCTCGCAAAGCAGGGTTTGGCAACAGATGCCGACG
>Ga0187886_1001754_pt1 | contig 18693 bp, 19 predicted proteins | sample June2016WEW_20_1_FD_133001 | JGI IMG/M metagenome (GOLD analysis project Ga0187886, IMG submission 133001) | Peatland microbial communities from SPRUCE experiment site at the Marcell Experimental Forest, Minnesota, USA - June2016WEW_20_150 | ecosystem: Environmental > Terrestrial > Soil >... | reverse complement strand
GCCCTCATCGGGCTTACTTCACCCGATGTACAGCTGGCCTTTCAGGTCAACGGTAAATCCCACCACCAGCACGCCAGCACAGAAAGCAACTCAGCCATCCCGGTAACCCCTCCATCCTACATCAGATTGAATCCCGACTATGTTTTCGATTCCTTCGTAGAGGGCAGCGGCAACCGCCTGGCCCGTGCCGCAGCGCTGTCAGTCGCCCAGAACCCGGGACACAGCTACAATCCGCTTTTCATCTACGGCGGGGCTGGTCTCGGTAAGACACACCTCCTTCATGCTATCGGGCAGGCGGCCGCGGCCAATCATATCAATGTCATCTGCACCAGCGCCGAGCAGTTCACCAATGAGTTCGTTACCGCTCTGCGCGAGAGGACCACCGAGGATTTCCGTAACAAATACCGGAGTATCGGTATGCTGCTCGTCGACGATATCCATTTTATCGGTGGAAAAGAGCAAACCGAGGAGAGCTTTTTCCACACCTTTAACGAACTTCACAATACCAACCGCCAGATTGTTATCACCAGCGATTGCCCGCCCAAGTCGATGCCCCTGCTTGAAGAACGTTTACGCTCTCGCTTTGAATGGGGTTTGATTGTGGATATACAGCCCCCCGATTACCAAACGCGCCTGGCGATACTGCAATCGAAAGCCGTTCATAAGGGCATTGATTTACCCGTAGAAGTATTAGAGTTGATCGCCAGGGATAAACAAAGTAATGTCCGGGCACTGGAGGGCTCCCTTAACAGGGTAGTGGCCTTTGCCAGACTACTAAAGACCGCCCCGACCCTGGAGATCGCGTCCCGGGCTCTTGAAAATGTGGCCGGAAAAGAGTGCCTTCCTATCGATATTACTCCCACGTCAATTATCGAAGCGGTGGCCGAGAGCTTCCAGCTATCACGGGAGGTGCTGGTGGGGCGGCAGAGGGATAAGGAAACCGCTCTGGCTCGCCGTCTGGCTATGTACCTTATCAGGCAGGAGACTAATTGCTCTCTCGTTCAGATCGGCCAGGAGCTGGGTAACCGAGATGCTGCCTCGATAACCTCCGCCTGCAAGAAAATGACCGGTGATATTAAAGATAGCCCATATCTCAAACGAAAGTTACACGATATACATCAGCGTCTCCGCCCGTAATCAAGCCTTAAAAGCTCAAACAAAGCGTAGACGTGTTCCCTACTAAAGTTTCCCACGTTATATTTTTCGATTTTCAGGTTCTTTTTGACTATTGCATTTCTTTACAGTTTTTTGCGGCTTTTTTGTGGTTTTATTGCATGATTTTTAAAATACAGCCAGAGCGTATTTTTCAATACCTGAGCTTAAGAACATTTATTTACCCCGGTTCCTTCGATTGCTTATTAGTGTTACTATTACTAAGAAACTATATATAATCAAGTTGTTATATAATTATAAAAAATTAAACAATGTTTTAGTGTTATGTTTGACAAAGCAGAGGTAAGGGTAAAAGCGGGTGATGGGGGCAATGGTGTGGTGGGATTTCGGCGCGAGATGTATGTGCCCTATGGAGGACCGGATGGTGGTGATGGGGGCAATGGCGGGGATGTAATGGTCAGGGCTGATGAGGTTGTGGATAGTCTGCGCAGGTACCGGCAGAGAAAGCTCCAGCGTGCAGAAAACGGTCATAACGGCAGTGGGAGCAGGAAGCATGGAAAAGATGGCGAGGACCTCGTCCTGCTGGTTCCTCCAGGAACGATTTTAACGGAGAAGACTGAAGATGATACTGAAGTTCTACTGGCCGATCTGGAAAAAACCGGCGATAAGGTGTTGGTAGCCAGAGGAGGAAAAGGAGGGTGGGGAAATACTCATTATAAATCGTCAACGAACCAAGCGCCCCGCATCGCCCAGAGAGGCGCAACCGGGGAAGAACATACCATACGGATGGAGATGAGGCTTATTGCCGATGTCGGTATTATCGGTTACCCCAACGCGGGGAAATCGACCCTGCTGGCCGCGGCGTCGGCGGCCAGGCCGAAGGTGGCCAGCTATCCCTTTACCACCATCGAGCCAGTGCTGGGCGTCGTTGAGCTTGGTCTGGATAGCTTCGTCATGGCGGAGATACCCGGCCTGATAGAAGGCGCCCATTTAGGAAAGGGACTCGGGCATGAATTTCTCCGCCATGCCATGCGAACTAAAATATTTATCCATCTGATAAGCGGCACCTCGGAGTCGCCGGTAGATGATATGCTCCATGTTAACGAAGAGCTGAATCTGTTTGATGCGTCTCTATTGCGTAAGAAGCAGCTAATCGCGCTGAATAAGATTGACCTGCTTGAAGTGCAGGAAAGACTGGACATGATAAAAGAAGAGCTTACCGGTGCGGGCATCAGGGCGTACTATATCTCGGCGGCCACCGGCCAGGGTGTCCCCGAGCTTATGGCAGAGGCGATGAAGGTCCTTAAAGCGCAGACCGAAATGGAAAAAAGCGTCGAAGTGCCCGGAAAGGTGTTTCGACCTCAGCCAAGAGAACCGCGTATCAAGGTCATCAGAAAAGGTGATGAGTTCGTTATCCATGCCCCTGAATTCGAGAGAATTATCGCAGGGGCCGGTATCACGCCGGCAGAACTAAGCTGGCAGCTGAATTATCAGCTTAAACGAATGAACATTAATAAAACCCTGGAAAAGGCGGGGGTAAAGAACGGTGACAAAGTCCGCTGTGGAGAGCTTACCTGGGAGTGGTCCTTCCCCGGGAGGGAAGGATGAAGATAGGCGTTCTTGGTGGAACTTTCGACCCGGTGCATCGGGGACATATTATGATGGCCGATGAAGCGATGAAGTCGCTGGGACTCTCAGAGGTAATTTTAGTGCTGGCAGGACAGCCGATATCCAAAATGAAAGAAAAGCTGACATCTGCCGAACACCGTCTCCAGATGCTGCATCTGGCGGTAGCCGAAAAGCCGTATCTAAGAGTGTCCGCCATGGAGTTAGAGCGCCCGGGGCCGTCTTATACTGTCGATACTATTACCGAGCTGAGGAAGAAATACGGGAGCCAGGACGAGCTAATTTTCATCATGGGCTGGGACAGCCTGGCGCAGTTACCCAACTGGCGAGAACCGGGCCGCATCATTAGCATATGTTCCCTGGTGGCGGTTCCCCGACCGGGCTTTCCCCGGCCTGACCTGAAAATTTTAGAAAAGAAAATACCTGGTATTTCGAAAAGGGTGGTTTTTCTGGAGAAACCCCGGATAGACATAAGCGCCACGGACATCAGGAAAAAGGTCGCACGGGGAGAATCCATAGACCGCCTTGTCCCGGCACCGGTAGTCGAATATATTAAAAAACATAAGCTTTATCAAGGACAGCAGGAGGTCAAATAATGAAAGCGGTAGGTGTTGTCGGCAGCCCCAGGAAAGGGGGAAATACAGAAATATTAACCGCCCATTGTCTTAAAGCGATGGCCGAAGAAGGACTGGAGACGGAACTGGTCAGGCTGGCGGGTCTTGACATCAGGGGGTGCAACGCCTGCAACTACTGTTTTGAAAACGAGGGGTGCTCTATCGAGGATGACCTGCAACCCGTCTACGATAAGATGATTGCAGCGGATGCCCTCATCGTCGCCTCGCCGGTATACTTCGGCTCGGCCACAGCCCTGGTGAAAGGGCTCCTGGAGAGGGCTGGCTTGATGTCCCACCGTAACCGACCATTTGTGGGTAAAGTAGGCGGTCCCCTCGTGGTAGCCCGACGCGCCGGCAAGAATTTCACCTTTATGGAGCTCATGCACTGGTTCCATATCATGCAGATTATTAATCCCGGCTCTATCTACTGGAATGGGGCCTTTGGCTGGGAAAAGGGCGATGTAGAAAAAGACGAAGAAGGCCTGAGAATCGCCTGGGAATTCGGCAAGAACGTCGCCAGGGTAGCCAAAAAGATGAGGGCATAACATCATGTCGGTGGAAGAAAGGGGGGGAGGGGGAATTTATTGTATTAAGTCATTAACACCCCAGGATTTTTATTCTGGCGCTTCTAGTGGTGTTTCAGGACAGACCCCGGGTTCAAAAATAAGGGCTGGTGAGTTGTTTGAGATTTAAGCTATAATAAAATACACTTACGGTTTGACACGGAGGTATCAAGATTGGTTGATGAGCTGGTAATCAGCGAAGAGCTGCAAAGTCTGCTCAACATTGAGTTCGGACCGGAGGTCTACGAGGTTGAGAAGAGGTTCTTAAAAAGGTTTGCCGAGGCCATTGACGACCCTAATCCTAAGTGGCGACAGGTAGCATCCCCTACCTTTCCCGCTGCTCTGGTGCCCACCGGGCTGTTGCACCGGCTTTTCAACGCTAAGTGTCCGCTTAAACGCATTCTCAACGGAGCCAGCGAGCTTGAATATTTTCAACCAATCCGGGTGGGTGACGTTATCAACGTTAAAGGCAGTCTCACCCGGTTGCGGCAGCTTGAGGGCAAGGAGGGCAAGACACTTTTCATGATAACGGATGTCACCTATACCAACCAGCGAGGTGAAGTAGTGGTAAAGGGGAAAAATACTTACGTCAAGTATTAGCGGGGATAATATGGCTGAGCCGGTTTATTATGAAAATATCGAGGCAGGCAGCGGAATACCGGCGCTGGTCAAGTACCCCACGACCATGCAGCTGGTAAAGTACGCCGGCGCCTCCGGGGACTATTACCAGATACATTACGATAAGGACTTCGCCCTTGCAAGCGGCCTGCCGGGGGTCATTGTCCACGGATGGCTGACGCTTTCCTTTCTGGCGCAGATGCTCACCGACTGGCTCGGCGAGGGGGGGACGCTGGTGAAGCTGAACGGAAGCTACAAGGGAATCAACAGGGTCAATGAGGACATCATCTGCAACGGTAAGGTAACTAAAAAATATATTGAAGAAAGCAAGCATTATGCCCGGGTGGAAATCTGGGCGGAGAACCCCCAGGGCGAAAAGACGGTTACAGGTTCGGCGGTGGTGATGCTGCCTTCAAGGGAGAAAAAATAGCAACAGCGCATATCCTCATATGCGCAGATACGCAACTACGCACTGGCTGATTTACTATCTTCTAAAGATTCTGCCAGAAGCTCGCTTAAATCCATGGCCTTGACGGACTCTTCCGCTCCCTTGGCTTTGAGAGCATCATCGAACATGGTCAGGCAGTAAGGGCAGGCCGTGGCCACGCAGTCCGCCTTCGCTTTAATAATTTCCTCCACCCGCCGTATATTGACGCGCTTGTCCGGCTCTTCCTCCATCCACATGTGGCCGCCGCCCCCGCCGCAGCAAAAGCTATTGGTCTTGTGACGCGGCAATTCAATATGTGTCCTGTTTAAAGCTTTCAGGATTTCCCGAGGCTCGTCATAGATGTCATTGTAACGACCCAGATAGCAGGAATCGTGATAGGTGATTTTCTTACCGGTGTTTCGGTTGATTTGCAGCCGCCCATCTTTAATCAGCCCCGCCAGGAACTGGGTATGATGAATGACCTCGAAATTGCCGCCGAATTGCGGATACTCGTATTTAAAACTGTTGAAGCAGTGGGGGCAGGTGGTCAGTATCTTTTTCACGTTGTGCCCTTTGAGAATCTCGATATTCTGCTGGCAGATGGTCTGGAAGAGGTACTCATCGCCCATGCGACGGGCGGGGTCACCGCAGCAGGCCTCTTCATCACCAAGTATACCGAATTTGATGCCGGCGGCGTTTAAAATTTTAGCCGTGGCTCTGGCAACCTTGATGTTACGGTCGTCGAGGGCGGCGCTGCAGCCTACCCAGTAGAGGATGTCGAAATCTTTAACGTCCGCTACTGTATTTATTTGCAGTCCTTCACACCAGGTGGTCCTCGTGGCGGTAGTCCCCCGGTAAGGATGCCCCCGGGTCCCTAGGCTTTTCAATGCCTCCTGGGCGGCTTCCGGGAATTTACTCTTTTCCATCGCCAGGTTGCGGCGCATCTCTACTATCTTGTCGACATGTTCGATATAAACGGGGCATGACTGCTGGCAGGCGCGGCAGGTAGTGCAGTCCCAGATGACCTCCTCGGTGATAACCTCGCCGAGCATTTCCTTGCGGGACCCGGCCGGCTTTATCGAGAGCAGGCCGGGATACGTTTCGTGGAGGTGCTGCTTGAGGTCCTGGATGACCTGCTTGGGGTTAAGGGCTTTGCCGCTAAAATAGGCCGGGCAGGCGTCCTGGCAGCGGCCACACCGCGTGCAGGCATCCAGGTCGAGGAGCTGCTTCCAGGTGAAGTGCTCGATTTTGCTGGCGCCGAACAGTTCGGTTTTCTCGAAATCGATTTTGGTGAGCGCTCCCCGCGGACCCAGGTTCCTGAAGAAAACATTCACGGGGTCCCAGATAATATGGAACAGCTTGGTGTTGTACAGTGAAACATACACTATGGCCCCCAGGGCCAGGAAGACGTGGAACCACCAGGTACCGACATGCCAGGCCAGCAAAGCGTTCTGGCTCAGGCCGGAGAAAGCCCTGGCGAGCACATAACCACCCGGCGACCAAGGTGCCCAGTCCGGGTTGGCCTGAAGCTCGGTGGCGGCTATACGTAGCCCTTCGACGATAAAGCCGGTAATAATTACCACCAGGATTAGCAGGAGGGTCACCAGGTCGTCCCACCGGTTATCGAGTCTTTCCGGCTTCCAGATGTAACGCCGGGCAACGGCCATGAGACAGCCGATAATAGCCAGTATGCCGAAGCTATCGACCACCACCGAGTAGCCGAGGTAGAAGTTACCGTGCATAAAGTTAAAGAAGTAGTGGCTGATGGCGTCCAGGAAGGCCCCGAGGAGAAAAATAATACACCCGGAGAAAATAAAAAAGTGCGCCAGGCCGGCATAAAGCTCACGGAGTCGCCAGTCCTTCTTGTCCGCACCGAAGAACTTGCGATGGAAAAGGCCATCGATTAATGCCGTCCGGCAAAAGACGCGGATGCGCTGACCCAGCTGATTGAATCTGTTGGCCGGCTGGCCTACCCGCCACCGGCGGGGGTGTTTGAAGAGAGCCAAAACCAGGATGGCCACCGCAATCGCGGCAAGTATATACATAATCCAGGAATACTGAATGTTCCAGAATATCTCACGAGTAGGTTCATCCATATTATTATTCATTCTCCTTGGCTTTAGTGTAATGATACCTTTTCTCGAAACTATTCCTGAATGCTATCTCCGAGACGGCCTTGCGCTCGATAGGCCCCGGCTCTTCGGCTTGATAGCCGATGGGCATGAGAAATAAACAGGAGTATTCATCGGGCAGATTCAATATTTGCGATGCCTTTTTAATGTCCAGGAAGCCGATCCAGCAGGCGCTCAAACTGTAATTAACGGCGGTTAAAAAGATATGCTCTCCCGGTATCATCGGCGCGCAATTGTTAAAAAGGAAAGAGACCACCCGCTGGTCAGGGTATTTCCGTAAATAGTCGATGAATTCCGGCGTGAATCTTTCTTTATTGACGATAAGGCTGAAATCATCTTCCGGTAGAGATGCTAACTCTTCCTCCAGTCCGGCACAAAGGGCGATAACCAGAGGAGCCGAGGCAATCCACATCTGTTTTCCGGCGGCTTGCGCCAGCTTTTTAATTATCGCGGGGTTTGTAACTACACCGAAAAGCCACCCTTGCTCGTTCCCACCCGAAGGAGCTAGCCGGGCGCTCTCGATGAGGGCATCGATAATTTCCCTTGGTATCGGGGTATCTTTAAACTTCCTGGCAGACCGGCGTTTTTTAATTACTTCAAAATATTCCATTAGAAGCCTTACAACCTCTCGGGCTAATCCCGATTATATCATAAATAATACAGGAAAAACTTTGACATCCATTAACAAGGGGAATATGATTATAACCTATTGGAGAGTAAATAATGAACGCAAATGCTCATTTGAGTAGATGCGTAATTGCGTAAATATGAAAAGATTTGAGCTTATCGAGCACACCGCAGACATGGGGCTGGTTGCCTTTGGGGAGACCTTGGCCGAAGCTTTCGCCAACGCCGCTTTCGGCATGTTCTCCATCATTGCCGAGCTTGACGCCGTAGGGGAAGTCGAGTCCCGGCGCGTGGAGATAAACGAAGATGACATGGAAGGCCTGCTCTTCGAGTGGTTGAACAGCCTGCTCTACTACTTTGACGTGGAAATGCTCCTCTTTAAAAAATTCGATATCAAGGAATTCGGGGAGGGCCGTCTGGTGGCGATGTGTCATGGGGAAAAATATGACCCGTCCCGCCACCGACTGAAAACAGGGGTAAAGTCGGCCACCTATTATATGCTCGAGGTGGACCGGGCGAAAAACCGGGTTCAGGTGATTTTTGATGTGTAAATGGATGTCATTGCGAGACCATCCTGACGAAGTCGGGAGGCGAAGCAATCCGTCAGTAACGCCTGAAGTAAAGATACGGATTGCTTCGTCACTTCGTTCCTCGCAATGACAATTGTAATATAGGAGGTGCGGCGATGCCAAAGTGGAGTGGCAAACTGGAAAAGGTTGACGAGTACCGCTACCGTATCCCGAAGAGCTACAAGACGGGCATGCGCGTGGACGGCCTGATATATGCCGATGAGCACATGATCCAGCAGATTATCGACGACCAGGCCCCGGAGCAGGTAGCTAACGTGGCTTTTCTACCAGGCATTGTCGGGTATTCCCTGGCGATGCCCGATATCCACTGGGGCTATGGCTTTGCCATCGGCGGCGTGGCGGCGATGCGGGCGAGCGATGGCGTGGTCTCGCCGGGGGGAGTGGGCTTTGACATCAACTGCGGTGTGCGTATCATGCGCACCAACCTGACCCGCGAGGAGGTAGGCCCTAAAATTAAAAATCTCATCGATGCCCTCTTTTACGCCGTGCCTTCGGGATTGGGGTCGACGGGGAAAATAAAGCTCAATTCCAGAGAGATTGAGAATGTTTTAGTGAAGGGGTCGAGGTGGGCGGTGGAGAATGGCTACGGCCGTCCGGAGGACCTGGAGACTACCGAGGAGGGGGGAGAGATAGCCGGCGCCGACCCTGCCTTCGTCAGCGGCCGGGCCAAGGAGCGCGGCATCCCGCAACTGGGCACCCTGGGCTCAGGCAATCATTTCCTTGAGGTGGCTGTTATCGATGAAATATATGAGGCGGATATCGCTCGTGTTATGGGCATCGAGCGGGTGGGTCAGGTTATGCTCTATGTCCACTGCGGGTCGCGCGGGCTGGGCTATCAGGTCGCCGACGACTATATCAAGGAGATGCTCAGGGCCATGCAGAAGTACGGCATTGAGGTGCCGGACCGCCAGCTTGCCTGCGCCCCGGTAAAGTCCCCGGAAGGGCAGGCTTACCTTGCCGCGATGCGCTGCGCCGCTAACTATGCCTGGGCCAACCGCCAGTGTATTACCCACTGGGTCCGGGAAGCTTTCTGCCGGGTGATGGGCAAAAGCGAGCGGGATGCCGGATTAGAGCTTATCTATGATGTTACCCACAATATCGCCAAAATTGAAGACCATGATTACGAGGGGAAAAGGGAGAAGCTCTGCGTGCACCGCAAGGGTGCCACCCGCGCTTTTCCCGCCGGCCACCCGGATATACCGGAGAAATACTCATCAGTGGGGCAGCCGATACTGATTCCCGGGGACATGGGGCGTACGTCCTATATTCTGTCGGGTACAGAGCGGGCCATGAAAGAGACCTTCGGTTCCACATGCCACGGCGCCGGCCGGATACAGAGTCGGACCGCTGCCAAGAAACAGGCTAGCGGGAGAGAAGTCCTAGCGGCGCTGGAAGCCCGCGGCATCGCCGTCCGGGCGGGTAACCTGTCAGGGCTGGCCGAAGAAGCCCCGGAGGCTTACAAAGACGTAGGGGACGTGGTAAGGGTAGCCCACGGCGCCGGTATATCCAAGAAGGTTGCCAGGACAAGGCCGGTAGCGGTGGTGAAGGGATAGGGCGAGGAATATGAACCCCAAACATTTCATCGCAGTTGAGGAATTGCGCAATAGCGTATTTACGGAAATAAAATCTTCTCGACCTCTCTCAGCCTTGGCAGACCCTTGACCTCCTGGGGGAACATGGGTAACTCTACTATCTTCAGGTGAGAGTATTTCTCGTGGATATGCTTGAGGTACTGTTGTTGCTGCCGGGCTTTTGTCTTTAAGAATTCGGATTCCTCAGTCATAACCACGTTATTGATGATAATCTGCTTTACGGACAACCCGTATTTGCTCAGCTCATGGAAAACACCCTCAAGCTGCTCTACCGCTAGAGCTTCCGGTATGGTTATCATGGTGAAATTCACATCTTTACGGAGGAAGTCCAGGTCCTCCGTGGAAAGCTTTTCCCAACGCTTCAGGATATCCAGCACCGGTTGTCGGCTCTGCCTGCCGAACTTGAGCCGGGAATAGATGCGCGGCGCCATTTTCAGGTGCTTGCCCAACAGGGCCGGCGTCCCCAGCAGGGTAAGCGTTTGCCCCAGCGGCGCCGTGTCCCAGACAATATTGTCATACGTCCCCTTCAGGCTCAATTCCCGGATGTAATCCACCATAAACTCTTCGCCCAGCCCCGGCAATATCGATGTCATGAACTCTGCAAATTCCTCGTATTCAATATTGACAAACGCGGAGAAGACTTCATAGACCTCCCGACCGAATTTTTCGTCCCACATTTCTTTAATTTCAACCTCACCCACTTCATGGATGTAAAGGGATGGCAGGACCCGGGCCGGCTTCCGGTCATAAGATATCTCGAAGATATGGGATAGCGAAGGCGTGGCATCGGTAGAGAGGGCAAGGGTCGGCCCGGAGGCAGCATAGTGCAGCGCCGTGGCGGCGGAGCAGGTCGTCTTGCCGACGCCTCCCTTGCCGGTGAACATGGTGATACTGGTCACATTAATATTGAACAACAATCGGGCGGAGGTTCGCAACTTCTTCCGGTCGGTTATCCCGGCCGTACTGATGTGATATGATTATATTTATGTACCGGCTGATTGACACCCATGCCCATCTTGAGGAAATGGAAGGTCTGGAAAATGTCCTGGCCGATGCCAAAAAGGCCGGACTGATAGCGATTGTGGCTGTCGGCTCCGACATCGCATCCAATGCTAAAGTACTGGAAATATCCGAGCAATATCCGGGATACGTTTACCCGGCGCTGGGCTGGCACCCGTGGTACATTAAGGAATCGGAAATCGGCCCCAGTCTGGAGTTCATTGAGGCTAATGTGGATAGAGTGGTGGCGATAGGTGAGGTGGGGCTCGACTATCATAAGAGGGTGAGAGCTGTGGCCGATAAAGACCTGCAAAAGAGAGCGCTCCGGGAGTTATTGAAAATAGCCAAAAAACATAACAAACCCGCCTTAATCCATTCCCGGTACGCCTGGCGGGATGCCCTGGACGCGGTCGTCGAGGCGGGGCTGGAAAAAGCGGTTTTCCACTGGTACACCGGGACCTCCAGCGTCCTGCGTGATATTATTGACCGGGGCTACTATATTTCCGTTTCCCCCGCTGTCGAATACCATGAAGAGCACCGGAGGGCGGTTAAAGAAGTCCCACTGGAAAGAATGCTCCTGGAGACTGATTCCCCGGTGGTTTATGGGAGGGGCAGAGAAAACGAGTTTACATCAAGTCCAGAGGACGTGGTGCGGTCGCTTAAAGGCGCGGGTTTGTTAAGGGGGATGAGCGAGGCGGAAATTGCCGAAGCGACCACCGAGAATGCAACGCGACTATTTATCCTTTAATATACAAAGAGAAAATTATATTCTTTGCTTGTTTTTACAATTTAAGCTTGAGTTGATTCTCGTTTGTAGAGCCTGCTAATACCCTTTTAATCATATTCTCGACTTCATTACTAGCACGGATCCATACAATTTCAATATCAGGATGCTCGTTCTTAAATACTCTAAAAATTTCATCTGCGAACGCTTGACCGACGAAGTCAATGCCTTCGAAATTAAGGAATACTTCTTTAAAAGGTTCCAATCTAGCTAGGAGCCTCTTAGCTTGTGATCTTGAAACTAGTTGTTCTTCTCCGTACCTTGCCAATGCTACTGGGACATGTGTACGCGTGAAGCTATAATCGTCTCCTGTTGCTGTATATTTATCAAAAACTTCTTTAGTTGTCCGAGGAGATTTGGTACTTATTGACATTTTTACCATCGTGCCATTAATGGATTTTTCTTCATCTTGTAGTAACCAATCCTCCTCTTTTCCTTGAGTGTGCAAATAATATAAGGAGCCCGACAGAATGGAGAATTGATCGAACATCCTGGAAGTAAAGAATATGCCCTCTCCAGTATGATGTGCTTTATCTGTCGTTAGTTTTCCTTTGGTAAGCTCGAGTACAGCGTGTCGTTCGTCCTCTAAATTAAGTTCTTTAGAAATTTTCTTGAAAATACCGATTCCTTCGTCTTTCACACATAATTCAATCCTATTAGGGAGAAGCGTTAAGCTGACCATGGCGGAAGTACTTACAGAGTGATCGACCACATTATTCATCATTTCTGTAAATCCGTAATGACATATTTCTATAATGTTATTCCTTAGTGTTTCTAGAAATGGTCTTAACTTTTGTCTCCAGATAACGTCCTCTTCCAATTGAGAGTTTATAGAAAGAGGAAAAACCTCATTAATTATCGGTTTAAGTGAATATCGCCTGTTTCGAGTAGTTCCCTCGGCCTTAAGTAAGCCTTCTTTAATTAAATTTAGAAGATGCTTATGAACTGACTGCCTAGATACTTTGAATTTTTCAGAAACTATTCTGTTTATTGAATTGGGATTCTCCTCAATATTATTAACAATAAAATCGCGTATTTCTTCACTAGAATGACTTCTTTTCATAGATTTATCCCATTTTAATTAATGTCTTATTGTCAACAAAACCCTTTAATATTGTCAACATATTAACCTAATATTGTCAACATGTCAATATATATTTAGTAACAATTAGCTAAGTAAAAAAATACGAAAAGTCCCTAAAGAAAATATTTCAAAGACTTTTGAAGATTGGGTGCACAGTATTTGCAGAGCCGAAAGGTTTTCTGTATAGTTATACACGCTAAATAGAGCTAATGGAGATAGAATGCCTGACTCATTAGAAAAAAATCGCCAGCGTTTATTCGCACTGGATGTAGCTTTGAGGGAGGAAGCGGACCGGATACTTGAGCAATCCGGTGTCGGCAGCATTATTCGCGCCGAGGGATTCAAGGCCGTCGGTTCGTATGTTATGAAGACCATGACCTGGCGTGACCTTGATTTTGAGAGGACAGATGACCAGCCCGACTGGCAGCAGCACTGGAGGCTGGGATTAAAATTGGCGCAGACCGGGTGGGCCTGGCGTCTTCGCTGTCTGGATGCTTATCGTGAACCAAACGGCACCGAAAAGGGATTGTACTGGGGCATCTGGGTAACCATTCCAGCCGGCGGCGAAACCTGGAAGATTGACCTGTGGACGGCGAGGCCCAAAGAGTTTGAATATGGCGCTCCTAAGCGAGCATTATGGGAAAAAACATTAACCGAAGATATGCGATATCATATCCTGGTGATTAAAGAGGCCGTCTGCGATTTACCTGAGTACCGGAATAATCTTTTATCGGTACACATCTACGAAGCCGTGCTGGAGCATGGCGTCCGCAGCCTTAATGAATTCTGGGAATGGTGGAAGAAGAATTACGGAATATAAATTCCGCACTAATCTTTCTACATTATATCGCCGTTACTCTGATGAATCCGGTATTCTCTGTAAATGAACACAAGAGAGACTATAATGCCCAGGGTATCCGCAGCCGGCGATGTCAGCCATATTCCGTTGAGCCCGAAAAGGTGGCGGAAAAGAAAAAGCAGCGGTACGAATACGATAAACTGGCGAATCAGGGATAAAACCAGAGCCGTTTTGCCTTTGGACAAGCCCTGGAACGTCGTAACAATCATGATACTCGGGCCTATAAGTACCATCGAGGACAGCATTATTCTCATGGCAGGCACCGTTATCGAAAGAAATTCCGCGTCTTTACTAAAAATACCGATAATCTGAGGTGCAAAAGCTTCAATCAGGGCGGTAATAACCATAAGCAGAAGGACGATACCTATTGAAGCCAGTTTTAACGCCCGCCATAAACGTTTGAAGTTACGGGACCCGAAGCAGAAGCCGATGATAGGCAGCAATCCGTTGGATACGCCCATAACCGGCATGTAAGCAAAATCAGAAATCCGCATTACGATACCGACAGCGGCAATAGCGACCGAACCAAAAGAAGATACCAGGATATTAAACAACATAAAGGCCAGGCTTTCTGTGATTTGAAGTATCGCTGACGGAGCCCCGACACGGTAAATATCACGCAAGATAGATATATCGGGGCGGAGATGGGTGGCTACTATCCGGTATGTTGTTTTGTGTGCGAAGAAGTAGTATAAGCCAAGCAAAGCCCCGCAGGACTGGGCGATAACCGTAGCCAGGGCAGCTCCGCGAACGTCCATTTGAGGGAAAGGCCCGATGCCGAGAATCATAAAAGGGTCCAGAATGATATTAACGATGGTGCCTGAAATCATGATAACCATCGGTTTTACGGCATCGCCGGAGCCGCGGATTAGACTGCTCATCACCATTGACAGAATCATCACGGGCGCTCCGTAAGACGTTATTACAAAGTACTGTTTACTGTATTCCATGATATCCGGCGTAGCTCCCATAACCGGAAGGATGCGTTCCGCGAAGAAAACGGCTACTATCATGAAGAGCATGCCCCACAAGACGCTGATGAAGAATATCTGACCGGCCACACGGTTAGTGGCTTCGATATTGCGTTCCCCGAAGCGGCGTGAAACAAGGGCGCTGATGCCGATACCGGTGCCGCCGCCAATGGCATAAAACAGAATCTGGTAGGGGAACACTATCGTTAATGCGGCAATAGCCTCGTGACCCAATCGGGCAACCCAGATGGTATTGACGATATTGTATAGACTTGTTGTAATCGTTGAAGCTATGCCGGGCAAACTTAGAGCGACCAGTAACCTGCCCAGTGGCGCATAGCCTAAACGCTCGGTATATTTCTGCACTTATTTATCCTCGAGGAATGTTTATGTGGACTGGCAATAGGGACGGCTCGGTAGATGAAAGAGGGTCATCATCACCTGCATTGGAGAGTCGATGTGATGTTTACCGGCCCAGGGTATGGCGGAATAACTCCCCGGAATCTCCGTGGCTGCCACGGCGTGTTCCGCCTGCTTTCGATACTGAATTAAAATATGGGCTTTTTATTTCGGGGGGTTATCCCTGTCATCCCAGGGACCCCAGCCGAACCAGTGCCAGGGCCGCCAGTGACGGCGTCGGAACATTCTGCCGAATAGGAAAGACAACCCCAATATTATCAGGACCGCCGGCCAGACATAGCTCCAGATTGAGCCGGTGAGAACGTCCAGCTTTACCAGCAGGGCGATAATACCGATAGCTATAAGAATCAGTCCGAAAACCATTCTCTCCTCCTTAACGATGCGCTTGCGTAAATGAGTAATTGCGTAACGCTACTTACCCATAAGCTCCACCGCATCGGTAATGTCAATTTCCAGCATCCTGACGTTCGCCAGAATGCGGTCGGCGTTTTTATCCACCGCCGGAATGCCACCGGAAACTTTCTTCAAGTCCTCAGCGTTCTTCCGCAGAGCCTTGATTTTGGTCACCATTCCTTTGATATCGTATTCCTGCGCCATTTTCTTACTCCTGACTAAGTTTACAGTTAACAGTTTTCTGTTCCACCCTTCCCTGACTTATTGCTGTAAACTGGTAACTGACGACTCTCCCTTTCTCCTAGTGCGGCCTGAGGTCCTGGAACCGCCGACTCTTGGTCTGGGACCGGGGCAGGCTCTCATATTCATGAATTTCAATATTATAGCCGAGGTTGGTCTTTAACCTGAGCTGGTCGGTCAGCTTCGCCTTGATGGCATCGGTGTCTTTTTTATATTCGGGCAGTATCTCCACCTTCAGCGTGATATCGTCGATATCGCCCTTTTTGGTAACGACCACCTGGTACTCCTGACTCAACTGCGGGATGTCCCGCACTACCTCTTCAATGGCCATAGGCGAAAGCAGCACACCCTTGACCTTGGTGATGTCGTCAGCGCGCCCCTGGATGCCGCCTTCGAGCAGCCGGAAAGTCCGCCCGCAATCGCACTTCCGGGCGTTCCATTGGATTAAGTCCTTCACATCGAACCTGATGCACGGCTGGGCCATCCGATTAAAGGTGGTCACCACCATCTTTCCCTTCCGGCCGGGCTCGCTGATGGACTCTCCCGTATTCACGTCTTCTACCTCCACCAGGAAGAAACCCTCGTTAACGTGCAGGCCGGCCTGGTGATGGCACTCCCAGCCCCAGTGGCCGATTTCCGTGCTGCCCACCTGGTCGAAAACCTTGGCGCCCCACGCCTCCTCCATCCTTTTACGGGTAGCCGGGATGCTGCCCCCGGGCTCTCCGGCGACGGTGATTTTCCTGATGTATAAATCCTTCGGTGGGTCGATGCCCATCTTCCTGGCCGTCTCGGCCATGCCCAGCACGTAGGTCGGCGTGGCGCCCATGGCGGTGGCCTTTAGCTCCTGCATCTTTAAAATACGCGCCTCCGTATTAAGGACACCGCCGGGAATCACCTCGCAGCCCAGCTTCTCGCCGGCATAGTGGTAAGCCCAGAAAGCGATAAAAATGTTATAGCCGAAGGGCAGGAAAATCCGGTCTTTAGCCCGGTAGCCCTGAGCATACAGAGCATAGCAGTAGGCCTCGGTGCTGAACTCCCAGTCCTGCCAGGTATCCGCCTGATAAACTGGCTGCCCCGTCGTGCCGCTGGTCTGGCGGTAGGCTGTTACCTCTTCCAGGGGCACGGACAGGATATCTCCGTACGGGAAGGGGTCCTTCCCCTGGATGCTTCTCATCATGGACTTTTCTATCTTGGGCACTTTTTTAATGTCTTCGAACTTCTTGATGTCGCCGGGTTCGATGCCGGCGTCGCCGTAAAGCTTGTGATAAAACTTGGAGCGCTCGTAGGCCCAGGTAAAAATCTCCCTGAATTTCTTGAGTTGCAGCTTCTGCAGTCTTTCCCGGGGCATCGTTTCCAGGATGGGATTCCAGTATTCCCCATTATTCATATGACGTACCTCTTCTAGCTTTCAGATATCAGTCGGTTGACTGAAATGACATCGGCCACCTATAAATATACTCAAAAGTAATCGTCATTGGCAAATGGTATATACAGAAAGGCTGCTTTAAACCAAATTCGAACGTGCCATATTGGTTCTATATGGAACTAAACCAGACCGTTATATATGCCCAGTAATAACGCATTAAAGATTAATCGATTATGTATTTTATTGACAAAGGCCGAAAATCATTATAAAATTATTCTAGATGGAACATATTCCATCTCCCTTAATATAATTACTGATTCAGGTAAGCGTATGACCGTCAGTGAAATAAGCAAGAGAGCCGATAAGACCCCTTTAGGCACTTTATTATCCATCCTCACTTCTTTCGAGGTGCTGGAGCGATATCTTGAAGTCGAGCTTAAACGCCATGAAGCCAGCCTGATACGATTTAACATTATGAGTACACTGTTCAAAAACGGCGGCGAGATGACGCCATCCGAAATTGCGGAGAGCGTCTTCCGGGAAAAGAATTCGATTACTGCAGTGATAAATACTCTGGAGAGGCAGGGAGTTGTCCGCCGGGAGCCGTCTCCCGACGACCGGAGGTCGGTGAAGGTTGTCATCACCGATAAAGGCTGGAAAGAAGCCAACCGGTTAAGCCCCATCGCGCAGGAGTTAAGCCGTGAGGCGTTGTCCTGCATGGACAAAGAAAAGATTGAAAATTTAGTTGATATTATGAGGACAGTCAGAGAGAGCCTCTTGCCCAGAATAGCCAGGACTACCGGGAACGGGAAACGCCACTGATAAACTTAAACAGGTCGCGGTTTAACAGCGGAACCGAATGAATCTACGCTGAATACGAATAAAGAGGGGATTATGTAACTGTGAAAGAGATAAGGATTCACGGGAGAGGCGGGCAGGGAGCCGTTCTGGCAGCCAGGATGCTGGCCAGCGCTTTCGTGGCCGAGGGTAAGTATGTAGCGAGCTTTCCTATGTACGGCTTTGAAAGGCGCGGCGCGCCGGTGGTGGCCTTCACCCGCATCGATGACAAGCCTATTCGGGAAAAAACACAAATTTACAATCCTGATTGCCTGATAGTCATTGACCCCGGCCTGTTAACTCTGCCCGCGCTATTCACGGGATTGCGGCCGGGGGCAGCTTTCATTCTCAACAGCCCTAAAAAGCTGCCGAAACAGCCTAATGAAAACCTGAAAATAGGCGGGGTCGTCAATGCCACAGGGATTGCTGTGCAGGAAATCGGCCGGGACATCCCCAATACCTGCCTTCTCGGGGCTTTTGCCGCCGCCACCGGTTGGCTGGAATTAAAATCTTTGCTGGCCTGCCTGCCGGACTATCTCAGCGGCGATATTCTCCAGAGAAATCTGAAAAGCGCCGAGAGGGGCTACAAGGAAGTGGAGGTAATCAAATGGTGATAAAACATAAAAATATTTTTAAAACAGAGAGTCCGTGGTCGGATGCCAACCAGCTGCTTTTGAAGCTGGATACCGGCAGCTGGCGTACGGAGAGGCCGGTGCTGGACAGGGAGAAATGTAATTACTGCGGTCTCTGCGCCCTGTACTGTCCCCCCCAGTGCATGAAGGACATGGGCGAATATTACGAGGCTAACCTCGCTTTCTGCAAGGGCTGCGGAATCTGC
>Ga0187886_1001753_pt1 | contig 18695 bp, 16 predicted proteins | sample June2016WEW_20_1_FD_133001 | JGI IMG/M metagenome (GOLD analysis project Ga0187886, IMG submission 133001) | Peatland microbial communities from SPRUCE experiment site at the Marcell Experimental Forest, Minnesota, USA - June2016WEW_20_150 | ecosystem: Environmental > Terrestrial > Soil >... | reverse complement strand
TTTCAGATTCAGGCCGCGTGGTGAATCCGGAATGGTTGCAATACTACGATCCTAAAGACCTACCAAAAGAAGATGATGTACTAGTCGCATATATCGGTGTGGATCTAGCAATTTCCGAAAGAGACAGTGCAAACCGCACGGCAATCGTAGTCATGAAGATATATGATATTGATGAAAAACAAAAAGCATATGTCATGCCGTATCCGTTTAACAATACTATCGGATTCCCAGAACAAATGCGGCAAATAAAATTCTTGGTTTCCGGCATGAAAGGCCACTGTCAATTCCCTAAGATATTCGTAGAAAAGGTTGCTTACCAAGAGGCGATCATTCAGCAATGCCAAGAGTTCGGAATTAAAATCGAGGGTGTTGTGTCCCACGGCGACAAACGTGAGCGGTTGGCACTCACGACGGCCGCAATCAAAGAAGGGCTAATCCTCTTCCCTAAGAAAGGTGCGGAGGAATTAATACTCCAACTAATCGGGTTTGGCGTTGAAAAATTCGACGACCTTGCAGACGCATTTTCTCTAGCTGCTAATAAATTCATCGCTTATTCAAGTAGATCGGGAGCAGGTATTGAAATTATTGATATAGGGAGGGGATCACATAGGGCAAAACCAATCTGGGATGATGACGATGACTATGACGTTATCGTCGATTGGGTCGGAAAGAGGTAAATTTTAATGTCCTTATTTAAATAAGGTTTTTATTAATGGTTACTGAGGTGTAAGAACCACGTCAATATAAGGCTGAGTATTTTTATCTCCTGGGGTGGTTGTTGTAATCACCGTTCCGTCACTTTTTGTGTATCTCGCATAAACATTAGTAACACGTATGGTTAACCCCGAACTGGGTATATCGTTCAATTTTCCGATACTTAACGGGAAAGTTATTGTCTGATAGCTATCTTCTAAAACCGGGTAATTACCCACTGTGATTATATTGCCACTGGCATTCGTTACAACGGACGAGGCATTGGGTGAAATTTGGAATCTCAATTCTTGAACATTGAATTTATCATAGAACGCTACTAACTTAAATCTATTCAAATAAACAGGTTGCCCATCCCCGCTTACTGTTTGGCTTACGGGCACACTTCCATCGGCTGATATAGTAAGGTATCCTGGGAAAATTGTTTGTATCGATTTTTCTGCCGACACGCCATTTGAAGTGACACATTTCACCTTAAATACAAAGTATCCTTCAGTAACAACAACCTCCTTCATGCCGCTCGTCGAGACCGGAGCATCGTTAGCGGTGCATTGCATAGATTCCCCTGTCGGAACTGTTGTGCTCCAAGAAAACTGTACGGCGCTATTTGGGCTTATTGTCTGGCGACTTGCCGTATTGCTGCCAATCTGAAGCGTTATAGCGGGTGTGCCGGATATGACATTCACCGTGAGTGTTTTACTGATTGTGGATCCGTTCAATGTGCCGCACAGGAGCGTATAGGTATAACTTCCGTCTTTCATATACGTGACTCCAAGTTTTTCTGATCCGTTAGTGACCTTCGTACCGCTCCAGTTCCCCGATGCGAGACAATTAGTTAGATTCTGCGAATGCCAAGATATTTTTGATTCCGTGGCTTCACGGGCAACCGTGAACGGTGACGTCTGGTCAAAATCGAGCGTCGCATTATTTACTGTCGCTGTAACTGGAGTTGAAACAGACGCCGTGGGAGTAATAGATGGCTGCGATATTTGTTGCTGAACAGTTGGGATAGATTGTTGTTGCAGAGCACTCAACTGCTGTTGAAGTAATTGGAGTTGCGCTACTAACTGAGACATTGAGTCGCTTGCTGATGTGGAAGAAACCGATACAGTGACGCCACTCTCATTGGTAACGCTACTTGAAGAAACTCCTTCTTGGGCAAGTAATTCATCTATTTTTGCTCTAGTTTTTGGACCGGCATATCCCGAAGCAGGAACAATCCCCTGTGCCGTTTGGAATTTCTTAACGGCAGAGAATGTAAGCGAGAAGAAATTTCCGGTTATCGGACCGGAGTAATATCCCTGGTCGGCTAAAAATTCTTGCAGTTGCTGAACGCCGGAATCACCCTGAATACCAAAATACATATCTCTTTCGAATGTCTGAGCTGAAGCAAAAAGAGGTAATGAGAGAAGCGTGATGACGAAAATAAATTTTTTCATAATAGTTATTAAACTAGTTACAATTTAGACTTTTATTATTTGAAACAACATTTCCTAAGATGTTATTTCTGATCTGAATTTTGAGGAATTTCCTCCTGACAATGAGGGCACCTCGTTGCTTCTTTATGCATCAATTCCTTGCAGAACGGGCAGTTCTTTTTATTCCCCTTGCTGATCAATACAAAAACGATGCCGAACGGACCGAATATGGCACCTATCACAAAGGGTAAAAGAAACCCCTCTCCCTTCTTGTTGCCAATCATTCCGGCAACAATCCCGCACAATATCCATAGAAAAATAAACATTTAATTTGTGGACAACTTTCTTCCCGACCTTGAGGTGCTGGCTAGAAACACAAAGCTGCTAGCCAGCGGTTTCTTGCGAAACCCATACTCCTTTCGGAATATGACCATCCCTGGTGTTCTGACTAGCAGCTTTCTACCAGGGATGGATTTGAGAATCATGCCGTCGGATTTTTCCGATCGGTTTAGATTCCGCCTTGCGGTAAACAAGGCTATTAAGTTGTTAAACTAATTTTATTCCGATTCGACCTTTGCGTCCATTCATAGCTCATTTCAAGAGCTTTGCGAAGTCTAAGTTATCAACTCCGAGGTCATAGGACACTCTGGACTCTTTGGGGGCTTCGCGTCATCCCTTGTGGTATGAATAACCAATCTGTGGGGTCGGTGGGACCTGCGACCCAGACGAAGATTCAAGTCCCAATAAAGGTCAGATATTGCCTGTATGCGAGAAAAAGCACAGAAAGCGAGGAACAGCAGGTTCTCTCTATTGACTCACAAATTAAGGAGATGGCTAAAATCGCGGAGCGAGATGGGCTTGAGGTAATTGAGATAAAGAAAGAAAGCCATTCGGCGAAAGCGGTCGGCCAGCGGGAAATCTTCAACGAACTTTTAAGGGATCTAAGAGATGGAAAATTCAATGGGATTCTTACATGGGCACCGGATCGGTTGAGTAGAAATGCGGGCGATCTCGGAGCGTTGGTAGATTTAATGGATCAGAAATCCCTCATTGAAATCAGGACTTACAGCCAAAAGTTTACGAACAATCCAAGCGAGAAATTCATGCTGATGATTTTGTGTAGCCAGGCGAAACTTGAGAACGATAACAAATCAGAAAACGTAAAACGAGGACTGAGGACACGTTGCGAGCAGGGATTGCGCCCAACAGCCGCGCCCACGGGATATCTGAATGAGAAACGGACGGACAAACCCTGCGAGGTGATCGTCGATCCAGTCCGAGCCCCTATTATAAAAAAGATGTTCGAGAAGGTGGCGAACGAGAAATGGTCGGGAAGAAGAATTTATCATTGGCTGAAGGACGAAATGAAATTCACAACATCAAGTGGGAAACCGCTCGCCTTGAGCAATATATATCTAGCACTTAAAAATACCTTTTACTACGGCGTCTTCGAATATCCCACCGGAAGTGGTAACTGGTACACGGGGCAACATACCCCAATAATTACAAAGGAACTTTTTGATGTGGTGCAGGAGCAACTCATTAGGAGCGAGATTCATCGGTTCAACCAAGAATTTGCTTTCACGAAATTGATCACTTGCGGACTTTGCGGATCGGGTATAACGGCTTGCGAAAAATGGAAGCACTTCAAGAATGGTGGAAGCGCCCGGTACGTCTACTATGGCTGCACAAAATCAAGGGATAAATATTGCCAATGCGGATATATAAACGAGGAGGAGGTAATAAGACAAATTATCGCCATTATTAATACCCTGGATATGAGTGAGTTGGGGATAAAGCACAAATTCAAAGAAGAGATTTCTAGATACAACAAATTCAGGAAGATAGCGTTGAAAAACGGGGTTAAGGAAATAGAGCCGGAGGAATTCGATTTAAAATCTTACGCTATCTATCTCCTAACCGAGGGGTCGACTACAGAAAAACGAGAGCTTCTGGGAAACTTGAGAAGCCGATTAGTTCTCAAAAACAAAGTACTAACCTTACTGCAGGAGACAGTGCAAAACTAAAAAACTAAGGAAAACGACGCCGCGGGGATATCCACGGTGTTGTTTTCATACTATTACCATAGACAAGTCGGTCGCACTGGCATGGGGGGCATATCTGTCCCTCAAGACAAAAAATACTTGGGGTCAGGCACTGTCCGGTCTTATAACAGTGCTCGAGGATAAAGAGTATATGGTTACTTTACGCGAAAAAATGAATAACATCAAGAAAGTTGCCAAATTTTACAACTACGACCTCCTCCTAGCCAAAAAATAAAACGTTGTTGCCCCTTGTCTGCCTTTGTGGCAAGCTTTGCACCCCGGGTAGACCTTTGACACCTCTTGCGACCATAGCCCACCGGTTTGACGAAATTTGCGAGCCTAGAACGATTTGCTTAACTTCGGAAAAGTTAAGCAAATATGACTCACCGCTAGACTTGTTCCCCAGGCAAGCGTATGTTCTTGCTTGCTATGGAGGACGATGACATTGAAGCGATCCTTGCGACCGCCAAAAACATAAGAATGCCACATCGACGCGGATCATTTAATCCGTTATCTTCTCTTCCGGAATCTAAAGCCAAGATCAAACAAGCGATCAAGGAACGAATCAGACTCTTGGCCGGTGCTTATATCTCGCTGGCCGGTTTTGTGGACGATGACGATATCCGGTATGCCGAGGATAATCCGAAATCAAAGAAAACTCGAGCAATCTATCTTAAGGTGCTCGAGGATATGGAAACGGCGAAAAAAGAAATGCGAGAGTTTAAGATTTTATAACTGACTTACCTTTTTCGGCTTTAAGCTGTTGCTCTTTGGTTAAAACTTTCCGAGCTGTTTTAATTAGGCTGTTTCGATAGTCTCTCATGTGCATATCAGCCTCAGAAACTTTATATTTACCGAAAACCGATTCGTTATCGGCCAATAAATAGATTTTTAGATAAATATTTCCCTGTTCATCTTTTAGGTCTCGTGATTTTAATTTCCCTTGTTTTATGTAAGCATTGATAGTTTTTTTGGGCAAGTTAAAACGCTCACTCAAGCCTTGAGCACCACCGTACCAACTGCCATGATCCTGACATACATATCCGGGTATTTGTTTTTTATCAACTGCCCTCTGACAATCAAGACATTTAAAGCCCCACTTATCCTGCCAGCCAGTTTTTTCGTCAATTTGTGTTCCACAAATTTGACAGTTTCCTCCTCTTTTACCGCTTGCAGGCAAGCCTTTGGGATTTTTGAGAATTGCTAACTCAACCTCCATGTCTTCCCAGTAAAATCTAGAAAGTGCATCATAATAACCGACAAGATTGAAAGCAACATCGTGCAACTCCTGATCATTAAGATCGGTGTTAAAATCTTTTTTACAAATTTGTCTTAACTCTTCAAGCTTTTTTTGGGAGATTTTCATGTTTTAAAAATTAACACCGTCTAGGATTTTATTTAATAGCTCTAAAAGAGACCAATTTTAATATCTGATCCGTATGATCTTGAACGGTGTTTCTTATTTTAATATCCATTATTCCAGCACAAATCATTTCTGGAATTGTTTTATAATTATTTGGCAATTTTTTTCCTTTAAACACTTTTTTGAGATATAAAAACACTATTAATATTTGTTTAGCCATCCTTGATTGATTCTCTAAAAAATTAAAATCAACCATCGGCAACTGAGCCATGTCTTTATTGTCGGGGTAAGTTTTTGTTCCTTTTTTTAGACGATCAAAAAATGAACCGTGAACAAAATCGTTACGCGAATTGAATAACTCCCTCAAACCATCTACTATTTTGGGAAATTCCTTTTTGTAGTATCTACCCAGTAAGACTTCTATGCGTTGGCTTATTTTATATTTTCCATTATCATTCGCTTCTTTTGATAATAAAGATTCATAAAAAGAAACTATATCCGCACACTCAGCCTGCCACGTCATTACCTTTTTTGATTTCTGATATTTCGCTAATTCATTAAATAAGAGACAGGAAACATGCATTCTCCAGTCCTCCCTATTCCACTTAGCAACCTCATAAGCCTGCCATCTTATACCGATTAGTGATGGAAATATGAGCTTGTAAAAGCTGACAAAGTTTTTGTTCAGAAACTTTTTATCTTCGCTGTGAAATTGAGCTTTTTCATGTATTAAAAGGTTCTTCTTCTCAACACTTACTCCCATTCTTTGAACATAAAACATTACCGGCATATTTAATTCAGAAAATAGATCGACCGTGAAAGAACTTTCATATCTACCATCCAGATAGTCCTCGGCATAGTTAGGCAACAGCATCCCCCAGCTACAATTTTTATAAGACTCCTTAAAATCTTGTTCTGTATTTATAAAAAAATAGTTTTTCTTAACATTTTTATTAAACGGCCTAATTTTTTTCTGTATTAAAGAAATAAATTCATCATCCTTAATCTTTTCTAGATTCCAAAACTCAAAATCGCCAATCTTTTTGATCTTTTGTTTTAATGTAACTTGGTAACCAGGAAAAGCTAAAAATATCTTCTGCATAATTTATTTCTCAAATTGTCTGCGAGAATTCCAATAAGCACAATGATCGCAATCGACACCGGATTGCGGTATTACATCGCTATCCAAACACTTCTTTATTTCAAATAAAGTTTTTTCCACCCAGGAATCATTGCCTTTGTGCTCTATCAAATTTACATCAAAATCAATTCTCTTATCAAAAGCTTGCCGGTCCATTTTGCCGGTGCAATAAACAAAGTATCCGATATCAGAAACTTTCAACCCATTCTGCCGTAATAGCCACTGATAGACTTCCATTTGGCGTTTGTAGCCGTCTTGCCATTCTTTGTCTAAAGCTTTCACGGCTTCGTCCTTTGCTGTCGCTTTATAATCAACGACAATATATTCGTCTTTTCCGTTGATCCATAAATCATCAATCGCACCGGTTACCAAAAATCCTGTTGGCTCGTGTAGATATCTAACACCACCAAAGTTTCTTCTCCATTCATCAAGCTCGGCGTGAGACATCGGACGTGCATCTATGCCGTATTCCTTTTGCAAAGGATGTTGTTCATTTTTTACACGATAAGAATCAAACTCTTGCTTAAGGAGATAGTCCACCGCACTGTTTATAGAAAAAGGAAATCCAGGTACTCGCTTTACGCCGAGTTTATTGTCCATATAAAAACATCGTGGGCACTCCAAAAACAGATCAATCTTTGAACGACTTAGTTTCCAGTTTTTTCCTCCGTAATTCCACGAGGCATCTCTATTTGGGTTATAGTATTCAGACATATCTATTTGATTAATTTTAACTGTTCTTTAAAAATAAAGTTTTTCTTATTAACACTACACAAAAAACTTATATTGCCAGCCAATTTTCTTAAATATCTATCTTTATCAAATGGCGAATTATGTTCTTTCAAAAAATTGTTAACACCAAATTTTTTGCACAAAAATAACTCTTTTCGAACTTTATCTTTTAATCCCTTCTCAGGATTCAACTCCTGATTGATAATTAAACCTGTACATGTCTGCCTATGTTGCGAATCGGTAATCCTCGCTTTTTTGGGATCATCATGTAAAGAAAATCCTTCTTGTTTGAAAATTTTGTAAAACAACTTTTGAAATTTCTTTATAGGACGATTACCAGATACCGTTAAGTCATCGATCCAGAATGTATGAGCTAAATCATAAGGCTTAAGTAGCGTTTCGATTCTAAAATTTGAACTGTACAAAACCAAGCCGGACACTTTTGGGCTAGTAGCAAATCCTTGCGGTAGACATCCGTCCGCAGTAGTAAATCGAGTCAACATTCGACAAACTTCTGGCGTACATTTTTGTTTTTCAAATGATCTATAAACTATTTTATAATTTACGCTTGGAAAGAAGTTTTTAATATCGTAATTCGCTACATATTTTTTACCAACATGAATAGAGGCGTTAGTAACAATCGATCTCCCCGCGATTCCGCCCTGAATATTAATCGGATAGTCTAATGTGTCTAGTAGTTTATTAATTTTTTGATGGACTTTTTTAAGGTTATCGTTAGCTATATAAAACGTTCGTTCTTTACCCTTCTTGTCTTTATCTGTAAATTTCCTGTAGCAATTATCAATTTTATCTGCGGTGCTTATTAAAAAAGCCTCGGGGAGGCCTAACTGATAGCTAAGTTCTTTAACAGTGTTTATTTTTAAGAATTGCCTCTTTTTCATTTTTTTACACCTAGTGCTCTTTGAGCAAATAACTGCTGGGCATCGCCGAGCATTTTTTCTAGCTGAGAAGTAATCTTTTTCTCGGAATCAGTTTTACCTTTCGGCAAATCCATTTTTTCCCATATCAAAAGAATGACGGGTATATCAAGTAATTTTGAAACCCCTCTTAAAAAGTTTATGCTCGGATCTTTCTTATTGTTTTCAACCAGAGAAATATAATTCTTTGTCACCTTTAACTCAGAGGCGACATCCTCTTGGCTTAAATCCTTATTGATCCGGCCAATTTTTATCAATTGTCCGATAGATAACATAATATTTTTCATGCCATTGCTGGCGTTAAATTGTAACGGAAGAGCCACTTGCTGACTATTTCTTTCACAAAAACGGAAATTATAGCGAATATCTGCCTCACAAATTCTAAGCTGATTTTATTATCTTTGATTAAAGACAACATTTGCTTATTAATTTGCATGGCTTCAGCAAGCAGGCCGAGAGCCTGCTTATCTTTAATTTTTAACCTTAAGACCTTGTGAGTCATTCGGTTAAAGGTAATGAGCAGGGCGATTACCCTATCTTTCTTATTTTTCGAACTATGTTGTTTATTCATATTATTGAATTTGATCGTTAAGTTTGTAATTCATCCGTAAACGGTATTTAACGATTCCACAACCTTGTTCATTGCAAGCCAATATCTGACTCTCGGCTCTTTGGCAGTACATTGGCCTGCAACTACTAAAAGTAGCAGAACCGTTAAATAACCTATGTAGGAATTACATAAATTATTATTGCCTTATCCAGAAAATTATTTATTAATTACTATTTGCTGAAATAAGCGAAATAATAAACTGCTAAACAGTATAGTGAATAGCTTGCATTGTATACGATGTTTAATCGTTCACAATATATGCTGAACACTTTCCTGATTTACAAGCAAAACAAATACTTGTCCGGGGCATAATGCCTTCTCTATCCGAGAAGTAAGAGGCCGAAACCTCTTTTCAATTTGGGTTATAAAACCCGTGAGAGTCTGGCTTTAACTTATTGGGTAATCTCTCTTCTTTATACTGTCAATGAGCGTAGAGGATGAATCATCCTCATTTGGGAGTATAGCAAAGGTCATAATATAAGTCAAGCTAGTTAAACTAATAGTTATACACATATAATAAAACCCCTGAAAAACAGAGGTTTTATTATAAACTTGATACAATTTTATTCTTCTTAAACTTCAGCCATTATTTCATTAATTTGGTCATTGACCACTTCAATCAATTGCTCGTTGGCTTCTATCGCTACTTGCTCTTTCGAGAGCATGCTTATGATTTTTTGTTGTATATCCTTTGGTGGTGTTGGAATTTTTAACTTTCGGATAATATTTTGCGATATATTTGGCTGAGCACCTCCACTGCTTAAACCGATCATCTTTTGTGTTTGTGATCTAAGGTAAAAATAAAGAAATTCTGGGATAAATTTATCGTTAGGTAATATTCCGCAAATCGCCTGATTGGTAGACGCTTCGAATTTCAACAAGCCAACCTTGCCGGCGGTTGCACCATACATTGCAACCAAGATGGTATCACTAGGAAACATTTTGGCTGATGAATTTTTCAGTCCTTTTTCTGTTATCATCTCTTCTGACTTGTACACCAACCCTTGATCAACCTCACCGCTTTTCAACCAAGGTATATTCCCATTTTCGTAATATTCTAGCTTACTTTTTAATGGTGTTCCTCCAGAAGTGGTGTCACATACCTCTCCAAGCTCAACCCAATCACACTTTAACCTTTCAAAAATTTGTCCAGAATCTGCTCTCTCTCTCTCTACTTTCGAGATAAGCTCTTTGGCGTTTTCAATAATAGCCTGCTTACCCTCAATTTCTTTAAGTATCTGTTTTTGTATATTAAGTGGCGGAAGCGGGATTCTTATTTTTGAATATTCCGAAATCCAATAACGCTTATGCTCATTAACTGGAAAAGAAATCTTTTGCATTGAATAAAACAGAAACTTGATATCTGCTTTTGTTTTATCTGCACGTAAGATTTTCATGGCCGATGATTTTACTTTAAACGGAAAATCAACAAATTTGATGGCCGTTGTAAAATCATCAAAAATTATGACTGGCAGATCAGATTTAAAAATTCCTTCTGTTTCGTTGGTATATCCCAGAATAAAGGTTTTCCCTGCAGTTAGCACCGGCGTTGTATACTCATCACTATAATTAACCGAATCGACAATATATTTTGTTGGCTGTTCGTAATCAAAGACTTCACCCAATTCAACCATTGGCCATTTCTGATTTTTCTTTTTACCATCTTCCTGATAAAAATCACCTGATAATCTATAGTCTCCACTTTCTGCAATCTTTTCTTTTTTTACTACCCATGCAAAAAGACTATTTTCTTTAATAAGATTATTTTTGCTACCAGTTTCAATTGAATTTTTGTATGCTCGCAAGACATCAAGCGCACCACCCTTATCAAACAGATCGTTTGGCAAATCTGGTCGTGGTCGGCGTTGAGAACCGAGATCATAACCATCATTTAAAACTTTAACGAAAAGAATTTCATCTGTTTTCTTTGCGAGTGTCTCATTGAAAAATAAAATGCTTGTTTTTACATTAGAGTATGGATTAAAAATACCGGACGGTAAGGATAATACTGCATACAATCCATCTTCAATTAGAATTTTTCTTAATTGCTTGTACGCCCCGTCTGATTTAAAGATGATGCCCTCTGGCACGATAATACCAGCTCGGCCGTTCGGTCTTAAATGTTCTTTGATGTAATCAACGAAAAGCACTTCGGCTCGATTGGCCTGAACGCTAAATCGTTTGTGCGGTCTGATTCCGCCTTTTGGAGTCATAAATGGCGGATTGGCCATTATTACGTCATATGTCTCGTCCCATTTCTCCTCGCTAGAAAGCGTGTCGTATTCGTAGATTTTTGGCTCGGCGAAACCGTGTAAATACATATTCACTTTTGAAAGCCGAACCATATCTGGCGAAATATCGTAGCCGACCAAGTTTTTCATCAGTTTACTTTTTTCGTCTGGATTGAGCGGTTTGTTTTTATGCTCTTTGAGAATATGCTTATAAGCCGAAATTAAGAAACCGGCCGTACCACAAGCTGGGTCCAAAACAGACTCGTCTTTTTTAGGATCGACAACTTCAACGATAAAATCAATAATGTGACGAGGTGTGCGAAATTGCCCGGCATCGCCCTGAGAACCAAGAACCGAAAGCAGGTACTCAAAAGAATCACCGAGATCTTCGCTGTGATCATAACTAAAACCGTTTATTTCTTTCAAAAATAAGCTAAGAGTTTCCGGACTGCGGTATGGGAGAAAAGCGTCTTTGAACACATCTCGAAACAATTGCGGAATATGCTTATTCTCGGACATTCTGGTTATAGCTTCAGCATACAATTCCAATCTTTCATGACCACCAAGCTTTGGATCAAGAATCTTTGACCAAGCATATTTCTCGTAGCCATTGGTGAAAAATTGAGCTTTACCGCCCGGAAGTTCCTGCGATTGCTTATCCATATCATCCATAAACTTATAGATGAGGGCGAAAGTAATCTGCTCAACTTGAGCCTTCGGATCAGGCACTTTGCCGACCAGAATATCTCGAGCGTTCTTTATTTTTTGCTTGGTGTCTTGATTGAGCATATTTTTTAATTCATGAATGTATTAAGAGAAACATAATCCTTAACATATTCCGGAACGACCTTGATCCAGCCGTTAAGCTCTCTTAAGTCTTGTAATGTTAACTTGGCATTGGTAGCTAAGCGAGGGTATTCTCCACTTTCAATAATGTCACGGATTTCTCCGTCCGTAATATAAGCCTTGATATAGTTTTTGATCGGCATAGCATATTTGCTTTCCGGTTTATAGATAGACACGAATTTGTCATATTCTTCATCGAGCAGTTCGTCTTTATTTTTGAAGTTATCTAAACGACCAAAGATTTTATCGATAATTTCTCGCAAGGAAAGACGGCGATCAACTTTGACCGACTTGCGGAGTTTATCCAAGCTGAAATAATCCTGCGGTTTATCAAAGATTTCTGTCTTCACGTAATCCTCAACTGCTTGAATGTCGCCCTGCTCGTATTTTTCTTTGATGAACGAGTCGGCTTTAATCGCTTCCTCGAATTTATCAAACAGTTTGCGATCGACTTTCATTCCTTGCGGTCCGATAGCTTGCTCTTGAAAAGTTTTGAGCGGATCAGGAATAGCACTGATGACCTCATCAATATTTATTGGTTCCGGTCCGTCTCCGCCGGGGCCAGTCATAATATGAGGCAGTTTGAGAATCTCATCATAATCGTACTTCTCTTCGAAATATTCACAGTTAGCAAAGAAATCAAACAGTTTAAACTTATCCTTGGCTTCTTTGGTGGTTTCTGTCTCGCCATTTTCTTGAGTTTGGTTAGTGAAGGTGTATTTGCGAGTACCACGGCCTTTGATCTGAATAAAATCAGTCGGTGAGAAAATCGGCCTCATTAAACAAAGATTGAGAATGTCCTGACAATCATAACCGGTGGTCATCATACCGACAGTCACGCAAACTCTGGTCTTACTGGACTTATAACCATCAAGCCACTTGGTATAACCGTTAAGATTATTATTAGCAAAGTTGGTAGTGAAGGTTTGGGCGTCCGGAATATTGGAAGTAACTTGGACAGCAAAATCAGAATTATATTTGCCCGGCCAATGTTGATCAGCCAATTGATTTAAAAGCTGAGTAACTTTGCCAGCGTGTTTTTGGCTGACACAAAAGATAATACCTTTGCCAACCTCTTTGCTTATTGGGTCAAGCAAAGCATTTTTAAGAAAGGTTTCGCAAAAAATCGCATTAGTCTTATCCGAGAAAAACTTCTTTTCAAAATCAGCCTGATAAAAAGTTTGTTCCTCTTTACCTTCTTCGGTATCAATAAGCATTGAATATCCTTCATCGGACAAAAGTTGAGTGGTGATTTCCGTTCGAGCATCGGCAACAATCGGATTGATTAGATAACCGTCTTTTACACCATCGAGCAAACTATATCGGAATGTTGGCTCACCAGTTTCGCAACCAAAGGTTTTATAAGTATCAAAGAGCTGACGGCGTTCCCATGCTCGAGGATCACGGTCGCCAAGCTTGGCCGGATCAATTCCTTTGAGATAATTCTTGGGAGTAGCGGTTAAACCGAGCTTGTAACCAACAAAATATTCAAAGACTGCTCGACTATTACCACCAATAGAACGATGGGCTTCGTCAGAAATTATCAAATCAAAGTCTGTGGGAGTAAAAAGTTTCTGATATTTATTGCCGGCCGACAAACTCTGTACGGTAGAAACGACAATCTCGGCCTTTCGCCAGTCGTCACGGTTTTCTTTGTAGATAACAGTAGTAAAATCATTGGCCAGCCATTTCTTAAGATTTTTAGCGGCCTGATCTTCGAGCTCAATACGATCAACTAAAAACAAAACTCTTTTAGCGTTACCGGTCTTTAAAAATAATTTGATTACGCCAGCACAAGTCAGAGTTTTACCGGTCCCAGTAGCCATTTCAAACAAATAGCGATCTTTGCCAGCCTTAGCCCAGTCTTGTAAAGCCTCAATAGCTTTAAGCTGATATGGTCTTAAAAATTTGAGATCGTACTCTTTAACCATTTCTTGCTTTAAATTCTCGTCAGTCCAACGAGGATCTCGCATATAGGCTGGATTCTGAGTTAAAGCAATATAGTCATCGGAAATTTTCTCATCTACTAATTTTGTAGTGTCTGGTTTAAATGCTTCAAAATGTTTGAGCGATTCGGCTGTTGGAAAAACAGTAATGATTGTTGGATTACCTCGTTCCAAATCCCAAAAATAATGCATGTTGCCATTAGACAAAATAACAAAGCGAACATTTTGCGATTGGGCATAATGACGAGCTTGTTCTTTACCATCTAACGGATCTTTATCTTCAGACTTAGCTTCAAGAACTACATAAGGAAAACCTTTGTCGTCCAGCAACAGAAAATCAATAAAGCCGTTTTTGGTTTTATCAAAGTCATTGCCTAATTCGTCAACGGCTTTCTTGGTAAGTTTTACGTTATTCTCTAAAACAATATTTGCCGAACCTTTTTCATCATCGAAAAATCGCCAGCCGGATTCTTGGAGTATGTTATTTATTTTGATTCGGGCTTTAGCTTCTTTTTGCATATATTTATTTTTCGCTCTCCATTCGAGCTTTTAATAAAAAGATGGTTTCTGATTTTAATTTGGCTCGAGCCCAATCCTTTTGCGGTTCTGTTAATGCTTCCCCTAAACCAACTAATAAATTACGATCCTCGACTTTTTCCATCTGATCGATACACTTTTGCAATGTTTCCCTAAAAGAAACACCCGATCTCATCTCGACTATTTCTTTGTTAATCGGCCAGTTATTCTTTAAGAAAAACCAAACATCATAAATATCACGACTGGTTTTGCCTACTCGTTCCAGCATGGCCATTAATTTATTGGCAAACATATCTTCCGGAATCATAACTAACATAGAAATTCCCAATAAGACTTTTACCTCAAATCTTGATCCAAAATTTCTTCTGTTAACCTCAATTTTTATATTTTGCGATACAGTATCATAGGAAATGACATTCAATAGATTAAATTTTTTGATTTTTGAATCAGTAATCTTGCCATAGCCTTCTGCAATCTTTTGAATTTTTTCAAAGACCTCTTGTTCTTTACTCTCATCCAATAAATCGAAATCTAAATCAAACGAATCTCTATTTAATCCGTAAAAAAGATGAGCGGCGGTTCCGCCCTTAAAACCTAAGTACGAGGAAATAGAAGTATCGGAATAAACATCCTTTAATATTTGCAACAATATATTTTTGTGCTTGGCGTAATTAACGGTCATACATTTGAATTTTTATAGTGTTTAAAATAATCATTAACTCTCTTCTCCATTTTTTTATTATGATAAATTGGCAAAATTTCAAAAACCTTGTCCCAATCCAAAGAGTTCAAATTATCAAAATGGTAATCTTTGCTAATATAAATCCTGTCCAAGAAAGCCCTCTCTTTGGTGGCCACGGCTATGCCTTTTTCATGCTCAATGCCAGAAATATTGCTTAAAACATAATCCTTCATACGAATGAAAGATATTTTTTGCCCCTCTATATCAATTTCCCGAGTAACATACGAAGCTACAAAAATACTGTCATACTTTTGAAAATTTATACCTGATCGAGTTAAAACTGTCTCAAAACTGACATAGGAGGGTGTATAGATTCTCGTTGCTAATTCAAAACGATCATAATCTTTATCTTTTGCATAAAAACCACGGCGTAATCTGAACAACTTTCCAGCCTTGGCGTACTTATTTAATCGTGACGATACTTTTTGCTCTCGTTCTTCTGCCCACAACAAAGCAACATCTTTGATAGAAAAGATGGTTTTAGGGGATCTTAATAAAACATCCAAATATTCTCCTTTTGACGGCTTTTTGTCCATATGTTTACTGTTATATACCTTAAAGGTATCTTGCAGTTCAATTATATGCTATAATGGACATAAATGCAAGTAGCTAAATAGTTGGAAAATAAGGATATCACGCAAAGCTTATAATATAATAAGCTTTATGCTAAGTTATATATAAGGTGTTTATAATATTATAAACACCAAATGAATAGTATGAAAAAACAGCTAAATTTAGTAATAAATAAACTAAATAAACACCCTCTAGTATCTCTATCCATTGAGGAATTAAGGCTATATTTTGACTATAGGCTGGAAAACCTAATCAAAGACAAAAAAGTGCTTACAAGGAATGAGCTAGACTATCTCCTCTCGGAGACCGGTCCGGGCAATAGGCGTATCGATCCGCAGATAATATCAGAGATGGTACATGACAATATTTTTACTTGTCCGCCATATTCAAGTCTACCCGAATTCCAGCAACTGGCGGAACGGAAAGAAGAACTTGAAGAATATATTGCCAATCAAAAAACATCTGACGAGACAAATAAATTAATTGTTGAAATTTTGGCAGAGTATACAACAAGCATAAAAATCATAGAAAATAACCCTTTAACTGTTGAGACGAATCTTAATAATATACCCATTACTTTCTTGATTAAGAATGGTGACTGGATTATTCCTAATACCGAATTATTTATCTTCCTGAAAGATTGTCAGGAACAAAAGCGGATGCCCATAATCATTGCCAAAAAGATAGCTGGTATTTTATTTCCCGTTTTCAAAAACATCTCAATACTAGGATTGAATCTATATAAAACTTATTTACCGGAAAAGGCCGAGGAGTTAATAAAGAATGCTTCATATAAACCAGAGGAAAACTTTATATCAGCCATAAAATATAACGGGCAGTTTCAAATATTAAACGCCGAATATGTTCACGGTATAAATGATGAACATTGGGAGGGATATCAGTTTAAAAATTTCTTTGAAAATGTTTTACCGAAAAATATTGAGACTTACTATGGTAATTTTTTGAATTCCAAAATCAAAATAGCTGATAATTTTTTAGGTACAGTATCACAATTTAGAAAAAACAAGGCTTCAAAAGGATTAATGCAATCATATGAGACACAAGAAAGCTTAATCAAGAAATTGGCCTCAGTTCCTAAAGATGATATAATTAAATCAACAAATAAATAATTTTTGCCTCAAGGGGCAACCTGAACGGTATTCCGTGCTTAAGGGCTCGTAATCTCTATCACTTTTTGTGGTATTGATTACGAGCTTTTTTGTTTCTCGGGGCATAAGCAAAAATATGGAAAATGAATATGAAAAATTGGCTTTTCTTAAAGCCTTAATTGATCTTTTAGATCACCAAACAAAAACTCCCAAAGAAGTGTTTCTGTCGGCGTACTTCCCCGGATTTGAGATAGATAAACAAAAGACATTGCTCGGGGAATTAAAGAAAAACAAACTGATAAAAAGTTTTATCTGGGAGGACGGCGATTTTATAATTACTAAGCCGAGCCGGTCCGGAATAATTGAGTTTTTTAACAAAATTGAAAATAAAAAGAACAATCCAAAAGAAACCAGTCCGATAGATAACAAGATTAGATTTAATGAACAAACCGGAATGATAAGCATGGGAGGAAAAACCTGCCCTATTCCAATCAACACTAACCAATACTTCCTATGCAAAACTATTTTCGCAGTCCCGTTTGGCACGCTGGTCAAAGAAATAGATTTTTTAGATTTAATGGACTGGGCAAAGGATAGCAAAGACAGTGTCTACGATGCTATGCGAGCGATCAACAAGAAAATCAAGCGTGATATAGGAATAGACAAGTTTTTGAAATGGAAAGTTAGGCGTATATTTATTGATTACAAAACCGAATAAGGTGGAGTCCGTCCTGATTCGGACAGCAAAGAGCAGACTGAAAGAAAACGGTCTGCTTTTTTACTTGCGGGCCGGCAAACAATATGCCGAAGCCAATAATCACAAAGAAAATACCACCCCTCACCCCAGCTCAAATGGAGGAAATTTTCATGGACAGATTAGCCGATCTAATCGTCCGACTTTTGGATTATCGCTACGAGCAAAAAGAGAAAGAAAAACTATCTAATAATCAAAATGAATATGAAAAACCAAACACCGGACAATAATTTTATTACCAGCGACTTCTACACCGCTTGCCTGCTCTTGGCCAGCGACTACCATCTTGTCGGTATAAACAAAGCCGATAGCAAACGCTATCGTTTTATCTTTATTGATAAGCAGGGTCGGGCCCAACTCGTTGGCGGATACTTTGACGGTCTAATAGATATTAACACTCGCAAGTTTGTAAATGCGATTAAAGAGCTGAAATCGCTCATGTATAACGACGCGATCAGTTGAAAATATACAAATATGAAATATGGAAAATTTGCCATTCAAAATAGACAATAATGATTATGTAAAACTGCCACGCAGTTTAAAGACCGCCTACTTAGACGGTTTATTAAAGTTTGAGGATTATACGGTCCTCGTCTGGCTGTGGATCACGGCCAATCCAAGAAACGGCAAAACTCATGCCAGCTATGCCGGACTGTCCAAAGATTTCAAAAGCAAATACTCCAAAAACTTCATTAATCAGATCATGTTGAGGCTTAAGCGACAGAAGTGGATATGGTATCCGAGACAGCAAGGCCACAGAAGTTCGTTCAATGTGGATATCGCCAGTTATCCCTTATCTGACGGCACTTTTAAGGATATTGGCTTTCGCTTTTTAGAGAAGTCTGACAGAAGTGGAAATGTAAGTGATGAGGTATCTCTGACAGAAGTGCCGACAGAAGTTGACGACATTCAACAGAAGTTAAAAAGCGACAAAAAGCTTTTGGTAGAAAGGTTTTCCTTCAATCCAGAAAGTCCGCCAAACAGAAGTTCTAAGAACGA
>Ga0187886_1001751_pt1 | contig 18715 bp, 17 predicted proteins | sample June2016WEW_20_1_FD_133001 | JGI IMG/M metagenome (GOLD analysis project Ga0187886, IMG submission 133001) | Peatland microbial communities from SPRUCE experiment site at the Marcell Experimental Forest, Minnesota, USA - June2016WEW_20_150 | ecosystem: Environmental > Terrestrial > Soil >... | reverse complement strand
CGTCAATATCTGTATCACCGACGACGGCTTCAATAAATGTAAGCGGTGTACAACAATTGACACCAACATGTAAGGATCAAAACAGCAATGTGATGACGTGTCCCGTATTAACATGGTCGAGTAGCGATACATCAAAAGCTACTGTCAACTCGTCTGGATTAGTAACAGGAATATCTGCAGGAACTGCGAATATAACTGCGAAATCTGGGTCGATTACAAGTAATACATCGACAGTAACCGTGACAACAGCACCTCCCCCAACAGGTAGTATGTTTAATGTGTATCAGTTGGGACCAGATGGTGTAACAGTGGTTAAGTCTGATAATGGGACTCAAACAGCAACTCAGGCGTCTCAGTCCGTGTCTAACATATTGAATACTTTGTAAAAGAAAACAATATAGTCGATATACAACTAAAGTTGTTTGTCGGAGTATTGTACAAATAGGATTATAAGGATGTTCACCCAACATCCTTCTTTTTCGATAATAGAATAGGGATATGAGACAATTTTAATAAAAAATAAAGGATAAATAAAGGAGAGGTTTACAAATGACAATACCGGAAGTTGCAGGATGGAGATCAAGCGCATACGGCGATCAAGATCCTACGGCAGTAACGCAGGGAAACTATGCATATTATGTTGAAGCCGCAAAAGGTATGATTTTGAAATTTCCAGGATCGAATCCAGGTTGTCTATATACGGTTGGCTACATCGGAACTACTGAAACAGAAATGCCAACTCAATTACGAAGTACTCTTGGCATAATGAAAGGAGTCAGTTATGCAAGTGATAACCCAGATCCAGAAGTGATGTTGACAGCATTTGACAATGCAGGACTAAGTATTATACTTGGATTGGAACCTGGCAATGCAGATACTGCTGTATTGGCAACAAAAATTTTGGGTAAATATAAGAGTCATCCTTGTGTTAGGGGGATGAGTATGGATGTTGAATGGTATATGTATGCAGGCTCTGGACCTAGCGGAATAGTTACTTTACCATTATCAGTAGCTACAGCATTTAAAAATGCAATATTGGCCGTAAATCCAAATTATAAGGTAATGATAAAACATTTTGATGCATCAAAACTGCCAAAAGGAATAAGTGGAGTAACTTATCTTACAGATACGTGCGGATTTAAAGAATATAGCGAAGCTATATCTGCATACGTTGATTGGGCAAATAGTTTTTCTGGAAGCGAAGTTGCGTATCAACTTGGTTATGATCAGCTAGAATGCTCGGAAGATCCAAGTTGGTGGCTTGATTTAGCTCCAAAACCTGGATATGGTGAAGCTGCTAGACAAATTTATAATTCCATATCAAGTGCTATAACCAATCCTATATATAGTGTATATTGGGTAGATTTTACAATACTGACGCAGTTCCCAATAGATTATGTAGCGCCGCCATCAACTGATGCCAAGTTCAGTGTATGTCAGTTGGGACCGGATGGTGTAACAGTAGTTAGGTCTGTAAATGGGACACAAACTGCAACTCAGGCGTCTCAATCCGTAGCCAATATATTGAACACTTTGTAAAAGAAAGCAATATGCAAAACGAATAGTTGACACTGATCGTACTAATAAGATTAGGAGATGTGAGCGATTGAAAAAGGTTAATATTACTGTTGTCGCTATTATAATACTGAGTATTGTTTTAATAGCGTTTGACCATAACCATGAGAATAAGAAGACTCAAAATAGTACTGTGCCTGTGGGATACAAACTTGTATGGAATGATGAGTTCGACACTAATATGAATAATTGGATTGTAACAACAAACAATTGGGAAAATGCTCCTATAGATAACGGTAGTGTATTGTTGACAGCAAACTACCTGTCCGTACAGGATTATATATCTAGAGTCCAGGTGGAGAGTAAGTATTCTTTCCAATATGGCTATATAGAAGCAAGAGGAAGGTTGTCATATGTATATGGAGTATCAAACGATCTGTGGTTAATGCCAGCAGATGGAGGGTCGTCCCCTGAGATGGATATTCTTGAGAGACCTGGGAAAATTGATTGGTGTTTACATAGTTTAATGTATGACAATGGAGTATGGGATAGCAATTATGCACACGGAGGATATGAATGTTCTATAACAAATGATGGACAATATCATATCTTCGGTATGTTATGGGAGCCAGATAAGATTGTATTCTACGTAGATGGTGTTGAGAAGTGGAGAGCACAAGACACGTGGGTATCTCATTTCAATGTACCAATGCATATTGACATGGCTTTATGTTCTGATATAAATGTAGGATGCAAGTATCAGGGTATGGGAGACGCTACAAATCCAAATGATCTACCTACAAATTTTGCAGTGGATTATGTAAGAGTATATCAGAAATGACATAAGTAGGAAAAGGGATTGAAACGAAAAAAGTTCATTATATGAAATGATGAGAGATGACGAGTATGTTATTTGCCAAAAACAAATTGAGAAAAGTGATAAAACGAAAAAATATATTACTTATGGCGATTGTGTTATCTGTGATATTTGTGGAAATACCTACAGTGTTATCGGTGCCAAGTTATGTATCGCCTCTTCAATCAGTATATGGTAGCGGTTCGTGTGGAACATGCCACATTGATCCAAGCGGAGGAGGAGCAAGAAATTCTTATGGAACACTTTTTGAGGATCAACCAAATCATGCTACTGATCCTATTAATGCGCTGATAGCGATAGGACCACCTCCAGGCATAACACCGTCCCCAACTCCAACCACAAGTCCAACTTCGACTCCAACTCCAAGCGCAAGTCCAACTTCAACTCCAACTTCGACTCCAGTCCCAACACTAAGCACAAGCTTGGTACCAGTTATAAATTGTTACGTATTGAGAGGAGGGGTGATAATTCCTGGATCTACTTCAACACCTGGGTCTACTCCAACACCAGTACCTACAAGCATAATTCCAACGCCAGTGCCTACAGGTACAACTCCTGCGCCAGTACCCACGGTACCAACTCCTGGTTTAACGGTAGTATTGGAAGACCATTTCCAAGGAACAAGTTTAAATGCAAGTACATGGCCCAATCTGTACACTGGACCTGGATGGCTTCCTTCAGGGAATGCAGGTTCATATTATAGAGTAGAAAATATTATAGTCAACAACGGTCTTCATTTGTTAATGAATAGAGAAAATTATAACGGATATTCTTATACCGGTGGAGGACTAAGTACAGATATTGGAATAACAAGTGGCAGAGTTGAAGTTCGAGCAAGATTCCCACAAAGTGGCCAAGGATTGGTTGGATACTTGTTGCTATGGCCTGTAGATGGAAGCTGGCCTCCTGAGCTTGATTTTGCAGAGACAACAGGTGCCGACTCTAATTTGATAACATTTACTCAGCACTGGGGTACATCAAGTAGCCCAAAGGCACAGACAGACAAATTCACTATAGACGTCACGCAATATCATGTATATATTGCAGATATCTCGAACGGTGAGATAACGTGGTATATCGACGGGAACCTTATTGGTACGCAAACACAGAATTATGACCAAAATCTGAAGATGAAATTTGCTGCAGGTGTATGGGCTGGAGCTTGCGACGGATCGTATGGAGGATGCCCTAGTGGTGCAGTGTTGCCTCAATATTTGGATATAGATTACGTGAAGATGTATCAGAAAGTGTAGGTTTGGATAATTGATCAAACTTTAATTATTGAAAAATTTAAACACTAACAATAATAATATCCCAACAGGAGGACGGATTGGAATGAGTGAAAAACGGAACATAGTGCCTTTGGATTTGCTAATTATGTTAGCATGGACGATTATGGCGATTGTATCCGTCGCAATACCATTTTTTGGGGATGGTCTTATTAAGACTATTCTTGGCGTTCCTATGGTACTATTCATCCCAGGGTACTTGTTAGTATCGGTTATATATGCTGGGATGGACGATATAGACATTGTTAAGAGAATTGCTCTGAGTCTTGGTCTTAGTGTAGCAGTTATATCATTGTTAGGATTATTACTCAATTTTACTTTTGGATTGACACCAATTACTGTAATATCTACATTGTGTATATATGATATAATCTTCATATTTGCTTCTAAATATAGAAGAGAAAAATTACCTGAGGAGAAAAGGTTTTCAGTAAGGTTTGATCGTATATATAAAACCGTTCGTGTTGAATTGGAGCCAAAAGGTAGTGTAGACACAATATTGACTGTTATACTTATATTTACGACATTGTTGGCTATTGGGATGGTGTACTATGTTATTGCAACTCCTAAGATAGGAGAAAGATTTACTGAATTTTATATTCTTGACGCCAATGGAAAGGCAAACGATTATCCTACTGATATGAAGTTAGGTTCTTCTTCTAATATATCTGTATATATATCTAATCATGAATATGAGCCTACTAATTATACTGTTCAAATAGTCATGGATGGAGATATTTTGGTACATAAACAATCGACATTGGATAACAACGATGTGCTGAGGCGAAATATAACCTTTGTACCCAATAAAGAAGGAAATAATATGAAGCTTGAATTTTTGCTATTTAAAGGAAATAATCTCAAAAGCCCTTATAGAAATTTGTCCCTATTGGTAAATGTGTATAAGTAGAAAATTGAAAAACAGGTGAAAATTGAAAAACAGGTGAAAATTGAAAAACAGGTAGAAGATTGAAGAACAGATAGAAAATTGAAAAACAGGTGAAAAATGAAAAAATTGATATTTGTTCCCATTATTGGAATAATTATGGGAATACTTTTAATGTATCGCGGTTCCATATATTATGGTCTTGAAATGTATATAGTCAGCATTCTGACAATAATTTTTATTATCATATTTGGCAATTTGTCCTTGGGGACGAAAAATATTCTGCAAAGTATGATACTGTTTCCAATATTGCAAATTATAAGCATATCTATTCCTCAATTATTTGAGGCTACATATCTGAGATATGTATTGATATGCGCGATTATGTTGATACCAATATATTCAATTGCCAAAGGTCAACTTGTATCATTTGGAAACTTGGAACCTGGTTCTAAAAAGTTTTACGTTTATTTGCCAACGGTTATTTTGATAGGGACTATAGTAGCGACGATTATGCAATACGTCAATATTACGTCAGATGTGTATTCGACCTCTATGGGAATTATATCTGTTGGAGAAAAATTTGCGACCATATTTTTGGCAATATCTCTTTTGATTTCTGTATTCTTATCAGATACAAAATACTGGAATAAATATACTTCAGATACTCTTGACATATGTTCTGATTCTATGTTAATAGTATTTGTAATGACTGTGATAAATAAGACAGCGATTATAGTAATTTCTCAGTGAGACAAATATTGGTAAAATTAGTAAGAATGATAGCATGAGAATATCTTTCATAGTTTGTACATATAACATAGAATTTTTTTCTGACACCGTTGCGTGCATAAATTCGTTAGTTAATCAAGATTATATTGACAATCATATTGATAAAGAAATACTCCTGGTTATGGACGAAAATGATAAATTATATAATATGTTTCTTTTTTCCATTCCAAAATCTGTTAATATAATAATCAATAAACGACCTGGACTATCTGAGGCTAGAAATCTCGGAATTATTAACGCAATTGGAGACGTCATTGTGTTCATAGATGATGATGCCGTTGCTGACAGACGTTATGCTTTAAATGTTATCAAAAATTACGACGATAAAAAAGTTATAGGTACATATGGTAAAATTTTTCCAAAAGGAAAGCCTAACTATCCTGAAGAATTGTACTGGTTAGGAGGATTTACAAATAAAGGATTTCCTGAAGAAAGATGTAAAGTTAGAAATGGATACGGTTGCAACATGTCTTTCAGAAGATGTGTTTTTGATAAAGTTGGGCTGTTCAATACAAATTTTGGTAGAGTAGGAAAAAAGTTAAATAATTGTGAAGAAACAGAGTTTAGCATAAAAGCGTTGAGCGCCTTTGACGGAGTTAAAATCATGTACGATCCGTCTGTCATTGTTCATCATAAGGTACATAAGTACAGACAGAATCTTGGATATATTATAAAAAGGGCGTATAGCGAAGGAGTAGCCAAGTCACGGATTAGCAGGTTGCACAAAAATAAAAATGGAGATAACGATCTGTCAACGGAGAATACATATCTCAAATATCTGCTTGTTAGCGCTATTCCCACATATGCTAGATGTATTATTGCAGGAAGAGATATTGCGACAAATATGAAAAATATAACATTGTTATTTGTAGTAATATTCAGTGTTGGTATTGGATTTATCGCAGAGAGAATAAAATGAGCATATTAGAAAATAACTTATCGATGCGATCTCGCCAAAAATTATATGTAATTTTGGCAAATATAAGTCTTATATTACTATTTTATGGTATTTGGGAGATAAAATGGGTTACTTTAGATGTAGGTAGCTTTCTTGGACTAACGTCGAAATTGACTAACATTTATTGGTTAGGGTTGTCATTAATTACAGTATGTTCGATATTAGTATTTTCCGATAAAGATATAAGAAATAACTGGATCTTTATATATGTTCTGATTATTCTAGGATTTTTCATTATTGGATTAGGTGTTTTTGCAGAGGAAAACGCAAGGATATCAACATCTTTTTATCCTCCAGGGGAGGTAAGAAATGTTTTGGAGAACAATGGTATAAATATAACAAGTCCTTACCCACTATTGTCTTACAGAAGTTGGCCTGGTATTCATATCATGTCGATATATATGCTATATATGACCAATATGGATTTGGACACACTTATAAAATATATGACATTGCCCTGGCTGATATATTTTGTATTCATTACATTTTCAATAGGAAATAGTTTTGAGCTGTCACCAAATAGATGCTTTTTATTATCATTTTTGACCATTTCCTCTTTTTGGACGTCTCATCATTACCATTCTCCACAGTCATTTGCATTTTTGATATACCTACTTATATTTCTATTTACGATTTCCATTAGCGATAGTGTAAAGAAAAAATATGTATCAGTAGTAATATTCTCTTTTATGGTAATAACACATTTGCTGACAACGGTTGCTACATTATTGCCACTATTTACGACTTTGATATACAAAAGATATAAACGCATGAAAATAGGCAAAGAGTTTATATTGTTCTGCGTCATTTTTTTGATATGGCATTTATACTTTGCGACTACTGTTCTCAAATGGGGAGTACCAGATACGGTAGGTAGAATAGTGAACATGGAGTCTGTATCTACAGTGAGTGCTAAATTACATCCAACATCTTTGACAGAGTTGTTGTGCAAAGTACTCCAGTTTGCATATATTTTTATATTCACAATACCTGTCGGTATCTTTTTATATAATTATAGAAAAAAAGAGTATAGAGAAAGAGATTTTTCTGAGAAGACGATGTTAAATTCTATTATTTTTTGGTTATCAGGTCTGGTATTTCTTACTGTAGCAGCGTATGGATCAGAGATATTTGAAAGGTTATATCTATATTCTTCTGTACCGTTGGCATGTTTTATGATAATATCTCTCAAAAATTATAGGCATAGTAACAAGATTTTCGTTTGTATCATGGTTATATTTGTTGTTATGATTATTCCAGCGCATTACGGAAATGAGATACAAAGTATTACTTATACCACAGAACTTAAAGGAACAGATTTCTTGTCAAAAATAATACAGCCACAAAGTCCTTATTATGATGACTATTTTTATCAGTTCAGTTCATACGTATGGTATTTTAATCCAAATCTAATATTGGCACAACACAACTCGTTTGATTCGCCTTACGATTATTCTGTAATAAATCAGACAAGATATATAGTTAATAGTAGGCATACAGACGATATTTCAATATTCAACTTTGGATTTAATCCTACAAAAGAGTGGTTGGACAAGGGAAACAATACATTAGATTTGTTATATAATAATGGAGAATTTGATATACATAAGAATATCCATGTATGATGTTAGTATATGACGTTCGTATATGATGTTAGTATATGAGGTGTGTGAGGTATGCTATGAGAAATGTAATTTTGACACGGGAATATCCTCCAGAAACGACGTGGGGAGGGTGTGCAATTATAAACCACGATCTTGCCAGAATGCTGGCCAAAAATGGACATGATATTCACGTGATCTGTCAAGGAGTTAATAAAGAATACGATGCAATAGAGGAAGGTGTTCATGTTCATAGAGTTGGAATAGATGCACGTACACATAGTATCGTCGCTCGTATGAAATATATGTATGCGTCGTGGAAAAAACTTAATGAATTATATGGAGAAGGAGATATAGACATTATCCAGGCGGACTACTGGGGAGGAGAAGGTATCGCGTCTATTTTGCAAAATAAAAGTGTGTTGGTTATCAAGGCTCAGGCCGGTACAAAATCTATGATAGATACCAAAAACTATCCAGATTTTAAAAGTCATTTTGGCTTGTTAGTGTTGTCGTGGTTAGCCAATTTTGTAACGAATCGTGCCGACTGTGTAATCTTTGAGTCAAGATCAAACTTTTTAGATGTTACAAGCCAACTAAACATCGATAGTGAAAAGACGTGTACAATATATAATGGGATCGATACAAATCGATATCGTTATAAACCAATTAATAGAGATAAATTTGGATTACCTGATGGAAAGATAGTATTATTTGTAGGAAGGATGGAACAAATAAAAGGTATAGACGTACTAATCAGATCCATTCCTAAAGTTCTCAAGAAGATTCCAGATGCAAAATTTGTATTGGTCGGACAAGATAGAGATACCGCTCCTGGAGGGTTATCTTTCAAGTCGTGGATGAAATCTAAGGCGTCAGAAATTGGAGTTGGTGATAGTGTTATCTTTAAAGATTCGATACCTCCTGTAGAGCTTTGTTCATTATACTCAACTTGTGACGTGCTTGTACTTCCTTCCAGAAAGGAATCTTTTGGTCTTGTAGTTGTGGAAGCGATGTCTTGTGGGAAACCTGTAGTGACGACTCCTGTAGGAATAATTCCAGAACTTGTAAAGGATAATATTCGTGGTATCGAAGTTGTACCAATAGATGATGTTGAAAGATTGGCCAGTGGCATCTTAAAGATGTTGTCTATAGACGAAAATGAAAAAAAGTGTATAGCTATGGAAAGTAGAAATATCGTAGAGAAGAGATATTCGCTTGATAGCTGGTCAGAAAAGATTATCAGAGTTTACCGCGAACTTTTGATAAAAAGAGAAAAAATAAAACGTTGACAAAAAATAAAACGTTGACAAAAAATAAAACGTTGAGAAAAAATAAAACGTATGAGATTTATAGAGCGGAGAAAAACTTATGGATTACATGGGTACGCTTAGAAAAATATATAAAGATTCTCTTTTGAAAAATTCGATATACCTGATGGCGACAAATTTTACTAACCTTGCCCTTGGATTTTTCTTTTGGGTAATAGCTTCCAGATACTATACCCCGAAAGATATAGGAATCGTTGCTGCGATGTTTTCGAGCATGTCATTGGTTTCGATGATAAGTTCTGTAGGTCTTCCTACAGCATTATTGTTTTACTTGCCGAGAGATAGAAAGAATGCAAACAAGATAATTAATTCGTCTATGATTGTTAGCATCGTTGTATCAACAATATTTTCTGTGATATTCATTTTGGGTCTTAGTATTTGGGAGCCATCTTTTATGCAGATGTTTCGCAATATTGGATTAGTTATTATTTTTACGATTGTTACAATAGTTACAACGGTATCTGCAACTATGAGCGGAGTGTTTACTGCAGAAAGAAGATCTTCATTTCATATGATGAAAGAGAGTGTGTTTGGAGTAGTTAAGATATTTCCTTTGGTATTATTTGCAGAATTTGGAGCAATTGGTATATTTACATCGTGGGGTATTGGACTGATTGCAGCAATGATCATAGGATTTATTTTATTGTATAGAACATTGAAATATTCTCCGAATGTTTCAGTTGATCCAATAATCAAAGATATGGTTAGATACTCGACAGGAAATTATATTGCGAGCATAGTAAGTAATCTTCCAAGGTTGTTGTTGCCTATTATTATAGTAGGAGTGATATCTACAGAGTCTGCAGGATACTTTTTTATTGCACTGACAATTTCAGGCTTATTGTATGGAATCCCTCAATCGATAGGGAATAGTTTTTTGGCAGAATCTTCCGATGGAGATCTTTTCACCAAGGTACGCAAGATCATAAAGTTCAATATAATTCTTTTAATTCCTGGAATATTGCTATTTATGATATTTGGAAAATTTATTCTGAGTATATTTAATCCTGCGTATGTAAGTATGGATAAGACTCTCGTTATATTAGCGTTATCGAGCATACCGACGGCTGTGACTATTGTCTTCAATAGTATAAGGAATGCTCAAAAAAGGGTAGGAAGTATTATAAAAATCAATACTATAGTTGCTATTACGACTATCGTTTTATCTATTCCACTGATGAAAATTTTAAATATTGAGGGAGCTGCACTTGCCTATCTTTTAGCAGACGTTGTCGGAGCCGTGATTATTATTGCAGGAATAAAACAACCGAAAGAATTTACACTGAAATTATTAAAAGGCGGTAGTGATGTCATCACTATTTAGCCATATATTTATATCTGTTACAATATTGCTCATATTTTCGAACAGACTAGGGATAGATCCAAAGAAGATAATTATTCTCTGTCCTGTGAGCATACTTCCTGATATAGACATATTTTTCTTCCACAGAGCATTGTTGCATAACATATTTGTTCCATTGATACCTTTTTTGTTCTTTGTTTTTATGAAGAATAGAAGAGATGTTTATGGTATAATGTGTTTTTATCTGATGTCTCATGTTATACTTGATATATTCGATGGAGGAGTATATTTATTATATCCATTTTATTACAAGTTATTTTACATGCAAGTAGAACTTATGTTTCGCCATGATGTTATTATTCCTATTATTGATTATGGGATCAGCAATAAAATTATGAACAACGGAGTGGCAGAACCAATGATATCAAGTGAAAATATTGGAATTGCAATATTGCTAACGATTTCTGTATTGATAAATAAAATATATGGGATAAATAAAAAATGTAGGAGTTGATGTGATGAATGTATTAATCTTTTCAACAAACGAAGATTTTGCTGTACATATTTTACGGTGCCTTTCTGTAATGGAAATAAGAATTTGTGTAATGGGCATAAGTAAGTTTCATCCAATCAGGCTATCAAGGTATTGCAATAATTATTATAAATATGATCTGCATGACATATTAGGAGAGAAAGAAAATGATAGTATTGTTAATAAAATCAATAATTACTGTAAGCAACAAAAAATAGATGTAATTATACCGGCAGGAATAGAAGGCACATTGTTCATATCGAAAATAAGTGAAAAGATAACAGAGTCTAAAGTCTTCCCACTGTCAAAACTTGATGTATTGGAACTATTGAACAACAAATGGAGTTTTGAAGAGTTGTTGAGTAAAAACGGAATTCCTAGTCCAAAGACCATACTGATAAAAGATATAAGTGGGTTAAAGTCGCTAGACTCAGAATTAAAATCGTTGAACATGGAGTTCCCTGTAATGGCAAAACAATTAGAATTAGAGGCCAGTAGAGGAGTAGTTAAGTTAAATTCGTCTAAAGAATTAGATGTTTATATGTCTAGCGAGAATGAGTTTAACAAGTTACCATTATTAATCCAAGAATATATACCTGGTACAGATATGGGCTTTAATGTCTTAGCAAAAAATGGTAAAATAATCGCGTGGTCAATACAAAAATGGTATCCAGGTAACAATGGAATGGAATTTATCAGAGACGATAATATTCTGGATATAGGGAGGCGGATAGTATCTTGTTGTAATTTTACAGGTGTTGCTAATATAGACATGAGACTTGATAATAGAGACAAATCTGTAAAGGTGACAGAGTGCAATCCAAGATTTTGGGGGTCAGTAGATATATCAATGCTGGGAGGAGTTAATTTTCCTTGTTTGGGAGTATTAATGACTCAAGAAAATATTGAAGACATGAGTTATGGAGATATAAGTTGTAGAGAGATCAGATATTCTAAACCAAAGGCTCTTATATCCGAGATACTGAGAAATATGTCTATAAAAGGTATTGATAGTAGTAGCTTATATTTTCTGCAACAAATTATTTCAGACCCAATATCTTATGGTTATATAAACATGATGTTGTTAGCGTCTCGCATTAAGGGACTTTTTGCCAACATACAAAAATAATCGTGTTCACTTTTTGGAATAAATTGATTGTAATATAGAGTTGATTGTAATATAGAATCGAATTGGAGAGAGAGAGAGAGAGAAAAGAGAAAGAGAAAAAAAGAGAGAAAGATAAAAAAAGAGAGAAAAATATGAAAAATGTGCTTCACAACGCAAAGAATGTTATTTATAGATCAGGTATGTTGAATGTATACTCAGAATATTATTTAAGATGTAAACTTTTGAGTTGTAAACTTAAACAAAGGTTCAATATTTTGGTACCAGGTACTGTACTTTGGCTATCGACATATAATTGTAACTTTTATTGTAAACATTGCGAAGCTAACGCAGGAGATACTCACGTACCAGAGTTATCGACAAAAGAAATTTGTGACGTTATTACCGAACTGAGAAAAATGAATGTAAAGATGTTTAGCATTACTGGAGGTGAACCTCTTGTCAGAAAGGACATATTTCAGGTTATACAACATGTCATAGACTCTGGAATGGAATATGGAATAGCAAGTAATGGTTATTTAGTCACAAAGTTTGAGGAAGAATTCAGAAAAATGAGACCTTATGACTATTTTACAAGTATCGATGGATTGGAAAGGACAAACGATGAAATTAGAGGAGTGAAAGGCGCTTTCAGAAGGAATCTTGAAGCTTTGGAATTTTTCAAATCTATAGGCGTGAAACATAGGCTTGTAAATACAGTTGTCCTTCCTAACAACATTGAACAACTCCCAGAATTAAAAAAAGTTATTATGAACTCTGCAACTACTTTTTGGAGACTTTCAGTTCCAATACCTGTAGGAAGAGCTAAGGATAACGACAAGATGAGTTTGAACAATGAACAGCTGAAATATCTTTTCGATTTTGTGATAGATACAAGTAAAGAGTTCGATATTGAATTAAGTGACGAGGCAGGATATTTAGGTTGCCAAAGTCTAAAACTGAGATCAAGACCTTTCTTCTGTGGTGCAGGACTTACAAAATGTTATATTATGCCTGATGGTGAAGTTCTTGGATGCTCAATCTTTTATGACAACGAATTTTCAGAAGGAAACATACGGAACAAATCTTTTAAGGAAATTTGGCAAACAGGTTTCTCTCGTTTTCGAAATCCTCAATGCGCAGATGAGAAATGTATGTCTTGTAAACATATTAAATCTTGCCAAGGAGGATGTTGGGGAATGAGGTCAGGGAATAAACATTGTTATAAAGATATTTGGGAGAAAAATATTGACTGTGCTAACAGTTGATATTTAGGAGAAAAACGATGATCCAAGAATTACATTATATATTGACACTACCTTTTAGAATATTGAAAGAGCTAACATTCGACGTATATATGTTGTCTGACAAAACAAAGAATGTTACATATATTACGTCGACATCAGTTGGCAAGGTGCCATATTTCATTGAGAGACTTTGTGAAAATGATGTAACAGTAACCAAGATAAGAAGAATTTATGCATGGGAACTCAGAAAGTTTGTCGACCAGCAAGATATGGTTTTGTTAGATATGTATAAATATTTTGCATGTCTCTTTGATGACGGTTTTCTTGTTCCAGAATTTGTAAGACAAATTTTGGATATTGATAAACCTTTGAATGAAATAATTAAGCTTAGAGATCGCGAGTTGAAGAAGGTGCAAAAATATAATTATGAAGTATCAAATGATCCTGACGCGTTGAAATTCTTTTATGAAGTGATGTACGCTCCTCATATAAAGGAAAAATATGGAGATCTGGCAGTTGATAGTTTTCATAACGTTAGAAAAATTTTTAATAATGGAGAATTGATATTTGTTACGTTTGATGGTAAACGTGTCTCTGCATATTTGAATGAGATGGTTGATAGTGTATATGCATTACGTAGAAATGGTATACTATGCAATAATTTAGAAAAGGAAGGTGCCATGGTTGCGGCATATTACTTCTCGATACTAAGAGCTAAAGAAAGAAATGCGAAAGCAGTTGATTTTGGAGGAAGTAAACCTTTTCTTTTAGACGGAGTGTTGCGTCATAAAAATAAGTGGGGTACTAAAATTTACGCTTCTGATACGGTCAAAAGAATCATTTATTTGAAAAATGTTTTATTTGAACAACCTTTTATATATATCCATGGAGAAAAAATAAAAGTAGCCGTTTTGTCAGAAGATGACAAGCTGATAAAAGAATATGCCGGGTCAGGTTTAGAATTTGATGTAATATCAAAAAATAAACTTGGAGTTTAGTAAAAAATAAATTTGGAGATGTGCATATTGTTCCAAGAAATAACAACACTACCTTCCAGAATATTGAAGGAGATCACATTCGACGTATATGTATTGTCTGACAAAACAAAAGAGATTACATATATTACTTCAATATCGGTAGGTGTGGATAAATACATTGTTGAGAAACTTTGTGGAGAAGATGCGATAATAACCAAAATAAAAAGAATATATGCGTGGGAACTCAGAAAATTTGTCAATGGTCAAAACGCTGTATTGGTAGATATGTACAAATGTTTCGTACGTTTCTTTGACGATGGTCTTTTAATTCCTTCACTTGTTAGTCAAGTATTGTATGTAGATAAGCCAATAGATGATGTAATAAAAATTGACAAGAACAACTTGAAAAGAGTGCGCAAATATAGCTATGAAATTTCTAATGATCATAGAGATTTAGAATTCTTTTATGAAAAGATGTATGTTCCCTATGCAAAAAGAAGATATGCAGATTCTGCACAAATCGAAAGTTTTTGTAATATTGAAAAAATTTTCAAAAATGGTATGTTGGTATTTGTTACGTTTGATGGACAGCGCATTGCAGCTAGTTTAGATCAGATGATTGGAGATACATATTTTTTACGCAAAGGTGGTATAATAGATGATGATTTCATAAAGAAGGGTGTCGCAATTGCAAGCTATTATTTCTCAATACTAAGGGCCAAGGAGGTAAACGCAAAAATTGTTGATTTTGGCAAGAGCAGACCTTTTCTATTAGATGGAGTCTTGAGACATAAAAATCATTGGGGCACTAAAATTTGCGAAGATTCCAATATTAAAAGGTTCATTTATTTGAAAAATGTTATATTCGAACAACCTTTTATCTATTTCGAAGATAACAAACTTAAAGCTGCCATATTTTCTGATACCGACAATTTGATAAAAGAATATGCTGGGTCAGGTTTAGAGTTCGTTATAATTAACGAAGAAAAAGGGTGAAATGAATCATGATGGCAAATATGAGCTTTGGTCAAAAAAATGTTGTACCATATTTGAAGCAAATATGGAAGGAGCTAACGTTTGATGTATATATATTGTCAGACAAAACAAAGAAGATTACATACATCGTTCCATCATCTACAGGTACGAATCCATATCTTGTGGAGAGACTTTGTGGAGACGATGCGACAATAAACAAAATAAAAAGAATTTATGTATGGGAACTCAGAAAATTTGCCAATAGCCAAGATGCCGTCTGCATAAATATGCATAAGATACTTACGCGCTTCTTTGATGATGGTTTTTTAGTGCCTGAGTTTGTTGGTCAAGTATTTGACATTGGTAATAAAGAGATTCAGATCAGTAGCAAAAACTTGAAAAGAGTATGTAAGTATAATTATGAAATATCGAATGATCCTGGAATGTTTAGGTTCTTTTATGAAAAAATGTATTTCCCATACGTAAAGAAGAGATATGCAGATTCTGCACAAATAGACAGTTTCGATAGTATGGAATCTTTTTTCAAAAATGGAGAGTTGATATTTATCAAACTTGGTGGAGAGTACATCGCTGCGCAGTTGTCAGAAATAGATGGCGATATGTATCGCTTGCGCAGAAATGGAGTGTTGAGCGAAAGTTTTGTAAAAGATGGCGCTCTAGTTGCGACGTATTATTTCTCAATGTTGAGAGCAAAAGATATGAATGCAAAAACTGTTTATTTCGGTGGGAGTAATCCTTTTCTTTTAGACGGAGTGTTGCGACATAAAAATGTATGGGGTACCAGAATTTTTGAGACAGAGGACTCTAGAAGATTCATTTACCTGAAAAACGTTTTATTTGATCAGCCTTTTATTTATGTTGATGAGGGAAAGTTGAAGGCGGTAATATTTTCTGATGATAATAAACTGATAAAAGAATATGCATCGTCAGGTCTAGAGTTTACAGTGATAGAAAAAGCTAACGAAAAAGAAAGTGAGACTGTTATTATGAACTAATTTGACAATTAGAAAGAATGAGGATATATACGATAGAAAGTAAGCATACAAGAATAGGAGGAAGATTATGAAAATATTATATAGATATATTGCTGTAGTACTGGCTATATTTGCCATTTTATCATTTACAGGAATTGTGCATATTGTCATGGCTGCACAAACAGGTATGCTGGCAAAGGGGCCAAAGATTCCACCAATAGTTGTGCCAACAATTGTACCAACACAGATTCCAACTGATGTACCTACACAGAGTCCAACTGATGTACCTACACAGAGTCCAACTGATGTACCTACACAGAGTCCAACTGATGTACCTACACAGAGTCCAACAGTTGCACCAACTGTAACAGATACACCAGTACCAACTGTAACAGATACACCAGTACCAACTGTAACAGATACACCAGTACCAACTGTAACAGATACACCAGTACCAACTGTAACAGATACACCAGTACCAACTGTGACAGATACACCAGTACCAACTGTGACAGATACACCAGTACCAACTGTGACAGATACACCAGTACCAAATGGTACTGCTTCTCCAAGTCCAACTGTGACAAATACACCAGCACCAAATGGTACTGCTTCTCCAAGTCCAACTGTGACAAATACACCAGCACCAAATGGTACTGCTTCTCCAAGTCCAACTGCGACAGATACACCAGCACCAAATGGTACTGCTTCTCCAAGTCCAACAGCTACACCAAATAATGCGACTATACCAAGCGGAGGAGGTAGCGCTGAAGAAAGTTATGTTGGAAGTTACGAAGGAGACACGCTTATGTCTACATCAAATGTGGACCCTTTTAGTAATGTACTCAAATATGAAACAAGAGAGATTAACCTTCTTAGGAATGTGTCTGTAAAATATGAGTTTGCTACACCAGAATTTAGTATATATCAAGTTTTTGTCAATAATAAGGATCAGGAACTTCTCACACCTATGAGAATAGAACATCTGAAAGACACATCGATATATACAAAGAAGGATGTACCTGGTCTTGTTTATGCTAATGAAAATGTATGGATAGGAACCCAAAGAATGAATTATATATCTGTCAAGTTTAGGGTTGATAACTCTTGGATTGATAAAAATGTCACAAATGACAAAATCGTGGCACTATTAAGATGGAATGGAACGGTGTGGCTATCATATGGAGTGACCATGACTGGTACTGATACATCATACACGTATTTTGAATCAAGAAATATGATTATGCCAACACTAAGAGATGCTAAGGCGTCTCTGTCCATATTTTCAGTAAGCGCATTACCAAAGAAAGCTAATGAAGAGATTAAGACAAATGTTACAAATGCTGCAAATGTAACAAATGTTACAGACGACATTACGCATGTACAAGGAGAGGTTGTATTTTCAGATAAAAATGAAATGGGCATAAATGACCCTAAGAAATTGCCAGGGTTAGACATTGTGACTGTCATGATCAGTATAATTCTGTCAATAGTGATCAAAAGAAATATAGGTAAAAACTTGTAATTTCAGTTATGACAAATGAAGTATTAAAAAAGGAGATATATGTACTGTAAGAAATGCGGAAAAGAATTAAGAGACGATGGTCAATTCTGCTGGAACTGCGGTAACAAGATAGAGATAAAAGAAGAAAAGAATGAACCTGTTGTCGAAGTAGAGAAGAATGTCCCAGAAGAGATACGCTGCTGGAACTGTAAAGAAGAAATTGATAAAAGATGTGACGTGTGTCCAAAATGTCATATGCGTGTCAGAATTATTGTGCCAAAGAATCCTGGAATAGCCGCTGTTCTATCATTCTTTGTCCCAGGTCTTGGACATATATATAATGGGAAAATAGCAATCGGTGTGACGACTACAATAATTGTGATATTTCTTGTGGGAATTACTGCATTATTGGCGAGATCATATGGAGTGAAATATGGGATCATAGCACTTGCTATTGTTGTGATATTATGGATATATAGCGTACACAGCTCGTATGACGTTGCAGAAAATATGAATGATAAACAATATAAATAGAAGATTTTAGATATAAAGGGATGGATAATAATGATAAACAACATAACTAAATTAGAAGATTTTAGACTTGAAAAAACAGAGAACAATAGTAGATTAAAAGGAGTCCAATAATATGCTAGGTGCGATACTATGTGGAGGACATGGAAAAAGGCTTCGTCCTTTAACAGACGAAATGCCTAAGACTCTGATAGAGATAAAAGAAGGATATACAATTCTTGACAAACAGTTGATAGACCTCAAAAATTCTGGGATAGATAAAGTTTTTCTTTTAACAGGATATCTGGGCGAGAAAAT
>Ga0187886_1001748_pt1 | contig 18751 bp, 29 predicted proteins | sample June2016WEW_20_1_FD_133001 | JGI IMG/M metagenome (GOLD analysis project Ga0187886, IMG submission 133001) | Peatland microbial communities from SPRUCE experiment site at the Marcell Experimental Forest, Minnesota, USA - June2016WEW_20_150 | ecosystem: Environmental > Terrestrial > Soil >... | reverse complement strand
TGTTTATAGCTGGCTACCCTGTCTCGTCCTGTCCCGTCTGGTCTGTTTGCCCTGTCTCGTCTGTTTTTGGCATTTCAATTTTAAGGGTCTCGGCTTTTTTCTTTAATAGCTCTTTGTGCTTAAAAACTTCGCCCGTATAAGTCCAGTAAAAAAAGTCTGTTTGCTCGTCATAACTCCACTTTGTTAAGTGCTTCTCATTTTTAAGCTCGTCTAATGCGTCTTTAATTCTTTGTAAAATCCTTACTTGTCCCGCCCCTTTTTTAATCCTTTTGCCTGCTTTGTTAAATGTGCCTTTAACTTGGTTCTCAAGGTTAAGATATTTTTCGCTTATCAGCTTGTTAAAGGTTATTTTAAATGTCGGCTTATTGCTTCCGCTAAAACAAAATAGTTTATAGGCTAAATCGCTCAAGCCTAAACTAAAAGCTACAAAACTATCATCTACTAAAACATTGCCTAATCCACTACCCGCTAACTCCTCTTGTATGCTGGCGGACGGCATAACTTCTACGCTCTCAATATCTCGGTCTTTGATAAAGTTTAAATAGTTTGTGCCTACTCTTGCGTCGTTGTTAAAATCCCCGTCTTTTTCCTCGTCCTTTAAGCGTATATTAAACTTAATATAAAAAATCTTGTCGTGGTAAATTGATAAAATACGCTTGTCTTTTTTGCCCTGCTCTCTAATTATGTTTAGTTTTGTTATTGGTCTTTGGTATCCGCCTAAATAAATTAAATATAATTTTAGCTCTTGCGTGCTTGCTTTAATCTGTCTGGCTATGTCGCTTAAATTGGTAATCTTATAAAGGTTATTATCGTCTTTATTGGCTTGCCATAAGGCTAATAAAAGGTTGCCTGTTATAGCCGTCATCTTGCTTAAAACTTCTTTATAAGGGTTTATGGCGGTGTCAAAATGCGGTATCTCAAAAAGGCTTTTTTGCTGGCTGGTGTCTTTTTTTACCACATCACCGTTATCTTCCCTTATGCGCATACTAAACTCCATAGTTTCTTGACTGGGATTAGCCCAGTTATACTTTCCCATTGAATTTTGTGTTTGTTGTATTTTCATAAATCCTTTCCTATTAAGTCTAAAAATCTAACTTTCTAAATACTTTTGCCTTATATCACTTTTAATAATTACCATTCTGCCTACTGCGTCATTCCAACCCGTTTGCCAGTCGGCGTCTTTACCATTCGGATAAGCAGTTCGTTTATCAAACTCTAAATTAAATTCATCTAAGATATTTTTTACTCGTTTATTTAAAATCTCATAAATCATCATCCGTTGAGTGGGAGTAAAGTTTACATCTAAAATATGTTGAATTTCTTTTTCCATATAGTTTCCTTTCCTATTAAGTAAAAACACTTCCTTATCGTGGTTGTCCATATGGTCAGCTGTGTAGTTAGCACGCCAATTTTTCATTATATTATCTTTTGCTTCTTTTATGTTCATATTTTCTCCTTATTCATTGAGCTTAAATCGGTCATAAAAATTAGAGAATAGCTTTTAAGGGGTTAAAAATGCGTAATAACTTTCCAACCTTTTTTTTCTAGCCGTTCAGTAATTCCGTCAATCGTTCTAAAAAATGCTTTTGCAATTTCCAACTTCTTTTTAAATCCGCAATTATCGCAAATTTTTAACCTATAATCTTCATTTAATTCCTCATAGTGAAAAGTCGTCCACTTCTTGCAAGCTCCGCATTTCTTGATATGGTTTTCTATTGCGTATTTAATCCACTCTTTTCTGTCCATATTTTTCAATAATTAAGTCTGAAACGATTTGCGCCTTTGATTTTTTCTGTTTTTTCTTTTCTTTATTTAAAAGTTCTGCCGCCGTTTTTATAATTCCTATTCTAGCGGCAATTATTAGCACTGGTTGTCTGTATTGGTACATATAGGTACTTATAGGATAATATATTGCCTTATAGCCCCCACCACACAATCAGCCTGCTATTGCCTCCCTATAATTTCTGCAAATAAGCAAAGGTAGAATAGTTGGGGGACAAATCAGAAGAAAATTGCGGGTTTTCAAAGAGCGAATGGGAGTATAATGAGCGAGTGTGTCGTGTTCCGTGCCTTATCCTAATTACGCTTGGAAATCTCGGCGGAAAGAGTGGGGGAAGCGAGTAAATAAAAACCTCTAGTCAGGGGTTCCAACTTGCGATTGAAACCACCCCTGATAAGAGGTCGTTGGTGCAAGTTAGATTATGGTTTCATATTTAGCTATTAGGAAGTATAGCAAATCCACAGGAAAAGTCAACCCCTTAAAAGAAAAATCCGCAAAAAAGCGAATTTCCCTTTATTTTCATATGAATTAGCTGACTTTAAGCCGATAAAATCAACTATCAGCACTTATAGAGACGGCGTTTATCCACATTTGTTGCAATTAAAAAACCCCTTTCGGGTTAAAATTGCCGGATTTGGGCGTTCCGGCGGACGCATAGTAGCAGTTATGTTGCGGATTGTGAAGTAGCTTACCAGTCCCTTAATCTGCTAAAACAGATTGGGCAATGGATTTTGGCGGACAGGCGCAGTTTTCTACAAGGGTTGCACCAAGTGAAGGGACTCCTTTTTGAGCGATTGAATAAGTTTGACTACTTCTTTCGCAGTAGCGTTGTCGTGGACGATAACTGCGCCGCAATTAGCGCACTTATTGTCGCATATCATTTTCAGCGACAATTTGAAATTGCAGTTTTTGCAATAGTTCATATCTCCTCCAAATTTATACTTAACTGCCAATAAGCGTAAAATACATTGCAAGTAATTTCATTTTAAATGGTTAATTAAATTGTGTCAAATGCGGGTCTGTGGATAACTCATTTGCCCCTTATTTTAGGCTTGATATAATTAAATTGGGTTGATATGTAAAATTCTAGGCTAAACGGAGCAACCCGTAAGCTTAATTGCCTAGAGAATCGTTGCTACTATCAGCCCAACAAAAATGTATTACAACTTCCTCACAGACTTAAATGTAGCTAAAAAACTCCACGAAGATATTGTGGCTCAAGAAGCCGCTGGCCGTGGGATTCCTTGCATTAAACAGCAGGGCAAGAGCGATTTTGATTTTCTTTTAGCCGGCAAAAAGATTGAGTGCAAGTTTGACATTATGAGTGGCCTTACAGGGAATGCCACCTTTGAAGATAAACTCTTTGCAAGAGACTGGGATTATTTGTTGCAGATGTTCACCTATCACCGAGTTTTTAGCAGAGCGCAGGTTGACAAGCTGATGACCCTTTACGAAAGAAAAAGAGTTCAGATGGGCGACGGGAATTGCGGAGGAACTTTGATACCTCTTAATAAGATTCACGAGTATTCATATCTTAACCAATTTTTAAATGAAACTTTCAAGGAAAGGGTTAATTAAACAACTAAATGCAAAATATTCAATGCAAAGATTGTTTGACATATTTTAATCCTCAAACAGTCAAAGATTGTCCAATATGCAAATTAAACTCCGTAAAGCCGATATTGAATTCTCAAAATATATCCGAAACCGAGATAACTGGACTTGCCAAGCCTGCCATAAGCGATACGGACAGGGAGCACAGGGCTTACAGAATTCTCATTTTTGGGGACGAGGCAGAGAGAACACGCGCTTTGACCCAGATAATTGCGATTCCTTGTGTTTCCATTGCCATCAATATTGGGGAGGTGATGGGAGGGAAGAATACATTGCGTTCAAAAAAAAGCAACTTGGCGAAAAAGGTTATCAAAGTTTAAAAATTCGGGCGTTCCAGTATAAGAAGAAAGACGACAAATTAGCTTTATTATTTATAAGAACCCTTTTGGATGAAACTCAAATACTCCATCAACAACTTAATGAACAGAGCCGCTTACAAGCTTAAAGATTTAGACCATATTTCAAAAGAACTTTATCACAAGCGCCCTGATATCAGGTTTAGGTTTATGGCAGAAGCGTTTTTGGAATACTACCTTACGCAGATAAATCCTTCGGAGCTTGCCGAGCTTCAAGACTATTTAAAGGCTACAAACAATCTTCCTTCTCGGAAATATTTTTTGCCGGCTGAGAGGCGAAAACAAGTTTTGGAAGTTAAGAATGATTAGATTTTGTATCTAATTTAGCACATTGCAGATAATTGGCATTATTAACGTTTGTAATGAATTCCATTCCAACTGGTCTAACATATTTTAATAATAGCCTCTTATCGGGAATGTATGCCAAAGGTGCAATTATTGCCTTGCTCTCGGACTTTAACTAATAATATGCTAAAATATCTTTATGGACACACAATTTCAGCAAAAACTTAATAGCATAAAAGAAAATCCAAAAATTAAGAAAGCTTTGGAAGTTTTTGAGAATGCTCAAAAAACTTATGAGCAAGCGATTGACTCAATGACCATTAAACAGAAACCGAGATATAGGGGTAGTTATTCCAGCTCGCTTTCTAAAAAAGATTATTATGCCAACATTTCAACATCTACTAGATGAGTTAAATAAACTACCTCAGCCAGAAAAGCAGGTTGAATTTATCGACTCGTTTAGAAAGCAGAAAATAAAAGAGATAAAAGAAATAACCAAACGAGATGTTTTGGTTTATTTCTCTGACTTAAAGAAAAATCACCCGGCAGGTGCTATTACCTGGGACGATAAAACTTGTTTTGCCGATATTGTTGAGGGTTTGGACAAAAAAGGCGTTGCAATTACTCCACAAAATACGAAAACAAGAAGTAGATATTTGAAAAATTTCCCAATTCCACCTGTTATCTTTTGGAATCTTAACTGAAAAATTATATCCTCTAATCCTTTATCGAGTTCTTTATCAGTCCATTCACCCATATTTCCGAAGTCTTTTATGTTTACAGGATTTTTCCAGATTATTTGCAGTTCCGTCATTTTTTTGATGTAGAGTTCTTCTTTTTCTTTTCTGTTCATAAGCGCGAGAGAACCGAATACTTATTATGAACCGCCTGCAACTTCTTAACATTTCTAAAATAAATTCTTTTTCAACTTCGCTTTTAAAATCTTCTTCGTTGATATGCGTATAGGTGCTTACCATTCGGGAATGTATGCCAAAGGTGCAATTATTGCCTTGCTCATCAGGGGTCATCATACGGCGGGATTTTCGGGTATTAGTCCATTCTATTGGCTCATTGTAAATCCGCATTTCTAATCCATAGCGGCGAGTGTTATAAGTTCTGATTCGCTTACCTGAAATATCTATGGCGTTTTCTTTTAGCCAGCTCAATATTTTGTTTTTAAATTCTACTTTGTTCATATGTGTTTTGATGAATTCGTAAAACACTCTTTGATTGAAAGCGACTACTTACTTTTTAAGCAGATGTATTTAGGTTCAGATATGAAGTTCCGTTCTAGAGAAATGAATTTTTCTAACGAAAGGTTGCGGATTCTCGGAGAGGAGATTTCGCGCCTATGGGTTTTTTGGTGTATTTTGACTTATGCTAACTGGTGGGGCGATTCCCAAGCCATAGAGGAAACCGCCCGCAGTTATCAAAAAGGCGTGTCTTCCCCTGTTAAGGATTCATTAGGGTCATAGCTATTAATGGGCGGTTCGTCTTGCTGAATTACAGGCAGTTCTTCCTTGAAAGTCTTAACAGCCTTGTCCCAGCCGCTAGAAAATCTTTTGTCAGCGTCTTGGTTTATCTGGTTAAAAACTTGCCAGACCGTATCCATTTCTTCAGGTTCTAAAATACTGGGAATTCGTTTTCTGCCGTCGCTTGCCAGCCAAAAGTTCCAAAGGCACTGCTTATAGGCTTTTTTGTCCCAAAACTCCTCTCCTTTGCCGTTTGTGGCTTCACCAGAGGCTCTAAGTTGAGAGTTTCGGGCAGGGGTTGATATTTGAGCCGGCTCTTTGACAAGAGGCAGGAAACTATAGATTGTCCGTTCCGTGTAGGGTATGGTTTCCCCTTTTTGGTTCACGAATGTTTTGTCTATTTCCGTGAAGCTTACTCCCGTTGTATCGCCGACTTTGAAGTTTTGCAGTCCTTCAAAAGCGTCAGTTGAAGTTGCAGTTCCTTTTTTGTTTTTCCAGATAGTCCATTTCTTTTTGCTGGAATCCAGAATTTGAAGGGTTAAACCTTTGTCGTTGATTCCCGCGATTGTGATATTTGTTGATTGTAAGTTCATAAGATTGAATTAAGATAAATTATTTTTTCTAAAGTCCAAGGTTCATTTCTAAGTAAAAAAGAGGTGAACAAGTCCGAGATTTTCAATTTTCCCTCTTGGTAGCTTTTAAGGGTTGTAGTATCTTCACGGAGTTTCATTCCGTGAAAGGAATCACAGCAGGGATAAGGGTATTCGGCAGGATTTTGGCACCCGAAGTAAAGGCAGTTCATTTTTCCTCCTTAAAAGGATTGCTCAATTCTGAATAATTTTTGATTATTTCATCCAATAAATCGTATTGTTCCCGTGTCGTAAAAGTCTGCTGTAATTTGATAACTGGTTGCATTACTTTATTTATGCTTTCAAAATTTATTTCCATTTTATTCCTTCCTTAGAATTGAGTAGCCGCTTTTATCGGCTAACTGCTTAATTTCAAACTTCAACCCGTTCCCGAATAATGACGACCTGACATAAATGGGAACGCTTGACTTGAAAATCCAATGTTCATTCTTTACTACAAGGGCTTGACCGACCTGCAAACCTTTGACCATTTCTAGGAACGGGGTTTTGTTGGTTAGTTTGTCGTGTTCATCTTTGGTGATTTGCTTCATATTATTTGATTAATTGTAAGAAACTAATTTAAAATTCGTATAGGCATATTTCCCGTGATAGTAAACTTCCCACATATCTCTTGCTAGAGCCGCTATGCTTGCTGTTGGGAATTGTCCCAGATAAGTATATTTGCCATTAATGGTGAGAAATGCGCTCCAATTGCCGTCTTGAAACTCTACTCCCACATAAGGGCTGTTTCCCCGTTTTGGTTTACTTCTATTGTGGCAGTTTTGTTGGTGAGTGACGATTCTTAAATTATACCGTTGATTATTTAGTGGGTTTCTATCTATATGGTCTACTTCGTATCCTTTTGGCGGATTCATTATCATAGAAGTCATTGATACTTTTTCCGTCATTGATTTGGAATAGTATGCGTAGCCTTTTGTATTGTAATGCCAAGAATAGTTTACCAATAATGGATAGTCATTATCGTCTATAAGTGCATATTGTCCTTTAGATAGTGGAATTTGTTTCATTTTATTTAGTCCTGCATAATGATTTATCTGTCCAATACCTGTTGCACCTTACGACCAGTTGTTTGTCTGCTTGTTTGAAACCAAGCCAGAACAGAAAGACAACAAGGGCAATTAAGAAGATGATTTGGAGGAGTTTCATTTGAGAGAGGTTAATTATTATCTAATATTAGTTTAATTGTTATTTAATATAATGTCAAGAGTGGATAGAATATTTAAGCGAAAGATTTTATTGCTTATTTAAGCGTTATTATGCCGAGAATTGACAATGTGCTATAATAGGGTTGAAAGTTATCCACAATAATTTAGTAAATAAAATTCAGTTAGACGCCGTGATTAGGTTCTTGCGGCGATAAATACAAGAATCTAGCACCTATGTTTCGCTCCCTCTCAGCTACCTGCTCAGTTATTTCTCTAACTGAGTAGCTGGGCACTAGCTGGGAGCGAATGAAAAACACCCTCATAGGAACGCAAGGGAAGCCGAGAGTCTTCACCAAAATATAACTGAAACACAAATGCCGCCTTGTAGCTCGGATGAGAGTAAAAGGGTGGCTTTTACCCTAATGGATTCCGCTTTAAAAGAATTTGCCCACAATACCAAACTGCCTATTGAGTTGTATGATGTGGAAGTTTACAACGGCAAGTCTTTACTAACAGTGATTACAGTTTCCACCGACACTTACGAGAACGCCTCAAAGGAAGCGATTAAAGGGTTTCACGTGAAAATTAAAAGAGCTCATAAGTGAAAACCCAACGACCTAAGTATAAATATTTGATTGGATATTATTGGTGGAAACCTTATTGGTGGCTAATGTTTAATTGTAAATATGAACGGGATGGCTGGTTATTTTTAAAGAAACCCAGTATAAAACTTGGTTGGGAGAATTTAAAATTATTTTGTTTTTTGAAAAGCCACAAGAGCTACGTCAAATATTTACAAAAGGCTTATATATAAAATCTAAATAAACTATTAATGGCCGGAAGAAAATCACTAAAAGAAGAATTGTCAGTAATGCGGAGATATGAGCAATTAGCTCCGAAGGTTTTTAGTTTTGTTCAAGAGATGTTTGACAGCGAAAACAAAACTGACAAACAATGGGCGGCTGATTGGCTTAAACCGGCTTATTCAAAAATGATACCGCAACAAATCACAGGCGCAAACGGCGGTGCAATTCAAGTTGAACTTCTTACTCCTGAACAGCAAGAGACTTTAAAAAAATTAACACTACCCAATGTTGACCCGTCAAGCCCTGGACAAAGCAATAATGGGAACGATAGCGGAACGGCAGTTTCTTTGTAGCATAGAATTTGGCATATTTTTTTCGTATTACTTCACAGATTACCTCAAATACCAATTCGCTCCTTTCCATTTTGAGATGTTCCAAGACCTTGCCGACCTGATGACCGGCAAATACAGGGAAGTCGTTTGGATACAATTTCGTGAAAGCGCCAAAACCAGTATTGCCAAAGGATTTCTTACTTGGCTTCTCTGCTACGGCAAACGAAAGTACATAAACGTTGACAGCTTTGAAAAGGAAAACAGCGAGCGCGTGCTCTTTGACATCGTCTTGGAGCTTCAGACCAATCCGAGGATAAAAGCGGATTTTGGAGAACTCTTTAACCAAAAGCGCGACCCAAATGAAGTTTCCCAAAAAAGAATCAATAATTTCATCACTACAACGGGCGTTAGGGTTGAAGCGCACAGCACCCAAGAATCCGTTCGCGGTCGCATTCACGGCCACCAACGGCCAGATTGTCTCTTACTTGATGACTTCGAAACCAACAAAACAAAAGAGAGCGCGGCCTACACCGAGCAGGTCATATCCCATATCAACGAGTTCAAGGCAGGCTTGGACGCTTCCGCAGTCATTCTCTACCTAGGCAACTACATCACGGAATACGGCTCAATCCAACTTCTTTTAGACAGGGCAAAGGAAGATGACAGGCTAAAAGTCAGAAATGTTCCGGTGATGATTGACGGTATTCCGACTTGGCCGGACAAATACGCCGTTACGAACGAGGAAGCCAAAGCCACCGGCAAGGTGAGTTTGGAGGATATTCAGAAAAAACTTGGTTCGTATGTCTTCAGCTACGAGATGATGAACGCCCCCATAGACGACAAGCAAGCCGAGTTTAAAAAAGACCACATTCAGCACACCACAGACGAGGAAGTTAAGAAACTTGATACGCTTTGTTATATCACGATTGACAGCGCAGTGAGTGAAAAGGAGAGCGCCGATTTTACGGGAATTACCATAAACAGAATAAGTACGGAAAATAAATGGTTTGTGTATTCTTACCGGTTGAAAGTAAATACCAAAGACCTCATAGAGCACCTTTTTTACCTTTATAAGACTTACAAGCCGCAGATGATAGCGCTGGAAGAAACCGCTTTTACTCTTGCCATTAAACCTTTCCTTGAAGACGAGATGAGAAAGAGAAATACTTTCTTTAACGTCTTTCCCCTAAAACACAGGCACACTCAAAAGGAAACAAGGATAAGAGGGCTGATACCGAGATGGGAATCAAATAGCATCTTCCTGATAGGTTCAAATCTTGAATTACTTGACGAGATGAGAACGTTTCCAAACGGGGCGAATGACGACGTGTTAGATTCTCTTTCCTATCAACTTCAAATCGCCCAAAGACCTTATCCGCTGGATAATAACCTTCATTGGGCGGCAAATCAAAAGAAAAAAGTAATTAATAAGGCAAGATAAAGCTCACAAAATGCAAACTGTCCACGAATACATTAAAGCCGAAGAAAACCGCTATCAAATTATGCCTGTCCCGATAGTTGAAGGCTATATGTGGCTGATGTTTGAACACGTCCGCCTCACCACTCTTTATTTGAATTCCCAATATCGGACGGGAACGGAAGATAACAAACCTTTCCGAAACATCATTCTTCCTAAAGTGAATTTGGAGCATAGGGCAGTTCAGTTTGATTTAAACGACATCCAGTTTTATATCAACAGCGAGGATGAAGATTACAAATCCTTTTTGGTCAGGAAATGGCACGAGAGATGGGCTTTACAAAACGATTTGTCGGATTTTTTAGATAAACTCTCGGAAACTTACACGGATTACGGCGGAGTGCTGGTTAAGAATACTCAAGACGCTTTAGAGGTGGTTCCCTTCCAGCGTTTGGCTTTCGTTGACCAGACCGATATGATGTCCGGTCCTATTTGCGAAAAGCACGAATATTCCCCTGACCAGCTAAAAGAAATGGAATCTAAAGGCTGGGGAAATGAAGCCAATGGAGCCACCGGTTCAATAGACGAGCTTATAGCCCTATCACGGGAGGAAAAGACCAATACCCAGACCCAAGGCGGTTCCAGCGTAACAATTCAGCCTAAAGCCAAAACCCCGGGGCGATACATTGAAGTCTATGAGCTTCACGGAATGTTGCCGGAAACCTTTTTAGACCCTGAAGGCGACGAGAACAAGTTTATCCGCCAGATGCATATTGTCACCTTTTATAACAGCAAGGACAATCCCGAAAAACAGGGGATTACATTATTTGCCGGCAAAGAAAAAGAGAGCCTTTACAAAGCCTTTAAGAGGGATGAGATTTACGGACGCGCGTTAGGCAGGGGAGCTGTTGAGGAACTTTTTGAACCTCAGGTATGGGTGAACTACGCCGAGATTGCCAAGACAGCAATGCTTGACCAAGCCTCAAAAGTTATCTATCAGACCGCAGACCAGAGTTTTAAGGCTAGAAATAACACGGCTGAATTAGAAAACGGCGATGTCTTGACCTATACGGAAGGCAAGCCGCTTGCGCCTCTTAATACTTCAGCACCTAATGTTCAGGCTTTTGAAAGCGCCATTCAGACTTGGGACGACCAAGCCCAGCAGATTGCCGCTACTACTGATTTAATGGCCGGCGACACAGAAGGCGCGGCAAATATGCCGGCTCAATTAGGAATACCCTTGATTCAGGAAGGCCATTCTTTGCACGAATACAGAAAAAAGAAATTAGGCGAAACTTTTTTAACCCAGATTTATCGGGATTGGGTGATTCCCAAAATGGTTAAAGCAGTATCGCAGGGAGCTGAATTTATGTCTGAACTTTCCCTTGACGAAATGGGGGAAGTGGTAGACCAAGTCGTTAATAACCGATTTAACGAATCTATCATCAAGAAAGTTTTGGCAGGAGAAATAGTTTATCCCGAACAAGCCCAGGCGATGCAAGATGCTTACAGACAGCAGTTTTATAAGACCAACCGGAAGTTTATCAAGATACTTGAGGGTGAATTAAAAGACCTGCCCATAGAGATGCAAGTGAGTTTTACCAAGAATAATCCCGGAGCGATAATGGCAGGAAAGCTGTCTCAAATTTTTACCCAAGTCACTCAAGTTTTAATTGCCAACCCCAACTTCTTTGTTCAGCAGCCCCAGATGGCTAAACTCTTTAACGAGCTTTTGGAAAGTTATGGTCTGTCTGAATTGAACTTTAGAATGAACGACAAAGCGCCTCTTCCTCAGCCTAAAAACGCCAAATCATCATTAACGCAACAAAATGCCCAACCTCAAATACAAAGTCAGCCTCAGGCTGCCGGACAAAATTTACAGTAAATCCGCAGAGACTATTCTTGAAGCCTTAAACGAAATCCACGTTGAAAATACCTTTAAAACCAAAGGCGTGATTTGCGTAAAGTATGGAAAGAAATACGCCGAACTTCTCTTACCAATTCCGATGATGAAAAAGCTTTTGGTTAATCAGCTTTCCAGAGAACTTCTTCAAAAGCGTTTACTCTTATCATTAAAATAAAATATATGGGACAGGCAAGAAATTTTCGTTCTGCCGCCGCTTACAAAAAGTGGCTGGCTTTCGATAAAATGCACGTTAATCCAAAGCCTTCTAAAAATCCTGTCAGAGTTTCAATCAAAGGCAAAGCTCATAAAGTAAAACATAACCCAGCGAGGTAATATGGAAATTTTAAATGAGACAGAAAAAATTCTCGTCCAGCAGTTCTATGAAAACGAAATGATGCGTGAAGCAGTAAAAAAGGTTCTGTTGCAAGCTGTGTATAGCGACGGAGTTTTAAAGCCGGGTGAACCGGCAGACCCCTTGCAGAACCGGCTCATTGCTTGGCTTTCAAACAATCTTGAACAACCGGACAGTATTATAGGTGCCAATATACGGGCAACCTATTGGGGCTTAAACGCCCTCACAGTCGGTTTTAATAAACTAGCTGAATACAAAAAGGTCGAACCAAAACAAGATAAATTAAATAAAGCAAGATAAGCTAAAGTTCACAAAAATATGCAATCATTAAAACCAGCACGATATAAAAATCTATCAGCCTCAGGGCTTGTCAAGTCAGGCCAAGGGGCTTTAAGGGGAATCTTTGTCGCTTCCGCTTCAGGTTCTCCGACAATTACAATTTGTGATGGAATTAGCGGCACCCCAGCGGCAGCGGTAAAAGCGACCCAAACCTTAACCGCTTCCAGCATTGCCGACGGGGAGACTGTAACCATAGGCACTCCCAGTAATCCGAATAACGCTAAAATTACCTATACCTTTAAAACCGCGCTTTCTTCTCCGGCGCGGCCTTATGAAGTCTTAATTGGCGGTTCAGACGCCGTGGCTTTGGACAATCTGAAGCTTGCCATTAATTATGGCAATTCAGGCGATGCCACAGGCGAAGGCACCAACTATTCTACAGGTACAAGAGCGCATCCGCAGGTAACCGCTGAAACCAACACCAACAGCACACAGGTTGTCCAAGCGGTTTCGGGAGGCGTATGGGGAAATTCCATCGCTACTACCACCACTTGCGCTGCCAGCACTTGGGAAGCCGCCGCTTGCGCGGGCGGATTAGACCCTATTATTTTAATGGTAAATACTTTCATTCCCGTTGCCGCTACTTATTACCCGCTTCCCTATGGATTCGCCAACGGCTGTTATATTACTAAAGGCGGAACGTGGGATATAACAGTGTCTTATGATTAACAATTAAATCCAAAAATATGCTTCCAGACAAATCTCCTTCCCTGAAGGACAAGATAAAAGTTAGCGGGCAAACAGTGAAAGAGCCCGTAAAGGTAAAAACTAAAAAAGCTAAAGCGGATTCGTCCGTAAAGCCCGCCGAGCAGGTCGAATCGGTGGTAAGTCAAAGTTAAAAAAATATATGGTAAAAAATATAACAATTGCAGCGTTAGCGGTTTTAGTGCTTGTCTTTGGCGGGCTTTATCTTAAAAAGCCTGCTGTAGTTGAGTATGTCCCGCAGTCCAATGGCAAAGTTGTGGAAGTTCCAGTAGGTGCGTCTTCTGGCACAGAACATTATAATCTAGAAAACTTTTATAATGGACTCACCGCCAGCAAATTCTACGGACTTTATTCAGTGAACGCCAGCAGCAGTACTACCACAATGGCAACCATTACGCTTGCTTTAGGCGCAGGTTCTCAAGGCGAGATTACTATCGGCACTTCCACTCCAGTCACCAATGTAGTTTATGCTTCAACAACCGCAGTGACATTAAATAGTATGGTGTTTTTACAGCAAATAGCCACTACAACTATTCCCGGCGTTACTTGCAACACAACTGTTACTACTACTCCGATTACCAAAATTTTTGTAAGCCCTACTACAACATTAAGCGGTTTTTCCGCCACTGCCGCAGCTAACCCTGTTACCAATCCTCTTTGTTATGCTTATTGGATTTTGGATAAGAGTAAATAAGTCTAAATAGGTTCTCACTCATCCATTAAAAGTGTCAGGTTCTCACACCTTCCATTAAAAGTGAAAGAAACCCCATCTCATTATGGAAGACCCTAATGAAAAGCCGATAGTTGCTGAGGATACCAGTGTTGAAAAGACGGATACTGGCGAGGAAACTACCGCAACGGAGAAGCCTTCTGAAACTCCAGAGGCAAAGCACGCTCGTCTACTGCGCCAAACTAATCGTGTGCGAAAAGACTTAGGTCTACCGCCTTTAGTTGAAGCGTTAGTAGAAAAGCCGCAACCGCAGCCCAAAGCAGACCAGAAAAAAGGTTTTGACTACGCAGAAAAGGCCTACCTTAAATCTGAAGGCGTAGATAAAGCAGACTTTGACTTTGTCAAAGAAGTTATGGATTCTACCGGCAAAACTTTAGACCAAGTCTTGGAAAGCAAATATTTCCAAGCCGAGCTTAAAGAACGAAAAGATTTAAGAATGACTGAAGCTGCGACCCCTTCCGGTTCTAAACGGGCAGGTAACACCACCCGCGACCAAGTTGAATATTGGATACAGAAAGGCGAACTGCCTCCCGCTGACCAAGTGCAACTTAGGCGTGATGTGGTAAACGCCCGAATGAAACAGGAAAAGGACAAATCCCAATTTACGGACACTCCGGTAGTTGGAAAGTAGCCAAAATCTGTTTGTCGCTAGTTGTCGCACTAAGAAAATTTATCAACTAACGACACAGAAATGGGAAATACAATTATATATGCTGAAGAATGGGCGACTAAACTTCAGGAACGTCTGAATTACCAGACGATTTGGAAAGACATCTGCAATGTTGAGTATACGAATATGCGTGTACTTCATAACCCGTATTTGACGGACGCTTCGGCGGCTGCGCATACTCGCGGTTCTGTCTATACGATACAGGACGTAACCATCGCGGATGATTATGTTACCATCAACCAATCCGCTATCGTCCCGCAGATGATTGACCGCGCTGACTTGGCGCAAACTACCTTTGTCAACCAAATGGTTTTGGCTGACAAGCAAGGCCAACTGCTAAATGAAAAAATTGGCAGTTATCTTTTCGGTTTGCACGCTTCTTACACCAACATTGGCGACTCCAACGGCGTGGTAACCCTCGCCAGTACCACCACGATTACAGTGTCGGCAACCAACATTGACGACATTATTCGCGGCGTGAAACGCGAAATCACCAAAGCCAATGGTGATGCCTTATTGGAAAGAAACGGCGGCTTTATTGTCTGGCGTCCGGCTGACTTTGAACTCCTGGAAGCCTTTATGCAGGCTAACGGGTTCGTGACTTCTGACACTGCCTTAAAGAACGGAGCTACCTCAGGCGTTGACTATATGGGTCTTACTCATTATAGGTCAAACCTTTTGACTGCCAACCATGTTTTCGCGGGAGTTAAGAAAGTAATGCACTTAGGTATTGTTAAAGATACCTATGGCCAGATTGTGGTAAACCAAGACCCCACAGGCACCAGCGGCGGTCAGTTTTCCGCTATCTCCGTTGTCTCTCGCGCTGACTATGTCGGCAAAGTGTGGACCAACGTCTTGCCTATTCTTTACGACATCAATGTAGCCTAAATTATTCTTTAGCTACTGTCTTTCTCCTTTTGGGGAAAGGCAAAAGACTAGGTGGCGACAACCCTAGTCCTCTGTCTTTCCCTAAATATGACAAAATCTAATGCAACAAATCGTGAAAATGGTTTAATCCAAAGATGCGAGGATATCTGCGGGCTTGGCGCGACCGGCATCACCGGCAACGCCACTTTGTATTCGCAGTTTATCGGCTGGCTCAACCAGTGGAACAAGATGGCCGCGCATTGGGCGATTATGTCTTGGGACGGCGCGGATTTTGACGATGTAGGAAACACAACCGCTCCGCACGGCACTTTTGTGGGAGCAATAACAAGGGATTACAACTTTGATTCTGCCTACAAACTTCTTAAAATAAAACTTATTAACGTCAGCTATGACGGCACCAATTATGTTTTAGCCAAACCGTTTGACGCGAGCGATAAACATCTAGCCACTAAAGACCCAAATGTAGACGGCCACTTTATTACTGATTTCCCAAAATACGACGAACGGGCGAACGGCTTTGACCTTTACCCGAAATTTACCCAAGCGCAAGTGGATGCGGGAGCGAATATTTACGTTGAATTTTTTCGCGCCCCCAGAGATTTTGATACTACAAGCAATACAGACGCTTATGAGCCTTGTCTTGACCTCCAGTTCCATCATTTTCCCGCTATCGGAGCTTCGTTTGAATACTGCAAATTATACAAGCCCCAAATGGTAGCTGAACTTCAAGGCGACCTTTACGGCGCGCGCACCGCAAGAGGACAGCTAATCCGCACCGGTTTGATTGACGAAATTAAGAATTGGTATAGCTCCAAAGACCGGATGCTGCCCCGCTTAAGAATGAACCGAAGACTTAAGATATGACTTTATAATTAAACAATTTTTATGCAACATACTTTAGGTCATTGGGTTAAACAAGTAAGTAATTATTTAGGTTTCGCTTTAAAGATTAAAGGCTTTAACAGAGTTGGAATTTCCCTTAACGGAAAACATCTGGGGTATTCCTATAATTCCCGCGTTAATAAAGGCGCGGCTCTCCAGGCTTCCTTAATGGCAGGTTCGTCTTTAGGAAGCTGCACTTCGCCTCTTCCTCCGCTTTATATCGCCCTCTCAACTTCCAGCCTAACTCCCGCCGCAGGCGATACTACCTTAACAGGAGAAACTTCCAAGACAGGTTTAGCTCGGGCTTTAGGCACAGCCCAAAATTATGTGGCAGCCACTACTTTAGACGGCGCGGCTTCTTATGACGTGTATAAACAATTCACGCTCACTGATAGCGCGACGACCGTAGTGTCAGCCGCTTTATTTGACGCTGCTTCTACGGGAAATATGTTCGTGGAAGCTAATTTAAGTTCTTCGGCAGTAATGGTAACTTTTGATGTTTTACAAGTTACTTGGACTGTGAATCTTTAATTTATGGCTTTAAAAGACAATCTTAGAGCAGCTTATAAGTTAGATGATGTCAACGATTACAGCGGTAATGGTTATACTCTTACCAATAATAATACCGTGACCTTTGTTTCTGGGTTGATTGGCAATTGCGCCCATATGGTGAGCGGAAACAATTGGTTGGGCATTATTAACGATATCGGTATAGCTGAAGGGGCTAATTGGTCTGTGAGCTTTTTTTGCAGAACTCCTGACAACACAGGTGATTTTGCATTATTTCAGTTAATTTATGGCTCTAGTAATTATCACCAAGTAGATACTAATTGGGTTGGTTCTTTGGGAAAATTTCATGTCGTTCCTTATAATTCCACTATGCTTGAAGTTGCCCATGCTTTTAATAATAATACTTGGTATCACATAGTTGTAGTAAATTCAGGGGGAACAATTACGCTTTACATCAACACTGTATCACAGGGAACTGCAACTTTAGGAACAGGAAAAACGGCATTAAGAGCCAATAGATTTGAACTAGCACTGACTAACCAATCTAGCTATCTAAACGGAGATATTGACCTTCTTTACATTTGGAACAGAGCGATAACCACTAATGAAATTGCCACTCTTTATAATAGCGGAAATGGTTGTGAATTTGGTTTGGGGCAAACTTATGTAAGAGCAGTATCTGTTTCAGTTTCAAATGCCGCCTTGCGTATCTCTTCGCTCTTCGCAAAGATTGGTTTTCGCCCAGACACTAAAACAGTTTCAACGTTTTCCCAAGACAACCGGACAGGAACTGCTACTTTATCCCAGGATATTAAATCAACTTCCCAATTAACCCTAGACTCAAGACACTAATGCCACAGAAGATTTTAGAACTTAAAGGTTCAGATTTTCTAAAAGGGCTTTCCCTTCAATCCGCTTTTCCCATTGGCGGGTTGTGGCAATACTTAGCCAATTATAACCCTTTCCAAAAAATAGGACGGCTCTACCCAACTTTAGGGCCGACGAGAAAAGACGGAGGAAGCATACCGATTGTGATAAACGCTTTTGACTTCTATTCGAATGGCACAACTAAATACTTATTCGCTTTTGGCGACCACACCGCCGCAAATCAAGCTGCTTACCAAATTAATCTCGATACCGACGCGATAACCGATATTTCAAGCAGTGTATTTCTTAACCGGACAGGTTATGTTGAGCAGTGCAGTATGTGTAAAATTTGGAAAGGATATATTATTTACGACGAAAGGTCAGCAACCCAAGTGTTGCGTTCAATTACTACTGGAATAACAGGCGATGTGACCATTTTATCCGGTTTGACAAGCAGTCCCAAACATCCTTGTGTAGTTGGCCCTGATGGATATCTTTATGTAGGCAATTATTCATATATCGCCCAACTTACTTCAGCTACCGGAACGAGTGGAAATACGGCGAATAAATTTGATACTCTTCAGACCGATTTAACTTGCAGAGATTTAGACCACGACGGGCAATACATTTTCGCCGGATTTGATAATAACGATTACGAAACTCCTCTTTCCGGAATAGTCACTGATTGCCAGATTATTATTTGGGATAGATTTAAATCTTACGCCGAGAAAAGATATCAATTAAAAGAAGCCTATATTATCGCGGTCAGGTGTTTGGGAACTTCTTGTTATGTTCTCACTCCGTCCGGTTGGTATGTCTGCTCAATCGCCAGTTCGCCTGTGTTGATTTACCCGATGTCTTCTGAATCCCCGTTTAACCACTTCCCAGCCGATTACAACCAAGTTTCCAAAGACGCGACTTCAATTTATTGGGGCGACAAGGCGGGTTCGGGTTATATTTTCGCAATCGGACAGGCAATCGCGGGACAACCTAAAATAATCTATCAACCTTATTACGCAATAGGAATCACCGAAAACCAAAAAGC
>Ga0187886_1001746_pt1 | contig 18791 bp, 14 predicted proteins | sample June2016WEW_20_1_FD_133001 | JGI IMG/M metagenome (GOLD analysis project Ga0187886, IMG submission 133001) | Peatland microbial communities from SPRUCE experiment site at the Marcell Experimental Forest, Minnesota, USA - June2016WEW_20_150 | ecosystem: Environmental > Terrestrial > Soil >... | reverse complement strand
GTCCCACGAAGGACACGAGGTCAACGGGTGGCTGAGTCATCCCGGCACGGCAGGCACTCTCCCTGTAGAGCCGGACGGATTTCATAGATCTAAGAACTACACAGAGGGTGGGGGGAGGAGGGTGGATTAGCGAGGTGCCCGGAACTCCGAGAAGTGCCTAGCTAGCGCGAATAAAACGCTCGCACGTGCCGACCTGTCCGGAAAGGACAGGCAGAATTAGCCCGTGCTCTCTCCGGCGGTCGAGAACCTGGTCGCACAGCTGACGCGCCTGCCCAGCATCGGCCAGCGCACGGCACGCCGGCTCGCCTTCCACCTACTGCAGGTTTCGAAGGAGGAGGCGACCGCCCTCGCCGAGGCGATCGTGGATGTAAAGGAGCGCGTCCACTTCTGTGCGGAGTGTGGGAACCTGACCGAAGAGGAGCTCTGCTCGATCTGCCTCGATACCCGCCGCGACCGCCACCTCCTCTGCGTCGTCGAGCAGCCGGTGGACGTCGTCTCGCTCGAGCGCACGAACGAGTTCCGCGGTCTCTATCACGTGCTCGGGGGCGCCCTCTCGCCGCTGGACGGCGTCGAGCCGGGCGACCTGCGAATCGAGGAGCTGCTGAGCCGCGTCGCCAAGGGCGGGATCGAGGAGGTTGTGATCGCCACCAACCCGAACATGACCGGCGAGGCGACCGCCGCCTACATCGCCGACCGCCTGCGAGGCGGCGCCCGTGTGACCCGCCTCGCGAGCGGTCTCCCCGTCGGCGGCGATCTCGAATACGCCGACGAAGTCACGCTCGGGCGCGCGCTCGAGGGCCGGCGGGAGATGTGATCGCCGGACTACGCATTTACGCTGTTTGAAGCGCTCGCGCTCGCCGGAAAGCCGCCGAGATCGAGTCTGTGACAGGTTCTCCGGCAAGAGCGCGCGCCCACCGAGTAGCATTTAGCCCGAGGGCGGGAGAGCCCATCCAACTACTCCCCGCACCTTCTATGACCACGAGCGAGACTCATCACCTTCACGGCAGCGTGCCGCGCCTCGGCACGGTGGTAATGAAGTTCGGCGGAACCTCCGTCGGCGACCCCGAGAAGTTGAAGCACGTAGCCGAGCGGCTGGTTGCGACCTGCGAGGCCGGAAACCGCGTCGTCGGGGTGCTCTCGGCGATGGGCCACACCACTGACGAACTGGTCGAGCTCGCCTACAAGATCTCCCCCACGCCCGATCCGCGCGAGCTGGACATGCTGCTCTCGGTGGGAGAGCGCATCTCCTGCGCGCTGGCGGCGATGGCCATCCACGACCTCGGCCACGAGGCGATCTCGCTCACCGGCTCGCAGGCGGGCATCGTCACCGACACGGTCCATACCAAGGCCAAGATCGTCGAGGTGCGGGCAAAGCGCATTCACGAGGCGCTCGACAAGGACAAGATCGTGCTCGTTGCCGGTTTCCAGGGCGTCTCTTCGGACTCGCTGGATGTGACGACGCTCGGTCGCGGCGGCTCGGACACCACGGCGGTGGCGCTGGCAGGGGCGATCGGCGCCGAGGCCTGCGAGATCTACACCGATGTCGAGGGAGTTTTTACCGCCGATCCGCGCGTCGTACCGATGGCACGCAAGCTGCATGCGGTCTCCTACGAGGAGATGCTGGAGATGGCCGCCTCGGGCGCCAAGGTCTTGCAGCTACGCTCTGTCGAGTTCGCGCGCAATCACGGCGTGATGGTGCATGTCCGCTCCAGCTTCTCGGATGCTGGCGGAACCTGGATTCGCGAGGAGGACGAACGAATGCTCGAGAAGGCGATGATCTCCGGTGTCACACACACCACCGAGGAGAACCTGTACAGGGTCGAGGGCACGACGCCTTCGAAACTCTTCTCGGCGCTCGCCGAAGCGCAGGTCAACGTCGACACCATCCTCATCAACGGCGACGGCGCGATCGTCTACTCGGCGCCACTGGAGGATCACCAGGCCAGCGAGAAGACCCTCAACGCACTCGGTATCTCCTGGACCTCGCGCGACGACCTGGGCAAGGTCAGCGTGATCGGCGCCGGTATGAAGAGCCACCCCGGCATCGCCGCCAAGACCTTCGAGGTTCTGGGCGAGCTCGGGATCGAGCCCGAGGTGGTCTCGACCTCACCGATCAAGATCGCCTGCCACATCGCCAAGAAGGACGTGGAGCGCGCCGTCAAGGCGCTGCACTCGGCCTTCGGGCTAGACACCGATCTGGCGGAGCGCGGCCATGAGTAGCTCGCTGCAGAACTCCCGCATCGGCGTCGTCGGCGCCACCGGCGCCGTCGGCACGCTAACCCTGGCGCTCCTGGCCGAGCGCGGCTACCGGAACGTTCGCGCCCTCGCCTCCGCTCGTTCGGCCGGGCGCGAGCTCCCCTTCGGCGACGGAACCCTCGTCGTCGAAGAGGCCACACCCGAGGTGCTCCGAGCCGGGGATCTCGACCTCTGCCTGTTCTCGGTCGGAACCTCCTCTTCGAAGGAGCTCGTTCCGCACGCCTCCGCCGGCGGCGCGATCTGCATCGACAAGTCCTCGGCCTACCGCCTCGTCGACGGCTATCCGCTGGTCGTACCCGAGGTGAACGGCAAGCGCGCGCTCGAGGCGCTCGAGCGCGACCGCATCGTCGCCAACCCGAACTGCTGCGCGATCCCGCTCACGACGACGCTCAAGCCGCTGCACGAGGCGGCCGGCCTGAAGAGCGTGCACGTCGCCACCTACCAGTCGGTCTCGGGTGCGGGCGCCAAGCGCATGGAGGCGCTCCGGGCCGAGAGCGTCGCCGAGCACAACCTGATCATGGACTGGTCGTGGGAGGGCGACGACTCCGACGAGGAGTCGAAGCTGCGCCAGGAGACTCAGAAGATCCTCGAGCTGCCGGAGCTGCCGGTGGCGCCGACCTGCGTGCGGGTGCCGGTGCTGGTCGGCCACTCCGAGGCGATCTGGATCGAGCTCGAGGACGAGCTCTCGCCCGAACAGGCGGCCGATGTCCTGCGCCGCTCACCGAGTGTGCGCGTGCTGGATCTGCCGAAGTTCCCCACGCCCAAGGACGCGGCCGGGGGCAACGAGGTGCTGGTTGGGCGAATCCGCCGCGACCCGGCCTTCGAGAACGGTCTCTCGCTCTATCTGAGTTGCGACAACCTGCGTAAGGGCGCCGCTCTGAACGCCCTCCAGATCGCCGAGCTCCTGCTCGCGGCGCAGCCGGTCAACGCCTGAGACGAACGTTGACTGCTAGCGTCACGGCATGCGCATCCGCGCTCTGGCCGCGGTCTTTCTCGTCGCCCTGATCGCCCAGGCGCCCGCCGCCAACGCCACGCGCTCGAAGTCTCCGGCGATCCTGCTCGCGGCCGGCGATATCGGCGACTGCTCGCTTGACGGAGCCGCGCTCACCGCCCGTCTGATCGAGCGGCAGCCGGGCACGGTGGCGGCGATCGGCGACACCGCTTATCCGAACGGCACGATCAGCGATTTCGAGCGCTGTTACGCCCCTTATTGGGGTCGTTTCAGAAGCCGTACGCGTCCCGCGCTCGGTAACCACGAGTACGGGACGGGAAACGCCGACGCCTACTTCGCCTACTTCGGCAAGAGAGCCGCGGCGCCCGGCGGCTACTACAGCTACAAGCTCGGAACGTGGCATATCGTGGTTCTCAACTCGAACTGCAGCTTCGTCGGTTGCGGCCCGGGCTCACCGCAACTGCGATGGTTGCGCGCCGACCTTGCCGCGCACCGGACACGCTGCACGCTCGCCTACTGGCATCATCCGCGCTTCTCCGAGGGACCCGATACCGCCGCCCGCCCGGATGAGGCGCTGGCGACACAGCCCTTCTGGGCCGCGCTGGCCAAAGCCGGCGCTGAGATCGTTCTCACCGGGCACGACCACCTGTACGAGCGTTTCGCCCCGCTCGACGCGGCGGGTAGGCAGGATCCAAAGCGCGGGCTGCGAGAGTTCGTCGTGGGGACCGGCGGCCGTCCCCACTATCCGGTTGTGACACACGTCGCCGGCAACCAGAAGGTGGTCACGGGCCGCTGGGGCGTGCTGCGATTGCAGCTGAGCGCCAAGGGCTACCGCTGGCAGTTCCTATCGACTCCCAACAGCACCACGCTCGACTCGGGCGTCGGCAGCTGCCACTGACTCCACCTGGTTACGGACGCGGCGGCGCGGGCGCGGGCACCGGCCAGCGAAGGCGCTTGAACGCGCCCAGTAGTCCGCCGCGCTCCGGCTCGACGCTCGGCTCGAGCCCACCGAGATCCAGCCGGGCCAGCTGCACGCGGCCGGCGTTTCTGACCGTGACGAAACCCAGATCGGCGAGCAGATCGTGGGGGAAGATCGCGCGGTGGAGCAGGAGACGCTCCTCGAAGCCCTCATTCTCCAGGTAGCGGAAAGCAAAGGCCTCGAGCGCCCGCGCACGCCTGAGCCGGGCCTCGCCGATCGCCGCCAGGAAGAGAGACTGGATCACCCAGGGGCTTGCTGGGTCGACCAGATAGGCGCAGGCGACGAGCACCGCGTCCTCCGAGGCCGGACCCGCAGGCAGCTCGTGGGTACGAGGGAAGAAGGATGCGGGCCCATGCTGCATGAGTCCGAGCGGGCGCCCGTCGTCGTCGTAGTAGACCGTCCCCCAAGCTCCCCACTTCTCCTCGGCCTGACCGATCCAGCGCTCCTTGCTCACCGTCCTTCGGCCGCGCGCCTGCCACCAGACGCAGTCGTGACAAACCGACGGAACGGTCGCCAGCGTCCCGCGCGAGAGCGGCTCCAGGTGCGGGCTCATCGCTCGTCTAGCTCGACCGCGGCGACGATGACCTCGACGGCCGCCGGGTCGACGTCGGCCATAACCTTCAGATACTGGCGCACGCGCTGCTGCACCTCGCGCGCGACCGGCGCGATCGGGATGCCGTATTCGAGCGCCACCGGTACGTGCACGACGACTCCCGCCTCGGCGACCTCGACCTTCACGCCCGGTTGCCGGCGGAGGTGCCCCGTGACCACTCGGCGCACGCCCTCAACCTCGCGGGCGGCGTCGGCCGCGTAGTGCGCGAGCACCTCCGGCGAAATCAGCGCCTCCCCGTCCATCACCCAGAGCCTATCTTGTTAGGGAAGCGCGGCCGAGGTGGTTGATACGTGGATGACAGGGGCCGCACGAGCCGGGAAGACGCACTTGTTAGTGCGTCAAGCGGCTCGGGTGGCTCCTGGCGCCGCGAAGCGGCCGCATCGGGCGTGCTGGCTTAGCGGGATAGGCTCTCAAAGCTTATCTGGGTAGGGATGTACACAGGCTTACCTGGACAGGCTCTCAGGATCGTAGATCGAGCTCGGTCGCCTCCGGCCGAGCGAAGAAGCGGAAGGGAACGAAGGTGGTGCCGAGCCCGGCGGAGATGTGCAGGAGGCCGCTCGGACGGCGCACCAGGCCTCTACCTGGGTGGTGGCGTAGGTGTGCGAAACGGAGCTTGCCGCCCGGATAGGGAAGGGCGATCTGGCCGTCGTGGAGGTGGCCGGCGCAGATCAGATCGAAGGAGCCGGGCGCGATGCGCTCGCTGATACCGGGGAAGTGGCAGAGACAGATACGAAGATCGGCCTTGGGATCGGCGAGCCGGTCCGGGGCGGCCTCTTTCTTGTCATAGCTGCGGGGGTCGACGCCGACGATCTGGACGCTGGCGCCGGCAACCGTGATTGTCCTGGCTTCGTCCAGGAGTACCATCGCCGGCTCGAGATCGAACACAGCCGAGGGCCGGGCGAAGGGATCGTGGGAGAGCGCGAAATCGTGATTGCCGAGTACCAGGTAGCAGTGCTCGAGCCGCCCCAGCAAGTGTCGTAGATCGGCCTCCCCGCTCGGGCGCGAGAGCAGGTCGCCGCTCACCAGTACGAGATCGGGCTTGCGCTCGGCAACCCAGTCGATCGCCTTCTCGACGGCCCGGCGCCCGCGCGACGGAAAGCCGAGATGGAAATCGGCGAGGTGAGCGATGCGCAGGCCTTCGAGCTGTTTCGGCAGTCCGGGCAGCTGCACCTCGATCGTCTCCAGTCGCACCCAGCCGGCCTCGAACACACCCCAGGCAAGCACCGCCGCAACACAGGCGCCGAGCACGACAAGCAGCCAGATCATCGCGCGACGGCGGCCATCGTCACGCGCGCCGCTCCAGTTTCGAGAGAACCGGCCCGAGCGATACCACGTGGCGCGAGAACCGGAGTTGCGAGGGCTCCAGGCCGGCGGCCAGCGCCACCAGCTGTGAGAGGTGGAAGATCGGCAGGCCGAGCTTGCGTCCCTCCGCCCGCTCCAGGCTCTTCTGCCAGGCATCCAGCGACAGGTGGCAGAGCGGGCAGGACGTGACCATCACCTCGGCGCCGGCCTCGAGCGCCTGTTCGAGCGGGCGTGCCAGCTCGGCCATCGAGGTCTGCTCGCGCGCGAGCAGGATCGGGAAGCCGCAGCAGCGCGTCTTCGCCGGATAGTCGACCGGCTCGCCGCCGCAGGCCTCGATCACCGACTCCAACGACGTGGGCCGGTCGGGATCCTCGAAGCCCATCAAGTTCGAGGGACGAAGCAGCTGGCAGCCGTAGAAGGGCGCCACGCGCAGACCGTCCAGCTTCCTGACCGCGATCTCCCCGAGCCGCTCGAGCGCCTCGCCGCGGGCGAGCAGCCAGAGCAGGTGCGTCACCTCGACCTTGCCCGAGTAGGGCCTTGCGCCCGAGCGCTCCAGGTTCTCGTTCACCCGAGAGCGCAACTTCTCGTCGTTCCCGAGCTGCCAGGCCGCCTGCCTGAGATTGAGCGTGCAGACATTGCAGATGGTCAGGAGCGTGTCGGAGCCGGCGTGCTCGGCCTCGGCGAGGATGCGCGCGTTCAGGTGCAGCGCGTAGTCGGGATCGGCCATCTGGATGTCGCCGGCGCCGCAGCAGGTGACCGACTCCAGATCGATCAGCTCGAGGCCGAGCTTCGGCGCCAGCAGCTTGGTCGAGACGTCGAGCTCGCGGGCCGAGAGCCCGGCGACGCAGCCCTTGTAGTAGGCGATCCTCGTCATCGACTCAACTCCTCGCTGCCCGTATCGGCGACCGAGCGGACGAATTCGATCCGCTCGAGAGCGCGCTCGCCCTGGACGATTCCGAGCGCGCCGCGGCGATCCTGCTCGCCGACGAGACGGTGAAGCTCGCGCGCCGGGCCGAGATCGCGGGCCTTGTGACGCGGCCACGGCAGGGGCACCTTGCCGTGGCGGAAGAGGCGCAGGGCAAGCGGAATTCGTTTGAGCGAGGCGACGATGCCCAGCGTCTTGACAACGAGCTCGCTCTCGCGCAACCAGCCGGTCGTGCGCGCCGAGGTCGGGAACCAGTTCGCATGCCGGGCGCCCCGGTCGTGTGTGTGCCCGGCGAGAATCGCCTCGGCGCCGAGCTTGGCGATCGCGTCGCGCGGATCGACGCCCCTGGGGCAGCGCTCGTTGCAGAGGTAGCAGCGTGTGCACTCCCAGATGCCGTGCTCTCCGCTCAACGCCTCGAGCCGCCGTACGGTCTCGCCCTCGCGCGGGTCGCCGACGAAGCGCCAGGCCTTGGCCAGCGCGTGCGGACCGAGGAACTCGGGGCTGACGCTGATCGCGTCGCACTCCGAGACGCAGGCGCCGCAATTGATGCAGAGCGCCTCCTTGCGCACGGCCTCCATCGCGGCGGGCGGAACCAGCGTCTCGCGCCCGTCGGCGGGACGCCCGGGCCCGGGCTTCAGGAAGGGATCGACAGCTCGCAGCTTCTCCCACATCGGCGCCGTCTCGACGACGAGGTCGCGCAGAACCGGAAGATTTCCGATCGGCGCCACGATCGACGTTCCGCCGGCGGCAAGCTCGGCGACCGGGGTGCGGCAGGCGAGCGCGGTGCGCCCGTCGATACGAATCGCACAGGAGCCGCAGGTTCCCTCCCGGCAGCTGCGACGGAAGGCGAGCGTGCCGTCGATGTCGTCCTTGATCTGCTCGAGACAGTCGAGCAGCGTCGCCTTCTCGCGCACCTCCAGCTCGTACGGCTGCAGGCTCGTCCGGCCCGAGACGGGGTCAAAACGCTCGATCTGCAGCTCGAGGCGCATCAGTAGCTCCTGCTCTGCGGTTGCCACTTCGTGATCCGCACCGGCTCCCAGGAGAGCTGGGGGCGACCGTCCTGCCAGTGCACCAGCGAGTGCTTGAGGAAGTTCTCGTCGTCACGGTCGGGAAAGTCCTTGGGGCGGGAATGGGCACCGCGGCTCTCCCGCCGCTCCAGCCCGGCCGTGACCATGCAGACGGTGAGGTCGAGCTGGTAGCCGAGCTCGAGCACCTGGGTGAGGTCGCTGTTGAAGATCTCACTCCGGTCGTCGACGAGCACGTGCCGGTAGCGCTCGCGCAGGTTCTCCAGGATTTCGAGCTGGCGGCGCATCTTGCCCTCTTCGCGAAAGACGCCGAAGTTCTCGTGCATCGAGGCGCCGAGCTCGTCGCGGATCGCGCGCGGGCGCTCGCCCTCGCGCCGGTCGAGTAGCTGCGCCAGCTCGCGCTCGGCGTCGGCGCGGGCGGCGGGCGCGATCTCGGCCGCCGCGGTACTCGCCAGCGCCCTTCCGGCCGCGGCACGACCGGCCCTGCGGCCAAAGACGATCGTCTCCATCAGGGAGTTGCCGCCCAGCCGGTTGGCCCCGTGCAGCGACACGCAGGCCACCTCGCCGGCCGCGAAGACGTTCTCGAGCTCGCTGCAGCCATCCACATCCGTGGCGACGCCGCCCATGTGATAGTGGGCGCCCGGCCGCACGGGAATCGGATCTGTTAGCGGATCGACGCCTGCGTAGGTGAGAGCGAGATCGCGCGTGCCGTGAAAGCGCTCGACCGTCTTCTCCGGGCCGAAGTGGCGCATGTCCAGCAGGAGCGAGCCGTTCACGTCCCGCCCCGCGTCGATCTCGGTTTGCTCGGCGCGCGAGACGACGTCGCGGCTGGCCAGCTCCATCGCCTCGGGCGCGTAGCGGCTCATGAAGCGCTCGCCCTCGGAGTTGAGCAGGTGGCCGCCTTCGCCGCGCACCGCCTCGGTGACGACCAGCCCGCTCGGGAAGATCGTGGTCGGGTGAAACTGCATGAACTCCGAGTCTTTGAGTGGAAGGCCGACGCGAAGCGCCATCGCCATGCCGTCGCCGGTGCAGGCGTAGGCGTTGGTCGTGCCGCGGTAGACGCGCCCGGAGCCACCGGTCGCCAGGATCACCGCCTTGGCGCCGAGCGCCTTCACCCCTCCGCGCGGAAGATCCCAAGCGAGCACGCCCTCGCAGCCCTCCTCGCCGAGCACGAGCCGCAGGACGAAGTACTCCTCGTAGACCTCGATCCCGCGCTCGAGCAGCTGCTCATAGAGAACCTGCAGCAGGACGTGACCGGAGACGTCGGCGACGTAGACGGTGCGCGGCGCGCCGGCGCCGCCGAAGGGCCGTTGCGCCAGCCTACCCTCCTCGTCACGATCGAAGAGGGCGCCCCAGCGCTCGAGCTGGTAGATGTCACCGGGCGCCTCGTTACAGAAGAGCTCGATCGCGTCCTGGTCGCCGAGGTAGTCGGAGCCCTTGACGGTGTCGGCGGCGTGGCGCTCGGGGCTGTCGGGGCCGGCGTTTCCGAGCGCGGCGTTGATTCCGCCTCTGGCCGCGCCGGAGTGGCTGCGGGTTGGGTGCAGCTTGGAGACGACGGCCACGTCGGCGCCCGAGTCGTGGGCTTCGATGGCGGCGCGCATGCCCGCGCAGCCGGCACCGATTACTAGCACGTCGTGCGAGATCTCCACTGCGGAGGGACGGTACACAATCGCCCGCTGCACAGGTGCTTTCGAGCGTCGATGCGACGATCGAGGTTAGGTTGAATCGTTCTCTGAGCAAGAAGAGCTGGCGGGACACCCCCGCTCACCGTTATAAATGGAGCTTCCTTCCGGGGCGAGGCAGGAGAAAGGCGGATGCTCGCCGGCCGCTTCAGTTACCGCGAAGGGATAATCGAGTACACGAACGAGGCCGAAAGGCTTAATTCAGCACAAGCCCGCGACCGCGAATATCCTGCGGCCGGCTAGAAAGAGTGGGGCAAGTGACCAGAACAGCTTTTCAGATCCCTCCGGCGCGTCAGCTGATCGACAACCCGACGCCCGCCGAGCTCAAAGAGCTCGTCGCTCGCATGCCGAACGCGCGCCGGACGCGCTACGGCAACCTGAACGTCCAGACTCGGGTGGTCGCACGCTCGAAAAGCTCGACATTCCTGGTCATGGACGAGCCCGACGGTCAGAACCAGTCGATCACGCACGGGCGGGCGGCCGAGCTGATCAAGCGCCAGAACGACTACATCGCAGACCAGGAGATGGTGCTGATCGACGGCTGGATCGGTAACCACCCGGACTTTCGCACCCGCGCGCGGCTCTACATCGAGGCCGCGAACGCCAACATCGCCGCGATGCAGCAGCAGCTCTACTACCACGGCGACGAGGATTCCTGCGAGCCCGAGCTGACGGTCGTCTACACGCCCAACCTGACCGCTCCCGGCTTCCCCGACGACCGCCTGATCATGGTGGACGTCGAGGCCGGAGTCACGCGCGTCTTCAACTCCGACTACTTCGGCGAGTCGAAGAAGGGCGGCCTCAGGATGTGGAACCGGCGCGTTTACGACGCCGGCGGTCTCGCCCTGCACGCGGGCTGCAAGATCATTCCGACCGAGACGGGCGACAAGGTCGGCCTGATCGTCGGACTGTCCGGCACCGGCAAGACGACGACCACCTTCACGCGCCAGAACGGGTCGCTTCCGGTTCAGGACGACTTCGTCGCCTGGATGCCCGGCGGTCGCGTCTACGCAACCGAGCGCGGCTGCTTCGCCAAAACCTTCGCGCTCTCGAAGGAAGACGAGCCGACCATCTACGGCGCCGTCACCCGGCCCGAGGCCTACCTCGAGAACGTGTCCCAGAACGACGAGGGCGAGCTCGACTTCTTCGACACCTCCTACACCAAGAACGGCCGCTCGACCTTCACCTTCGATTCGATCGAGTCGGCCGCGGGCGAACTGATCGAGCACGCCGACTTTCTGCTCGTCCTGAACCGAAACGAGGGCGTGATCCCGGCCGTCGCCAAGCTCGAAGGGGCGCAGGCGGCCGCCTACTTCATGCTCGGCGAGACGAAGGGAACCAGCGCGGGCGGCGCCGACGAGGCGGGCAAGTTCCTGCGCGTCCCGGGCACCAACCCCTTCTTTCCGCTCCTCCACGACAGGCAGGGCAACCGCTTCCTCGAGCTGCTCTCCGCACACCCGCTGGAGGTCTACCTGATGAGCACCGGCCGCATCGGCGGCCCCGAGGACGACGAGCGCTCGAAGAAGGTGCGCATCCCCCACTCCTCGGCAATCGTCAAGGGAATCGCCGACGGCACGATCGAGTGGGAGACCGATCCCGACTTCGGCTACCTGGTCGCGAGCTCGGTGCCGGGCATCGACGACATCGAGCTCCTACAACCGCGCCTTCTGTACGAACGCACCGGCCGCGCCGACGAGTACAGGCAGATCGTGGTCGGCCTCAAGTCCGACCGGGCCGAGTTCCTGAGCAAGTTCCCGAGCCTGAGCGAGGAGATCGTCGCCGCGGTTCGCTAGCGGGCAAGCTCAGCGTTGATCGAGAAGGGGCTCGCTACAACGGGCCCTTTCCTTACCTGCTGCCGTGCGCTCTAGCCGCAGCTCGCGGGCGAGCGCCCGAGGAAGCGCAGGATGCCGCGACACATACCGACCGCTGCCTTGTTCTGGCCAGTCGGACTGTTTAGAAAACGATCCTCACCCGGGCTGCGTCAGTTCAACCGTCGCGACTTGGGTATTCGGCCGGTTTCAACACGATGCGTCAGATGCAGAATGATCACGAATGCCCGTTTATCATCAGCGGGGCGTGCGGGACACAGACTCAACTCGCCCGACCATCGAGTCCGCCCGTCCGGAACGCGATCTCCCCATGTGCGACGACATGCCTGCCGTGCCCGGTGAGGTTCCCCTTGTCGAGGAAATGGAGCGTTCGCTGCCGGCCATCGTGGCGGATCGTGCAGCTGAGCACCCGAACGCGGTCGCCGTCGAGGACGGTGAGCGGATCCTCACCTACGCGGAGCTCGACGCCGCCGGAGCCGCGGTTGCGTCTGCCCTGCTCGCCGCCGGTGTCGGCCCGGGCACGCCGGTCGCCGTCTGCCTGCCGCGCTCATGGGAGGCCGTCGTGGCGTTTCTCGGCATCCTGCGCGCCGGCGCCGCCTACGTCCCGATCAGCCCCGCCCACCCGGAGCGGAGGCAGCGGAGGATCGTCGAGCTGGCCGGTGCCCGGATCGCGTTGAGTGGTCCCGAGCACGATGCCGGATTACCGCGCGAGATAGTTCGCCTGGATGTGGCGAAGCTGGTGGCAACCCCGGCGTCCCCATCGCCTGAGCTGCCGCCGGGCGGTGACCGGCTCGCCTATGTGTTGTTCACCTCGGGCTCGACCGGCGAGCCGAAGGGAGTGGAGGTCACCCATCGGAACCTGGTGCACCTGCTGCGCTCGAGCGCTGATCTGATTCCTCGTGCATCGGATACCGTCTTGCACGTCGATCGGCTCGAGTTCGATATGTCGGGGCACGAGTTGTGGGGCGCGCTGCTCAACGGAGCTCGACTTGTCGTCGCTCCTTGGGAACGCCCAGACCCGCTGGCGATCGGCCGGCTGATCGCCGAGCGTGGCGTGACGTTCGTAAACATCTCGATCGGTCTTCTGCACGAGTTGGTTCACGCGAACGTGCCCGAACTCGGTCGACTTCGCGTCATCTCCGTCGGGGGTGACGTGTTCTCGCCGGCGGTGGCGCGGACCCTTCGCAAGCATCACCCACACGTCCGAGTCATCAATGGCTACGGGCCCACAGAAGCGACCATCGTAGCGTCGAGCTACGAGGTCATCGAGCCGGGCTCGGGATCGATACCGATCGGGCGGCCACTTCCGGGCTATCGCCTCTATGTGCTCGACGAGGCTGGCGTGGCTGTTGAGCCGGGAGAGGCGGGCGAGTTGTGGATCGGCGGGCCGGGCGTCGCGCTCGGATACCGAGGCGATCCGGAGCGGACAGCCGAGCGCTTTCAGACGAACCCGTTCGATGCCGGGCGGATATACCGCACCGGTGATCGCGTACGGCTTCGAGACGACGGCGAGCTCCTCTTCGAAGGGCGTCTCGACCGGCAGGTGAAGGTGTCTGGTCAGCGCATCGAGCTCGGAGAGATAGAGCAGGTCCTCGCCACCCATCCAGAGGTGAGCGAGGTGGCGGTTGTCGCACGTGAAGATGTGCCCGGACACAAGCGGCTCGTCGGATACGCGGTGCCAACGGCCGGGGGCAACCTGTCGCCGGCTGCGCTGAGTGGCTACCTCTCGGAACGTCTTCCCCACTTCATGGTGCCGAGCCCGATCGTGATCCTCGACGTGCTTCCTCGATCGGAGCGCGGAAAGGTCGACCGCGACGCCCTTCCGTCTCCTACTCGCGGTGACTTTGATCTCACCCCGGTCACCGGGATGATCGGGCAGGTGACGTCCGCAATGGCCGAAGTGCTGCGTCTCGAGTCGGTTAGTGCGGACGAGAACTTCTTCGAGCTCGGCGGCGACTCGCTCCTGGCGATCCGGCTCGCCGGGCGGTTGCGCGAGCGGCTCGGCGTCGATCTGGAGATCGGCGTGGTCTTCGCCGCTCCGACCGCATCGGCACTCACCGAGTTGATCGAGGGGCATACGCCGGCCACGCCGAACATTCCGCCACTGCTACCGGCAACGCGCGCGTCGACGGCGCCGGCGAGCTTCGCCCAGCGCCGTACCTGGCTCTTCGGACTGATGCATCCGGAGTCGATCGCCTACCAGTCTGCGGTCCTGCTGCAACTTGACGGGAGCTTGGACGAGGCGGCACTGGCCGGCGCGTTGAGCGACCTCATGCAGCGCCACGAGAGCCTGCGCACGTCCTTCGAGGAGCGCGACGGCGAGCCGGTTCAGGTCATACACACGAAGCGCCCGCTGCCTCTCGAGACGGTCGACCTTCGCGGTGCTGGGCAAAGCGCATGGGAGCAACTCCTTCAAACGAAAGTCCGAACTCGTATCGACCCCGGGCACGCGCCACTCGTGCGCTGGACGCTCGTGCGCCTGGAAGAAGAGGCGTGGGCGCTGATTCATGTCGAGCACCACCTGATCCTCGACGGCTGCTCGTTCGCCGTGCTCGTCGGAGAGCTCGCCGAGCTCTACTCAGCCCGAGTGGAGGAGCGTACGCCCGATCTACCGGAAGCGATCGTGCAGTTCCAGGACTACACGCACTGGGAGCGTGCGCTGGAGAAAAACGATGCGATCGCTCGGCAGCTCGAGCACTGGGTGCGGACACTCGATCGAGATCCTCCGCTGCTGGAGCTGCCGCTCGATCGACCGCGACCCTTGCGTGAATCCTTCTCCGGCGGCTCGATCCGGCTCCGACTCGAGCCCGAGGCCGCGGCGCGATTACGCACGCTCGCCCATGCCGAAGGCAGCACGTTGTTCATGGCTGCCTTCGCCGCGTTCGCAACGCAATTGCACCGCTATACGGGGCGTTCCGACTTGCAGATCGGCTCGGGACTAGCCAACCGCCGCGAGCCCGCGTCCGAGCGGTTGCTGGGGATGATCGTCAACACCGTCATCTTCCGCTTCGATCTCGCCGGCGACCCGACCGTCCGCGAGCTATTGCGCCGCGTACGGAGCGTCGCACTCGACGCCTATGCCAACGCCGACGCTCCCTTCGATGCCGTCGTCGAGGCCGTGCGCCCACCCCGAGATCCCCAGCGCTCGCCCCTCTTCAATATCCTCTTCTCGTTCAACGACCCTCCCCGAGGCGAGGAGCGTTGGTCGGGCCTGCGAGCGCGCCTCGAGCGCGAACTCCCAAACGGAACCGCGAAGGCCGATCTCGACATCATCGGCATCGACGACCATGACGGAGGGATCACCTTCGTCTGGGAACACTCCGACCTGTTCTTCGCCGCCACCGCCGAGCGCATGGCCCGTCACCATCTGTCGCTGATCGAGGAGTTCTCGAGCCGGCCCGACGCGCGCATATCCGAGCTCGACCTGATACCGAGCGACGAGAGCCGGCAGCTGGCGTCCTGGAGCAACGGTGAGGACACGCGCGGCTACGAGCGCAATTCCACGATCGCCGATCTGTTCGAGGCGCGCGTCGCCGAGGACGCGCGGGCCGTGGCGGTGTCCTTCCAGGGCGAGACGCTCAGCTACGGGAGACTCGACCGCCGCGCAAACCGCCTGGCCCACCACCTTCGCGAGCTGGGCATCGATCGAGGCGCGCGGGTGGGCGTCTTCCTCGAGCGCTCGCTGGACATGATCGTGACCTTCCTCGCCATCGTAAAAGCGGGGGGAGCGTATGTTCCGCTCGATCCGGACGACGCGCCGGAGCGACTGCGCAGGTACGCCCAGATGCTCGACCTGCGACTCATCGTCACCGATGCCCGGCATCGCCCGCATGTGCCCGGCCCACCCGACCGGGTGACGGTCGTTGACGAACTGGTCGATCTAGCACGTGAGCCGGACACGCCTCCCACGCGCAGTAGCGAGCCACTCGACGCGGCCTATGTCATGTTCACGTCGGGCTCCACCGGAATACCGAAGGGGGTTGAGGTGCCGCATCGGGCGATCGTGCGCCTCGTGCGCGGCGCTGACTACGTCCGCTTGGACGCACAGGAGACAATTCTCGGGATGGCACCCGCGGCCTTCGACGCATCCACTTTCGAGATCTGGGGAGCGCTACTCAACGGCGCGAAGCTCGTCCTGGCACCGCCCGGTACGCTCACGCTGGGAGAGCTCGCCGAGCTCGTGGCCCGTGAGAAGGTGAGCACCGTGTGGCTCACTGCCGGGCTGTTCCACCTCGTGGTCGACAACCGACCCGAGCTGCTGGGATCGCTGCGCCAGCTCCTCGCAGGCGGGGATGTCCTCTCTCCCGATCACGTACGCCGGGCACTTGCCGGGCTGCCGGAAGGAGCTGTTCTCATCAACGGCTACGGACCAACCGAGGCCACGACCTTCACGTGCACACACCGCATGACGGCAGGAGCCAGCATCGATGGTTCGGTACCGATCGGGCGCCCCGTCGCCGGTAGCTCGGTCTACATCCTCGACGCGCATGGATCTCCTGCACCGATCGGCGTCGCGGGCGAGCTGTACATCGGCGGCGACGGTGTCGCGCTCGGCTACGCCGGCGATCCCGAACTGACGGCGCAACGCTTCCTGCCCGACCCGTTCTCGGCGGAAGAGGGCGCCCGGATGTACAGAAGCGGCGACCTTGCCCGCTGGCGGGCGGACGGCACGATCGAATTCCTCGGACGAACGGATCGCCAGCTAAAGATCAGGGGCTTCCGCGTGGAGCCCGGCGAGATCGAGCAGGCGCTGCGGAGTCATCCGGACGTCGCCGACGGATACGTAGCGTCGTTCGAGAGCACCCCCGGCGAGCGAGCCCTCGCAGCCTATGTCGTTCCGTCCGCGGGCGCCGAATTGCGCGAGGCCGAGTTGCGGGCCCACGCCGCGCGCCTGCTGCCTCCTCACGCGATACCCGTAGCGTGGTGCTGGCTCGAGCGCTTACCGCTGACCGGCGTCGGGAAGGTCGATGCAGCTGCTCTTCCTGCGCCGATTATCCGCTCCCGCCGGTCCGTAGCTGGCCGTCCCGCGTCTCCACGGGACGAGTTCGAGCGCGAGCTGATCGCAATCTGGAAGCGGACGCTCGACTGCGACGCGGTCGATCCCGAGGACGACTTCTTCGATCTCGGCGGGCATTCGCTACTGGCAGTCGAGCTGTTCGACGCGATCGAGCGTTCGCTTGGCCAGTACCTGCCCCTCTCGACCATCTTCGAGGCGCCTACGGTGCGACGTCTCGCCGCCGTCCTAATGGGCAACAGCTGGGAGGGCACGCGCAAGTCTCTCGTCCCGGTCACGCGGAGCGGCAGCCGCCCGCCGCTGTTTTGCGTCTCCGCGGGCGACGGCAACCCAACGGGATTCGGAGCGCTCGCGCGACGCCTCGGCGACGATCAGCCGCTGTTCGCGCTTCAACCTCGGGGAATCAGCGGCGGTGCGCCGCTCCACGTTTCGGTCGAGGCAATGGCGCGTCACTACGTCCGCGAGATCCGCAAGGTCTGCCCGCATGGTCCATATCTGCTTGCCGGACGCTGCTTGGGCGCTCTCATTGCCTATGAGATGGCCCGCCGTCTCGAGGCCGCCCGGCAACGAGTCAGGTTGCTCGTGGTGATGGATTCGGGCGGTCCCCTTCAAACGCGACGCCGGCTCGCCGATGGAACTTCGTTCGACCTGGTCATGGGTAGCGCCCTGCGACGATCGGGCTTGGACGTCGACGTCTTCTCCTTGCGTGGGACCGAGGAATTCATGCGCTGGCTCGCCGAGCCGGTGCACTACGGCGGCGACGAGACCCCGCCGATCAATCGTTACCTCGAGGAGCTCTATCGCTCGCGAAGCGACGTGCGCGACGTCTATCCCGACCTCGCCGGCGAGGATGCGCGCGGTTTCATCGACTGGACTTGGATCTCGGGCCGCCCCGAGGAGGGCCTATGCGAACGGCTCCTTCCCCCGCCAAGCGACCCGAGCCTGCGATCCCAGGATGGAAGCCGAAAGCAGAGCAGGTTCGACAAGATCCGCGAGCGGCTCGCCTGGCGCGCCGCTGAGGCCAGAGACCTCGTCACCGGCGGCCGCCTTCCCGGCGCCGGCTCACGTCTCCGCGAGCGCATCAGAGACGTGGGGACGCGTGCAGCGCTCGGCTATCGAGCCGGCGCGTACGGAGGGGTGGTCACGCTGATACGCTCGGCCGAGTATCGGGTGCACACGCACCTCGACCGTTGGTTCAACCTCGACACGGGCGGAGTCGTCGAGGCGCATGTCTCGGGAACACATCGTTCGATGTTGCGCGAGCCCGATGTGGCCTCACTCGCCGAGTCCATAAGGGGACTCATCGACGCCGCGATCGATGAACGAGACGAAAAGCCATCACTGGAAGCTCCCGCCGAAGCGCCTGCAGCTCGCTGAATCGTCCGTACACGTCTGGCGAGCCGACCTCACGGCCGCCGATGACGGCGTCGGCGAGTTCCTCTCGGCGGACGAGCGCGTGCGCGCACAACGCTTCGTCTTCGCAAGAGATCGCGAGCGGTGGGTGCGGGCGCGAGGGATCTTACGAGCGCTGCTTGGTCGCTATCTCGACCTCGATGCGAAAACGCTGAGCTTCACCTCCGGGCCGAACGGAAAGCCGGTTCTGCTCTCGGAATCGGTGAGCCTTCACTTCAACCTTTCCCATTCGGGAGACCTGGCGCTGTACGCGTTCGCAAGATTCCCAGTGGGAGTCGACGTCGAGGTCGCACGGCCGGGAATCGACGCGGTCGCGCTGGCCGAGCGAGCGCTCGGCAGCGACGAGGCCGAGCGGCTGCGGCGGCTGCCGGCCGGCGAACGCGAGCGAGAGTTCCTGCGTGCCTGGGTGCGCCACGAGGCCTCGCTCAAGTGCCGCGGCAGCGGGCTCGGCACGCGCGCCGATGTGAGCGGGCTGTGGCTCGCCGACGTGGACGTCGGTCCCGGCGCGGCCGCGGCCGCCGCTCTTGACGGGACGCCGGAAGAGCTCTGTCTCTGGGATTGGTGTGCCTGACGGATCTTCGTTCGCTCGAGCCCTCTGGAGCGGGCAACGGAGAGGAGCGCCGTTTTCGTTTGGCCCGTTGGCGCGCATACTCGGCACGAAGCCGGCACATGTTCGAGCGTCTTTCCTCGATACCGTGCTACGCCCCGTGGGAGGGTTGTTAGAGCGCCAAGCGAAACGAAGCACTCCATCGCCTGGCCGCGCTCGGCGGCGCGATACTGCGTCCTCGGTCGCGCCCGTAG
>Ga0187886_1001742_pt1 | contig 18834 bp, 22 predicted proteins | sample June2016WEW_20_1_FD_133001 | JGI IMG/M metagenome (GOLD analysis project Ga0187886, IMG submission 133001) | Peatland microbial communities from SPRUCE experiment site at the Marcell Experimental Forest, Minnesota, USA - June2016WEW_20_150 | ecosystem: Environmental > Terrestrial > Soil >... | reverse complement strand
ATCATATTTCATAGCAATAGAGACCGACTCAAAATGCCACTTGACGGGAAATTTCAGGGTTTACACCGTCAAACTGGTCTATTCTTTTAACCAAAATTCCCTTAAGTTAGTGCCATTATATGGACGAGTTTGATTTCCCAAAAGTGCGAAGGGACGTTTTCAAAGTAACGTCTCTTTTTGACCAGTCGGATGACAAAGAATACTGGCTGTCCAAAACCCCTCAAGAGCGTCTGGAGGCCGTAGAGTTAATGCGGCAAGTGATTTATGGCTATGACCCGGCTACCGCGCGACTTCGTAAAGACGTTTTTGAGATTGTTCAACGGCCTGATAAAATTGAGCGTAAAGACAATAAAAGGAACTTATTATGACTATCGGTAAAGTAAAAGAGTTTTACGATGCCCTGCCTTTCAGGGCGTTTACCATTCATTTGGCTGACGGGCGCAAAATTCCGGTCAGACATCGTGAGTTTGTTGCTTTATCCCCGAGCGGCCGCACAATGATAGTTTATCAGCCCGACGATTCGCACGATATAATTGATATCCTGCTTGTAACATCTCTTGAAGTCAGAAACGGCAAACATTCATCAAGCCGAAATTAGGTGTAGGGTGGGCTGTGCCCACCTTTATTGATGGTATGCTTAGCACACCCTACTTTGGTTTCACCTGTTTCACTTTTTTCCAAAGCATTTCGCAAAGGTCTTTAATGCCCTGGCCGGTTACGGCTGAGATTGGGATGATGCGGCGGCCGAGGCGTTTTCGTAATTTTTTTACAATTTCCCCTTTCGGGTCGAGGTCGATTTTGTTGGCGACGATGACCTCTTTTTTCCCCGCAAGTGTTTTGCTGTGTTGCTCAAGCTCGCCTCGTATGCGGTGGTAATTCTCAACCGGGTCAGAATTGTCGGCGGGCATTATATCGAGGATGTGAACGATGATGCGGGTCCTTTCGATATGCTTGAGGAATTCAAAACCCAGCCCGGCACCCGTGTGAGCGCCTTCGATAAGGCCGGGTAAGTCGGCCATTACTAAGCGGCGTTCGCCGGACAGTTCCACGATGCCGAGGACGGGTTCGAGCGTGGTAAAAGGGTATGGTGCGATTTTGGGGCGCGCCTTTGAGCAGCGGGAAATGAGTGTGCTTTTGCCGGCGTTGGGCATACCGACTAAGCCGACGTCGGCTATGAGCTTCAATTCCAGTCGCAGGTTACGTTCCTGGCCTGACACCCCGGGTTCGGCGTATTGGGGCGCCTGATGAATCGAGGTGGCGAATTGTTTATTGCCTTTGCCGCCGTGGCCGCCTAAGCATACGCAGACCTTCATACCCTTTTGGTTGAGGTCAGTGAGAAGTAAATCGAGGTCTTTGTCATAAATCTGTGTGCCGGGCGGAACTTTGACGATGAGGTCATCACCTTTAGCTCCGGATTTGTTACTGCCCTGGCCTGGTTTGCCATTTTCGGCCTGCCAGTGGTGCTTGCCTATAAAATCCGAAAGCGTATCGACGTCGTTGACTGCTTCGAAATAAACGTCGCCGCCTTTGCCTCCGTCGCCGCCGTCTGGTCCGCCTTTGGGGATGTATTTCTCACGACGGAAGCTAACGCAGCCGTTGCCTCCGTCGCCCGCCTTTACCCAGATTTTAGCTTCATCGACAAACATTTTGGTTCCACTAAAAAAAGAGGTTTAGCCGCAGAATTTTTTAAGCCGCAGAGGGCCCGGAGCACGCAGAGCAGAATGTTCCCCTTTTTACAGCCGGTAAATTTCCTTTCTGTGGCCGATTTTGATTATATCGACGATGCGGCTTGAATCGTTGATGAAATATATAATCCGGTAGTCGCCCTGGCGGATTCGATAAAGAGGCCTTGCGACAAGTTTCTCACAACCCGTCGGTCGGGGGTTGGCTGCCAGTTCCGAGGCTCGTTTGAGAATTTTCTGGGCGTCTTTTTGTGGGATATCGCCAAGCTCTTTGACGGACGACTTTGTAAAAATTACGTTATATTTTTCCATTCTTTCGCAGCTTTTTCGTCACTTCCTCAAATGACAGTCGCGGTTCGTGTTTGCGGTCTTCGTAAGCGGCGAGGTCAATAGCGTCTTCAGCCAGAGATAACCGGATTGCCTGCCGAATCAGGTCGGACATCGAGTCGTCGGTTTCCGCGGCTTTTATTCGCAGCGCCCTGTGAAGCTGCGGGTCTATATATATTGTTGTTCGTTTGCTTACGGATTTCATATTATCGCCTCATTACCAATACGGTAACATCATAACATTATAGTATTAAAATATCAAAATGTTTAACGAGATATTTATTTCCGCGGTCACGATATTTGTTTGCGAAAATTGCCGGCTTAAATTTTGCCGACGTCGAGTTTGCCGAGGGTGGCCAGGGCGATTTTGACGTTGCCGAATGGTGCGCTTACGGCAAAACCCGCGACGCGTGTGCGAATCAGGTCGATTAATTCTTTTGCGATTTCGACGCCTATAATGCGGCCTTCCTGCTGGGTTTTGGCTTTTGCCATCCGGTCGAGCAGTTGCGGGGGAACGACCACGCCGGGAACCTCGTTTGCCAGAAACTCGGCGTTTTTCAGCGAGGTGAATGGCCATATCCCTGCGATAATCGGTATGCCGGCGTTGCGGGATTCGACAGCGTCCAGGAAACGAAACAGTGTGTCGGCGTCGAAAACGGGCTGGGTAATCGCAAATTCCGCACCGGCCATAACCTTTTGCTCGAATTTCTCGATTTCACGTTTGATATCGGTCGCGACTGGGTTTGCGCCGACACCGATTACTAAGGTGGTAGGGGGGCTGAAGGTATTGCCGCCCAGGTCGATACCGCGATTGAGGTTTCTTATTACACCCGTTAGCGCAATTGAGTCCATATCAAAAACGCCGGTGGCCTGCGGGTAATCGCCCATTTTAGGCGGGTCGCCCGTGATGACTAATATATTTCGCAGACCAATCGCATTTGCGCCGAGGATGTCTGATTGCATACCGATGAGATTTCGGTCTCGGCAGCAGAAATGCAGAATCGCCTCGATATCAGCCGATTGCTGAATCTTGATGGCCGTAACCATAGGCGACAATCGTGAGCTTGCGCGGGGGCCATCGGGAATATTGATTGCGTCGATACCCATCTCGGCGCAAGCCCTCGCCTTTTCGAGAATGGGGTCGAGAGCGAGTCCCTTTGGGGGCGTGATTTCAATGGTTGTTACCATTTCGCCTTTGGCTAATTTTGCCCCGAATTTCGATTTTTGGGCCAGCGGCATTTCTTTAATTTCGGGAGCGGCTGGCTTTTCAACTGTAACCGTGGTCAATCTTGCCTTCGACGTCGCGGCTTTTTCGATTGCTCGGACTACCCGGACGATTTCTTTTATATGAGCGGGCGTTGTGCCGCAGCAGCCGCCGATTATGCGTGCGCCTTTTTCATAGAATCGCTTGGCGAATTCGGCCAGATACTCAGGCGTGGACATATAGAGCAGCCGGTCCTCGACTTGGCGGGGCATCCCTGCGTTGGGCTGGACCGATATGGGTTTGTCAGTAACGCCGCGGATTAGCTCAAGGGCGTTTAGCATCGCGGATGGACCTACCGAGCAATTAAGCCCTACGGCTGTTACGCCGGGCTGACTGGCTATGCGGGCAATGGCGTGGTCGATTTTTTCGCCGTAAATTGTCTCGTTTTGCTCGGTGGTCGTCATCTGGGCGACAATCTCAAGCGATGTTACGCTTCGCACGGCCTCGATGGCCAGCAACAGCTCGTCGGTATTCGAGAATGTTTCGAGAATGATAAAATCCGTGCCGGCCTTAGCCAGTGCGTCTGCCTGCCTTTGAAATGCCGCCGCGGCCTGCTGCTGTGTAATTTGATTATACAGGGCGATATCACGGGCCAGCGGCCCCATAGCGCCGGCAACCAAAACCTTGTCGCCGGCTGCCTGCTTTGCGATTTCGACGCCGGCCTTGTTTATTTTCTCGACCTGCTCGGCCAGGCCGAATCGTGAGAGCTTGACCTCGTTTGCGCCGAATGTGTTTGTCTCGATAAAATCGACGCCCGCATCGACGTATTGCCTGTGGATTTTGGAAACAAGCTTAGGGTTGACGATGTTGAGTTCATCGAATGAAGCGTTGACAAATACGCCTGCCTGGTAGAGCATCGTTCCCATAGCCCCGTCGGCCAGGACAACCTGCTTCGACAACAATTCTGATAATTTCGCTTTTGACATATTTTTCTTTAAGATAAAAAAGCTTTAAAACAGATTACACAGATTTTACGGGAATTGCCACATAAAAGAGTAAGGTAAATTGCGGGAGACGGGTCATCGCCGGTCAGTGTTTTTTAAGTCAGGATTAGTCCGTTGTCCAGAAGCTGGCGGAAGGCGGACCGGTCTTCTTCCTATAATAATGAGCATATCATTACAAAAAGGGCGTATCGCCCTTCCGATAAAATACTTGTTTCGACAATTGAAAATAAATTTAACTCGCCTTGATTTAATTCCGTATATTTTATTATAGTTGTTCGTAGGCGTTATCAAATTTTACGATGGGGCTTTGCAATGAAAAATTATTTTTTGGCTAAAAGGATTTTCTCGGTTTTGATAGTTACGGTTTGTGCGGGTTTACTTACCGCCGGCATTTGCTTAGCGGCTGATGATTCCGACACCGATACTTCAGGCAATTCTAACGTCGATATTCCCAAACGTGCACAGGAAGCTATCACGGAAGCCAATGAGCTTTCGCAGGCCGAGAGAGAAAAAGCCGAGGCGACAAAAAGGCAGCAATACCTCGATGAGTATCATGATGAGCCGGCGGGTAGTTTGCTTTCGAAGGAAGATGTTAACAAGATTGAGCAGCAAAGAAAAGAAAGGGAACAGGCGGTTCGCTCAAGGGCCGAACAGGAAGTGAAAACAGAAGGGGAGGAAACTCAGGCGTCCGGGGGTAACACCGTAGCGGGTTCCGCATCGAATTTGCCGCATGTAACTAAGACGCCCGGAACCGTTACCGGCATAGTTTTATATATGGGTAAGGGAGCTGCGCTGGTGCTGGGTGACGTTGTTCGGGAAGGCGACGTTGTTCGCGGCATTACTGTGGTCAGGATAATGCCCGATTACGTTGAGTTCGAAAAGCAGGGCAATAAATGGAAACAGCAGGTCGGCCAGACCCCGCCTGTAGGCGTTTGGGAAAAACCGAACACAACTCAACAGACACCTGCCAATAAAAAGCAGGAAACAAGCCGAAAGAAATAGAGAAGTGAGAATTTAGAATTAAGAAAGAGGAATTCTAAATTCTCAACTCTCACCTCACCTCATCTCGCCGCTATTTAATTTGACAACGGTATTGATTTTGCTTATATTTCCGCATCGTCAGGGTCGTCGTTTTATACCCGCAATGAAATCGCTTTGTGAAAAGGGCAAGGGACAAATATTGAAAGACGCTTTTATCGAAGATGATGAGATTCTCGAAATGGCTGTCGCAAGGGAGGTGGACGCCATAAAATTTTATACAGTGCTTGCGGAGAGTGCTCGCGATTCCAATATGCGCAGGATGTTCGAAGAGCTGGCGGCTGAGGAGATGGAGCATAAGGCCAAGCTCGAACTGGAGATTATGAAAACGGGCAGGGTCGTAGATACCCAAAGACGGCCGACGGGTTTCAATGATGATAAGGCCGGTTATGTCCCGCCCGAAGTAGACATCGATTATAAGGGCATCCTGAGTATTGGATTACAAAAGGAGGACGCCTCATTTCGGCTGTATATGGATTTGGCGGGAATGATAAATGACCCCCGCTCCAGAGATATGCTGGTTGCCCTGGCCCAGGAGGAGGCCGAGCACAAGCTGCGCTTCCAAACCGAGCTTGAACGAATCGCAGAAAGCGAATAACTGTCAACCGTAAGTTGAAATGGCATAAGACGCCTTTGAGCGGGAATAGCCGGAGTTAGCCGTGAAATCGTGGGTTACGGTGGCAATAAAGGGGATTTTAAGGCAATTTGAAGGAGTAAATAACGACGGTTTTTGAAATGGCGCAAACGCCGCGTTTTTGAAGCAAAAAAGGCATATTGCGTTTTTGAGCTAAAAATGAGGGTGGGACGTTTTTACGCTAAAAATGAGGGCGGGGAAAAATCTGCAAAAAAATCTGGAAAAATTCTCGTTTTTTTGAAGATTTTATTATGGGACTATCAATACTCGATACGAACGCCGCCGAGACGGTCAATTGCTTGTTTTAGATGGTCCTTAATTTGGTCAAGTTGACTTTGCCTAATGCGGATTAACTCATTGTTATTCGACAAAGCGAAGCTGTTTATTTTTTCGCCTCTACTTTCTTTTTCTCCAAGTTCCGTAACAGCTTTTTTCAAGTCCGCTATTTCACCTCTTAAACGGTCAATCCATTGGCTGCCGTCCGAGCTATACATACGAAATACTTCGCCGTAGTTTTCTCGCCAGGATTCACCGTCTGGGGATGGTTTGCCGGTGATAAGCCAGTGAAGGTTAAAATTGCCCAGATTGACAAACTGCATCAATGCTTCGATGTTTGGCAATCTTTCTCCCCGCTCAAAACGACCAATGACTTGATAGGTAATATATCCTAACTTAGCAGCCAATTCAGCTTGGTTTAGTCCCAGCTTTTCGCGGAGGAACCTGAACCGCTCGCCAAAAGCACTTGAAAAATTTTTATCAATTTTCAATTTTTCACTTGAATTGTTTTTAGGCGGCACTATATTATGTCCGATATAGTAATAGAATAGTCCCAATATGGATACGTGAAAATGAACGACAAAAACTTAAAACCCATTCGTATAACTGACCCAACCGCTATCAAACTCGTTCACGAGAGCGCACCAAAGCAAAATCGTAGCTTAGCAAATTGCGCGGCAACGGCTATTGTCGAGTCGCTCAACAAAAAACGAAACCCCGGTCAGCCGTCGTTTCTCGACGGAGTCATAGTAAAGGGCAGCGAGGCCGGGGAGTCAAGCGAAAAAACGTGATGGATACGCCAAGCGATAAGAATTTGATTGAGAAGGCCGAAAGCGAAATTGCACAGGACAGCGAAGGCGCTCTCGATATGCTTTGCCTGTTGCTTGCGACACCGGAAAAATTTGATGACAAAACTGAGTGGTCATTTTGCTTGGGATGCGCATTCGCGTTGATGCAAGAGCAGATATGTTTGAAAAACTCCTCCGAGTTACGTTACGACGAAATCGGAGAGTTGATGATGGACGAGGCGGTTAAAGATTTGTTGAGCAAATTTAACGCGAAAGAAAAGGCCGGCATATACTGCTTCTTAAAAGGGGCATTGAAACCGTTAGACCTTTCGACGATTGAGGCGATTGCCGGAAAAATATGAATCTGTTAGAGCTTAATGCTGAAAATTTATTGCCGGAAATCGAAAAGCTTTTAGAGCCGTTTGATTTCGATTATCAGGGGGAGATATTAAGGAAGGCAATTTTCGGAATACCTCAGCGGCGAGCTGCTTATAATGCGAAAATTGACAGAGATAACGCTCTGGGCGAGTTGAGTATTACTGTTGATTCATCGTGTTTGTCCGTCAGGGACCAAACGAGATATTACAGGAATCTGAGACGGATTTTATTGAGGCGAATCGGGCGAGCTATGAAAGTAAAAAAACAGGAGGAAAAACAAAATGCTCGTTAAAGAATTTACGTCAAAATCGGCGGTGATAGATACCGAGAAAAGGCAAATTCGTTTTCTTGCCAGCACGCCGGATATTGACCGCGACCGCGAAAGGATTTTGCCTTCGGCGTTTGAAAAGAGCTTGCCGGGGTTTATGCAAAATCCAGTTTTTCTTGCCTGTCACCAACATCATTTGGATGGCGGCGAACCACCTGTTATCGGCAAGATAATTCGTGCCTGGATAGACGAAAAAGTCGGCTTATGGATAATTGTCGAATTTGCAAAAAGTGAGCTTGGCGAAAAATACTGGCAGCTTTACCGTGACGGCTTTATGAAGGCCGTCTCGGTCGGCTTCATACCGCTTAAACGGCACGACGAATTTATCGAAGGAGAGGATGTTAGGACTTTCGACGAGGTTGAGCTTATCGAGATTAGCGCTTGTGCTGTCCCCTCAAATCGCGGGGCTTTAGCCAGGTCGAAAGCAAATAAGCTCAAGTTCGTCGAAGCGAAACGCGACGAAAAAATCTTAGAGGAAATCAAAGCGGAATACGCCCGGCAAGGCCGCGATTTCGACGCTGAGTGCGAAGAATTCGCCGAAATTGTAATGACTATGGATTTGAACGGCGGGGAAGTCCCTGACCGGAAAGAAATTGATTATGCGAATTTGGTGCGCCGATGATATTGGCCTTTTTCGATTACTTTTGTGGGTTTGTGTATAAGGGTTGCGAGCTGGTCCCGCGCACTGCTTGCGGCCTGTTGCACGAATCGAGCGCGGCACAAAGGCGATATGTTTTGATGTTGGCCGGGGCGTATCGGCGACCCCGGCCTTTTTTCGCCGATTAACTATCAATTATTGAGGTATTAAAGATGTATGTAACGGAAGAAAAAGCCGCTGAGGGCTTTAAGGCCGCCGGCGAGCGTATAGATGAAATCGAACAGAACGTAAGCGAAATAAACAAAGGACTCACGGAGATTGTGACGACCATAAAATCGCTTAGAGAGCAGCAGAGAGCGTATTATAAAGCCGCTCTGAATCGCCAGCCGGGTAACGCGGACCGGACCCGTTTTTGGCCTGATGACGAACAGGCAAAGTCCTTTGGCGAAATCGTTATGCGGGCGATGCGCCACAAAGCGACGAAGGCGATGAGTGAAGCGGGCGAAGGGGGCGAACTGGTCCCGACAGAGCTTGCCGCTTGGATAATTCAAAAGCAGAACGAATACGGCGTATTTCGCCGTAATGCGCAAATTATTCCGATGGGCAGCAGTAACTTGCTTGTCCCGGAAGTCACGGACGATTTGACTATCTACTGTCCGGGCGAAGGCAACGAGATTAACGAGAGCGATATGAGCTTTAGCCAGGTATCTCTCGTTCCTCGCAAATTGGCCTGCCTTGCAAAGGTATCGAGCGAGCTTGAGGAGGATTCAGTTGTTGCTATCGGCGAGGTTGTCGGACAGTCAATCGCCCGCTCGATGGCGAAGGCAGAGGACCTCTGCGGTTTTTTGGGTGACGGCACGAGCACGTATTTTAGCTATCGCGGTATCATCGGCGCTTTACGGGCCGTCGATGCAGCAATCGCAAATATCAAATCGCTTATTGTCGGCAGCGGCAACGCTTACAGCGAATTGACGCTTGCGGATTTTCGCAAAGTTTGCGGCATATTGCCCACAAGCGCCGATGCAGGCGCTCGATGGTATATGCACAAAAGTTTCTTTTACAACGTGGTCCTGCCGCTTTTGTGGGCCGAAACCGCTGGCCAGCCGATAATCGGGACGCCTACATATTTTGAGCAGGGACCGTCAAAGTTTTTGCTCGGTTATCCCGTAGAGTTTACGGCGGCAATGCCGAAGGCCGAAGCCAACAGCCAGATTTGCGCACTGTTGGCTGATTTGCAGCTCGGCGTTTTTCTGGGCGAAAGGCGTTCGGTGGAAATTGCCAGGAGCGAACACGTTTTCTTCAAAAACGACCAAATCGCAATCAGGGGCCTTGAGCGTGTGGCAATCAGCGTTTACGGCGTTGGTGACACGACGGACGCGGGGCCGATTTGCGGCCTGATTACCGCTGCGGCTTAGTCGGATTAGCTTAGGAAACTTCTCATGTCGTAGCCAGGGCGGGAAAAGGGAAATACCCGCCCTGGCAGAGTTTGAGGAAATATGTCCAAAGACGTAAACATACACGTAAAGACACAAGGCGTTAATGAGACAAAGACGCAGCTCGGCGATGTTGGCCAAGCCGTCAATCAGGTAGGCGACAACATCGAACAGATGGGCAGCCGTTCTTCACGTGCAATGGAGTGGATTGGTAATGGCATAAAATCTCTTGCCGGTCCTTTCGGTTTTGCTGCGTTTATAGCTGTTGTTTCAAATGCAGCAGGCAAAATATCGCAATTTTTTGAAGACCTGAAAAACCGTTGCGATGAATCTGTTAATAAGCTCCAAAATCTGCGAAAAGGTTTTGAGGGCGTCTTTGAGGCAATGGACGCTTTTGACGAAAAAAGCCGTAAGGATATTACTCACGGGACAATTGAGCTTCTTAATAAAACCGCCGTTTCGCCGGAAATCGGTTTACCTGTTATTGAGTCATATACAAGGCAGTTTAAAGGGCTTGTTCAAAACGGTCAATTATCTCCCGAACAATACCAGCAAGGGTTAGAAGGTATGCTCGGTTATGCAGCTCGCACAGGAAAAGCTGCTACGCCGGAATTGATTACTTTAATGGCCGGTATGGGTATGAATACGCCTGAGCAACAAGGCATATTTCGCAGGCAGATAGGGACTGTAAGTAAAATATCCGGCTTAAAAGATGAAGATATTATCGAAGCTTTGGGAAGGGCGTCTCCTACAGCAAAAGCAATGGGCTGGCAGCCAGCGGAAATACTCAATTATATCGGGACAATCGCAGCGGGTGAAATAGACCGTCAAAAAAAGACATTACCTGCTATGACGCTTGAAACTATAGTTAATCCCCAAACAGCAAATCTTAAAGATTATAGAATTAACCCTAAGTTGGCAGAGAATCCGGCTCAATTACTCGCATTGTTATCAGCGAAACGGGCGGGAATGGACGAAACATCTTTTGGCCGAATGTTGAGGGATATTTACGGTCCCGGCGCTTCGGCGGGTGTATCTAAATTACTCAAATCGCCTGGTGGAGAACTTACCGAGGCAATAAACGGGGCTGCGACGCCGCAAGCTGCTTCCGCCGAAATGGCCGATGAAATAACGTCCCGTGCGACAAAAGAACGCCTTGCAGCAAGAACGCAAATGGCAGCGGCGGGAATATATGAAACATCCGGCAATGAGTACTTTTATCAAAAACAAATCCGAGAAATAGGAGCGGAAGAATTAAAAAAGCTACGTATTCAACATCCTTATCTTCAGCAAATATATGAAGACCTAAATCCTGGTTATGGGGCTGGTATTATCCCAGGACGAATAGTCAATAGGTTCAAAACAGAAGGTATAAAGGAAGGAGATGCCGCTTTCGTAAAGTGGTTTTTGTCTCTTAACGATGAAGAAAAACAGGAGATACTTAGTAAAACAAAAGCGCCTTTTGGCGGCATTGGCGGAGATGTTTTGCAGCTCAAAAATTATTATAATAGTATGACTCCACAAGAACAATATCAGGATTTGACACGACAGGGCGATACGCACATTCATTATCATCACGATACGAATTATTTTCCGGTTGCTGGCACGGCTGCGGACCGCGAGATAGGTCCGAGAGCCAACAGGGATTTGAAATGATTGAGCAAAGCGAGCAAAATTCGGCCTTATCTGAAATCCCCGCTAACAAGCGAGATGAAGCGATTAGGCGTGTCGGGACAGTCAAGGACTTTGAGGACTTCGCGGCTCGCACTATCCGCGAAAACGGGACCCGTTCGGAGGCGTTCGCGGTGTATTCCCGGCAGCATAATATCCCGCTGCGAACACTGCAAAGGTGGATTGCGAATTATCGAGACGAAGGGATAACGGGGCTGGTCGATATGCGAGGCAGGGGCGAGGGTAACGGGGACACAATCAGCGAGGAAGCGTTCGATTTGTTCAAGAGTATGTATCTTGACCAGCGGCGACTCTCGCTGAAAATGTGCTGGCAGAATATCCGCTATGAAAATCGCAGGCAGAAAAAGGGCTGGACGATACCGAATCTGCGAACAATGTATAACCTTGTGAATCGGCGGATTCCGTTGCCTGTGCAGATTTTGCATCGAGAAGGACAGGCCGCTTACGATGCTAAGTGCGCTCCATACATTCAGACAAATCCCGACAGTATTGAGCCGGGACAGATTTGGGTAGGCGACCATTCACAATTTAATTGCTGGATTCGGCATAAGGGACAATGGATAAGACCCTGGCTGACTGCGTGGGAAGATATGCGAAGCCGGGTAATCGTTGGCTGGCACATCTCGCTATCACCTAATCAAACGACAATTTTGCTTGCGATGAAAAAGGGGATTAAAGTTTACGGTCCGCCTGATTCAGTGCATATCGACAACGGCAGGGATTACGATAGCGAGATGTGGACCGGCACGACAAAGGCCGTTCGGAAAGTGCTGCGAAAAGGTTACATTGACAAGCTCGGTCTGACGGGTTTATACGCTATGATGAAGATAGCCGTATCGTTTGCCATACCTTATCACCCGCAAAGCAAGCCGATTGAACGGTTTTTCGATACCTGCGATTGCCAGTTTACAAAAACAGTCCCGACTTATTGCGGTAAAGACACGGAACGGAAACCGGATTATTTGAAAGACCTGCTTGCAAGCCAGAAGGTTATCGACGGCGCTCTTGATTTGGACAAATTTGCCGGATTGTTTGAGCGATATATTGAGGTGTATAACAACAGCTCGCACAGCGGCGTGGGAATGGACGGACGAAGCCCGGCACAAGTGTTGGCAACAAGGGCTTCAAAACGAATAATCCTGGACGATGTTTTAGGGCTTTTGGCGAGGGGGTGGAGCAGGGAATTGAAAGTAGGCAAAAACGGCGTGAATTTCAAAGGGATTCACTTCGGCCAGTATGACACAGACCTTCTCGCCTGCTATGGCAAAAGTGTTCGCCTGGCTTACGACCCGGACGATTTGCGGCGGGTAGATATTTATGACGCAGCGACGCTAAAATTAATCACTATCGCCGAGCAAAATCAGTTTATCAATTACGGCTCTGCTGCCAACGAAGGGCACTTACGGAATGCGATGCAGCAAAAATCGCGTGCCCTTAAAATGGTAAAGGGTTATCGGGATTCATCGCGGATTGCAAATACTGATTTGACCTCTTTGACAATCGAGGCAATGCAGACAGAACAAATCACCAGCGACAAAGAACTGGCAAATCCGATGCTGCGGCCTGTGCCGACGCCGCTGGACGGGCAGGTATCGGCTCATAAGCAGCTCAGGGCGAAAGCGAAATTATCTGCCAGGCCGAAAGAAGAACCTCTCGCTTTTGATTTCTCGATTCTACAGCCGAAAAAATTTGTGCCTGACCCCGAATTTGCGAAGGCGCTCGAGGAAGGGTTAAAAAGAAAAATAGCAATGATGAGGGCGAAAAGTGCATAGTGACGAAATCAAAAAGGGGCTTGAGCAGAACGCTCAAATCATACAACAGCGATTGCCTGAAAATGTCACGGATGCCGAGGCACGCGAAATCGCGGAATCGCTTACCGGTTTTATGGCAAGGCACGGGCTTAGCCGAAATAAAGTCGCTAAAGCCCTCGGTTGCAGTCCCACTACAATAAGCAAATTTTTAGCGGGGACATACGAGGGGAATCTGCAAGGGCTTACGAATAAAATTGTCAATTATATAAACGCCATTGCTCGCAGGGACGAGAAGCGAAGGCCTTTTGTTCATACCACTATCGCAAAAAAAATTGGAGCATTGATTACTCAAGCGGAGGCATTTAGCACAGAAGAAGGGAAAATCGCAATTATAATCGGCGATAGCGGGCACGGGAAAAGCTGTTGCCTTAAACAATACAGCGAAGCAAACAAGAACACGATATACATACAGCTTGACCAGGCGATGCGTTCTTCTCTGATATTTTCAGAGATTGCCAGGGAGATAGGGGTAGAATCATTCGGCTGGTTAAGCAAAATCTCTCGCTCGGTTGTTCGCAAATTGCAGGCCAGGCACGTCATAGTTATTATTGACGAAGCATCATCGCTTACCGTGCCGCAACTGGATTTGTTGAGGCAGACAATAGCCGTAAAAGCCCATTGTCCTTTGATTCTCGCGGGCAACAACGACCTTTTAAAAACCGTAATGCAGCCGACAGTTAAAAAGGGATATTCGGCGCTCGACCAATTTAGAAGCCGCTTAATGGCGATTCTCAATCTCGATGAGCTTGCAGATATTGAGGATGACGGATTATATTCAGCAGCGGACATACGGCGGCTTTATGAATACGGCGGGATAAGATTGCTCAATAATGCCGTATCGACACTGAAACGAATTTGTATGACGCCGGGAACGGGACGGCTGCGGACCTGTTCGCATATCATAACTGCCCTTCATACCTCAAACGTCATAAGAGGTAAGGGTTATATTGATAGCTCACTAATCATTGCTGTTATCGAACAGTTAGATTTGCCAGTCCGGGCATTTTTGCCGTTGGCCATTATGGATTCATCGGCAAGTGAGAACGCAGAGCAAACGCTTGTTAAGGCAGGTTAAAATGGCTGTTAATGACCATTTTTAAGGGGCGTAAACTATGGATAACGATTACAAAATAAAATTAGAGGTCCGGGGTAGAGCCAGTGAATTCGAGGCCGAAAGTGTTGTCGAATTAAACTACTTGTTTGCGACAGAATTGTTTCGCCTCGACCTGCTTACATCACCAGCAAATACAAAAAACAACGCCGAAGCCGAGGCGAAAAAATTGATGGAGCAGTATTATCAGCGATTCGGGAATATGAACAATAACCGTTCACGTTCACCGATTGCTTGTGCCGGATTAGAGGTGGATTTAGCAAGGTTATACCTCGCAAAAGGGACTACTGGCGAGGCAGTAAATTGGCTCAAAAGAGAAAGGAATTTCAAGACAAGTATTACCGCTGTCGGGCGCTACTGGAAAAGGTTCGTATCGCTCCCGGCAGCCGCCAGGACGGCTTAAAACTATCACCGTTGCCGACCGAATCCGTTGAACGGCAACGGTGATTTTCTGCGCACGGGGTTTGTGCCATTTTGTTTGCACGTGACGCCATTTCAAATTGCAAACTACAATAACCATTTATTTATTTTCATTTCCCGAACATTTCCCCATTGACGCAGTAACACTAATATTATATTTTTATGCGCTGGTTGCCTGCGAAAAAGGTGAATAGCACGCAGAAAGCACTAAAAGGAAAATAGGATTATGCATATGGCCAATGAATTGCTGTCGGTGCCGGTGGCAGGGGGGACATTGGCTGTCGCGGCGGGGGGGCTGGGGCTGATTTGCAGAAAAGTCAGTCGAATCGTTACTTCCGACAAACTGCCTTTAATGGGAGTGCTCGGTGCGTTCATATTCGCCGCCCAAATGGTGAATTTTCAGCTTCCCGCGATGCCGGGCACCAGCGGGCATATGGTTGGCTCGGTGCTGTTGTCGATTGTGCTCGGGCCGCACCTGGCGGCTGTTGTGATTTCTTCGGTTATCATCGTGCAATGCCTTATCTTTCAGGATGGCGGCCTGCTCGCCCTCGGGTGTAATATCATAAATATGGGCCTTGTCCCGTGTTACGTCGGCTATTTCCTTTACAGGGCGGTTACCGTCGGCAAATCGGGCAGTATGAGGACATACGTCGGTGCGATGCTGGCCTGCGTAGTTGCCCTCGAGGCAGGCGCGATTCTGGTTCCCGTCGAAGCAGTTTTGTCGGGTGTGCTGGCTGTGCCGTTCTCTACGTTTCTTGTCACAATGGTCGGTGTTCACTTTCTCGTTGGTCTTGTCGAGGGTCTGATTACCGTGGCGGTTCTGGCATACCTTCAGCAGGTCAGGCCCGACCTGGTTTTGGAGGCACTGCCCGGCAGGATTCGGCTCAGCAGAAGAACCGTTCTGGTAACGCTGCTGGTCTTTGCGATGGTTGCGGCAGCAGGGCTTTCTTTGTTGGCGTCGAGTATGCCCGATGGTTTGGAGTGGAGTTATGCCGAAAGACCCGACCAACCCGGTTTCAAGCCGATTATAACTAATGAAAATACTACAATAGCCGCTGTCGATAAAATGCAGGGAAAATACACGCCGTTACCCGGTTATTCGATTCGCGGCTCGTCGTCGGCGGGCTGGACAAGTTTTGCAGGCGTAGTTGGTTCGGCTTTGACAATGGCCGTAATATGGGTTGTTGCGACGTTTTTGCGCAGAAGGCAATTAAAATGCACCACGCGTATATAGACAAATTCGCATATCAGGATTCGCCGATACATCGTATCGACGCGAGGGTTAAGTTTATCATTGCGGTTGTTTTTACCGCGGTGGTAATCTCGCTTCCTCGCACGTCGGTCAGCATTTTGTTTTGTTACGCCATTGGGCCTTTTACCGTGCTGGTTTTGGGCGGTATTCCGCTGCGATTCGTGTTTAAGCATATTCTGTTAGTCAGCCCGTTTGTGCTGGTGCTGGCGCTGACGGGGCCGCTGTATGATAAACGAGCCGAGACCGTCGTTTTCGGCCCCTGGGACTGGCAGACAACCGTCGGCTGGCTTCGATGTTATAGTATTATCGGCAAATTTGTCGTAACTATGCTGACTTTGATATCGCTTGTTTCGACTACCCGTTTCGCGGAGTTGCTGGCAGGTTTGCGCCGGCTGGCGGTTCCGAAAATTCTTGTCATCCAGATGGGTTTTTTGTATCGTTATCTTTTTCTTCTTATAGACAGTGCCCATCATATAATTCGCGCAAGGGTAGCGAGGGCTATCGGCAAAATCGGTTTTAGAAATGAGACGAGGGTGGCCGCCGCGATGCTCGGCTCGTTGTTTGTCCGCAGTATCGATGCCGCGGAAAGAATAAACGTCGCGATGCAGGCCCGTGGCTTTGAGGGACATTGGCGTACCATCAATCGGCTGACGATTCGCGGACGTGACTGGGTGTTTGCTGCGGTATCTGCGGCGTTTATTTTTGGAATGTATGTATTTGTGAAGCCGATTCTCGGGTGAGCCACAATGACTAAAGCTATACAGATTGAGAAATTTTCTTACAGCTATCCCGACGGTACAAAGGCCTTGTCCGATATAACGCTCGATATCGACCACGGTCAGCGTGTCGCCCTCATTGGCCCCAACGGCGCAGGCAAATCGACATTGCTTTTGGCTATGGCGGGTTTTATCAGGGGCGCCGGCAGGATAATTATCGACGGGCTGGAAATTGCAAGCGGCAACCTCAAGCAGGTGCGTTCGTGTATCGGCTGTTGTCTGGAAAATCCCGAAGACCAGCTTTTTATGCCTACGCTGTTTGACGACGTTGCGTTTGGGCCGTTGAATATGGGGCTTGACCCTGAGCAGGTAAGGCAGAGAGTCGCTGTTGCTCTCGAGAAAGTCGGGTTACCGGGTATGGCGGAACGTGCGCCGCATCATCTTTCCGCAGGCCAGAAGCGGGCGGCGTCAATCGCGACCGTGCTTTCGATGTCGCCGAAGATTATCACGCTCGATGAGCCGGATGGCTCTCTTGACCCGCGGCACCGTGATAACCTTGTCCGGTTGCTTAACGGGTTGCATCAAACGCTTGTTATAGCCACGTGCAGTATGGATTTTGCCGCCGCCGTCGCCGATACGGCGGTTGTTATAGACGGCGGTCGGGTGATTGTTGTTGGGCCTGCCGAGAAAATAATGTCCGATTCAAAAATGATGACAAATCACGGGCTGGAAGTGCCGAGAAAGTTCGCGAATGAGCAGGCGTAAAGGTGATTTGGTCGGTGATTAGAAGGTAATTTTGAATTCGGCAAGCGAGGTATCGGGGGGGACCAAATCAACGTCGGTCTGGCGAAGATAGCCGGCAAACGATTCCTCGATATCCTGCTGGAAGCTGTCGATTGATTCGACCGGCCCCTGAACAAGCGTTTCGACTGAGCCGCTCGATAGATTACGGACGTATCCCGTCAGGCGGTAATTGTTGGCGACGTTGAGCACCGTGAAGCGGAAGCCCACGCCCTGAACACGCCCCGAATACACAATATGTTTTGCAATCACGTCCATTGTTTGTGCCTTATCAGGAAACTAACGTTTCTGAAACTTAATACTAACTCTTATTTTTATACTATGCAAGTGCGGCATAGGGTTAATTTGATGTTCAAAAATTGTTAGCCGTCGGTTATAATTTTACCCATTGTTGTGAGGATGATTTATGATTTCTCACGGAGACGTATGTTTTCAGAGACAGTTGTCTATGTCTAAAAAAATGAAAAAACAAATTGAAAGAAACGAGCAGATATACCAGATAACGACGCTGGTAGCCGGCCGATTTACGCTTCAGGAGGTGCTTGACCGGCTTGCCGAAGCGGCCGTAAAGGTCATCGGCACCGGCGTCAAGGCCTGCTCGATTCGCCTGCTCGACGAGGACAGCGGCGACCTGAAGATGCGAAGCACCTACGGCCTCAGCGAGGAATACCGCAACAAGGGCGTCGTCAGCAAGGACGACCCCGTTATCAAGGCGGCTTTCGCCGGCGAACCCGTAATTCTCGACGATATGACCGACGATGACCGCGTTGCGTTCAAGGAAGCCACGCGAAAAGAGGGACTGGTCAGCCAGCTCACCGTCGCTATGAAATTCCGCGACAAACCCATAGGCGTCCTTCGCATGTATAGCGGAAGGCCGAGGCACTTTAACGACGACGATATCGAGATTGCCCGCGCCATCGGCTCGCAGTGCGCCGTGGCTATAACCAACGCCAAGTTGTATTCCGAAGCGATTGAGGCGGCGCGCATTACCGAGCAGGTTCGGCTGGCGGGCCACATACAGAGACGAATGATACCGCAAAACTCGCCGCAGGCCGAGGGGCTTGATATCGCCGCGACGTATATCCCCTGTTTCGACGTGGGCGGCGACTTTTACGATTTTTTGAAACTGGAAAATAATCGAATCGGTCTGGCCATCGCCGACGTTATCGGCAAGGGGTTCCCGGCGGCGATTATGACAAGCTCGTTCCGCGGCGCGATGCGGGCGTATTCGGAATGTCAGTCCGGCCCGGACGCGCTGCTGGAAACAGTCCGCCGGCTCAATAAAATGGCCTGTTACGAATGCCGGGCGGGCGAGTTTATCTCGCTGTTCTACGGTATTAT
>Ga0187886_1001741_pt1 | contig 18836 bp, 13 predicted proteins | sample June2016WEW_20_1_FD_133001 | JGI IMG/M metagenome (GOLD analysis project Ga0187886, IMG submission 133001) | Peatland microbial communities from SPRUCE experiment site at the Marcell Experimental Forest, Minnesota, USA - June2016WEW_20_150 | ecosystem: Environmental > Terrestrial > Soil >... | reverse complement strand
TCTCCTAGTGTTGGTGGTAGTAGCCAGGCTTGTTCACGATTCAATGGCCGCAGTGGCATCGGGCTCACCTCCTACTGATTGTCCCAATTCTACCACATTGGTTTGAATTCTGAGACAGGCTCCCTACACTAACACGGGATAAAGCCCAGCAGAAAATATTGAAGATGTGATTTCAACCCTACTCGGTCTCCATCATAAAAGCGCTTTTAAATTGTTACATCAAGATTCCCTGTTGTGGTTATGCAATTGAGTGGGCTTCGACCCCTCTCAAACAGACTCAACCGTATTCTTGTTTAATCTCACTGGTTTGAGAGGGGGACCAACGGGGTGAGGTTAATATGGTTTGAGATTTAGATAATATCTATACAACAAAAATCGAACAGAACCATACCAAGTGCTAAAAGCTTTCCAGGATGCACCGGATAAAATCTGATTCCAGGCGTCTGAGTAATTTTGTCCCCGAGCCGGCGCAGGTCATGAAGAAACATATCGAGAAAAGAAACTATGGGGAGGGTCGGGTAGCATTTACCCTTTCAATGCTTGGGGATTAACACAGTACGGAGGTATCTCGTTTTTCAGACCCGCCAGCAAGTTATCCGCAGCCATGACAGCCATTTTTGTGCGTGTAGAAAAACTGGAACTGGCAATGTGGGGAGCAATAATAACGTTCGGAAGGGTCAGCAGTGGGTCGTCGAGAGGTATCGGTTCGGTTTCGGTAACGTCTATGGCAGCTGCGAAGATTTTCTTGTTCTTGAGTGTTTCGTAAAGCGCCTTCTGGTCGACGACAGAACCACGCGACGTGTTGACGAAGACAGCGTTCGGCTTCATCATGGCAAATTCGGGTTTACCTATTAAGCATTTCGTTTCTGCTGTCAGCGGTACATTTACACTGATGAAATCAGACCTGGATAGCAGTAGCGATAGCTCGGGAACATATTCCACGCCGAGTGTGCTCTCTTCCTGAGGACTTCGCCGTGTCCTGCTGTAATAGAGAACCTTCATGCTAAAGCCCTTAGCCCGCCTGGCTACCTCGGTACCAATACGCCCCAGGCCTATGATACCCAGCGTGGCGTGATGAATGTCCTGCCCCTGTAAGACCATGGGTCCCCAGGTCTTCCATTTTCCCTGGCGGGTGTAGGTATCGGCTTCAACTACACGCCTTGCGGTGGCCATAAGCAAAGAAAATACAAAGTCAGCCGTCGTCTCCGTCAGCACCCCCGGAGTATAGCCGACGACGATACCTCGTCTGGTTGCTTCCTGGATATCGATGTTGTCATAGCCAACAGCCATATTACTAATCACTTTAAGACCGGGTGAGCTTCCCATCAGGTTGGCGTCGACTTTGTCGTTTAATAACGTTAACAAACCGTCTGCCTTCCGAGCTTTTTCCAGTAAAACCTGATACGGCGGCGGCAGTTCTTCTTGCCATACTTCCGTCTCGGCAACCCCGGCAATCCTGTCCAGGGCTTCCTGCGCTATGACTCGACTCACAAATACCTTCGGTTTCGCCATGTCTTCTCCTTTGTTGCAACCGTTTGCCACGCCGGTTGGTATTTTCACCCTTTACCGGCTAAGCAATTCCCGCATTCCTTCCGCCTGTTGGTGACACCACTGCGACATGACCACCGTATCCCAGCCGATACAGAAGTGGCGGACTCCCATTTCGACAAAGGGCTTGGCTTGTTCGAAGCTACTTACCTCTACCCTGGGGGCAACGCCCTTTTTTATGGCCAGTTCTATCATGTGCCGGTGTGCCTTCTGGACTTCAGGGCCCTGTGTTTGCCCGGGTTTCCCGATGCTTATCGAATAGTCCGCGGGGCCGAATTGCACCATGTCCACGCCCTTGACGTCTAATATCGCCTCGAGGTTCTCAATAGCTTTCTTTTTCTCTATCATGATGGCGATGACTACATCATCCATCGCTTTTGTCCACACTTCGATGTTGCTGCCGTAGCCGTATGAGGTGCTTCGCCGCATCCCGTATCCGTGGATACCGCCGGCCTCGGGCGTTTCCGACCTGACGTAATGGATGCACTCTTTAACGTCTTCCACAGAACGGCAATCGGTAAAGAGCACGTTCTGGATACCTGAATCAATCGCCCTGGCAGCGATGAATCCCCTCGTCTGCTCCTCAACCTTCATCATTGCCGACATCTTCGGGAAGAGCTCTATCGCCCGACCGAAATTATCCATTTGTTCCAGGCTGAAAGAGGAATATTCACCGACATACTCGATATAATCAAACGCGCCGGTGTGGCCGATTACTTCCACAATGCCTGGCCACGTTGATATTACATGAGTGCCCAGAGTCGGTTTTCCCTCATTCAGTAGTTCACGGAGTTGATTTTTCTTCATAACAACCTTCCCTTCTCAAAAATATGAGATGACGTTGACGCCTGGCCTGTCAAGGCGGCTCAAGCTGTCATTCCCGGTTTCCTGTATAAGCTGCTTTTACCTCCTCGATTGTCTTCGCCTTGCCTAATGCGTTGGCCCGTTTTTCCTCTGCCTTGGCAAGGGCATCTATATTTTTACAGATATCGTCCAACCTGTCCGCCGGAAACTTGCATGCGCCGTTCTCGTCCATGTGAATAATTTCGCCTGGGGCAACATCCATTCCGGCGATAGAAACGGGTACGTTTATCGCTTTTATCTCGAAGTCGCCATGCCCTGAGGTAACACCGCTCATGAGATACTGAAATTTCAGATGGCGTATTTCATCCACATCCCGCGACGGGCCGTTGGTCACCACGCCCACAGCCCCGCAAGCTTTAAATGCCGCCGTCATCTGTCCCCCGCATAGCCCGACCCTGGGCAGTATTTCCGGCGGGAAGTCCTGCTTAATGACCACTATCGATGGCTTCTTCGATTTTCCCAATATATCGATTAAATTTAAAAACGACAATCGCCCAATTTGGGAGGTGGGGAGGGAATACACCACGGTTACGGCGTACCCTATCGTCCTGCCCAGTTCGGGATATATACACCGGACTGACTGGTCGGTATACCAGTTTCCCCGCCATGGGTCGTAAAGCCTAAGGCAGAGAGGATTGGCCGGATAGGTAGCCACGATGTTTCCCACCGAAGGGGTATCGAACCCCCGCAACTTTTCCAGCATTTTCTGTTCCGATAAATCCGACATCTTACACCTACTTTATTAAATCGATTTTCGGTTTAACCATCTTGTTGACAACATTTTTCGGCCACCGCCCGCTGAGGACCCTGGCCGCTTCTTGCCCCACGCATGTCCTGAGAAGCTTAAAAGCCACATCTGAATAGGAGGCCGAGTGGGGCAGAACAACAACATTATCCATTTTCAATAACGGGTTACCCGGGTCAATCGGCTCCTGCTCGAAGACATCCAGCCCGGCGCCGGCTATCCGCTTCTCTCGTAGAACCTTGATAAGCGCCTTTTCATCGATAACCGAACCTCGAGCGGTATTGATGATATAGGCGGTCGGTTTCATTTGTCTGAATTCCTTTTCACCGATTATATGCCATGTTTCTTTGTTCAATGTAGTATGTAAAGAGATAAAATCCGACCCCTTAAGAAGCTCGGGCAGGCTTACCAGCGTAATCCCGTGCTCCTCAGCCAGCGATTTGTCCACGTAAGGGTCATAACCAAGTATCTTCAGCCCGAAACACTGCGCCTTTCTGGCCGTCGTTCTTCCGATGTTACCGTAGCCTACTATCCCCAGGGTCTGTCCGTGAATCGACACCATCGGTGCCTGGGCCGCCTTGGCTTCCATCCACCTGCCCTGTTTCACCATGTTGTTAAGCGTCACTACCTTTTTGGCGCAGGCGAGAAGGAGGGCGATGGCATGATTGGATACCTCTTCGAAGCAGAAGTCGGGGATATTAACCACTAAAATATTGTTATCCGTAGCCGCATTGACATCGATAGTATCATATCCGATACCATAACGGACGATTACCTTGCACTTCGGTAGCTGCTCCATAACCGAGCGGGTCATTTTGGCCCCGACCGTCAGTATGGCATCGGCGTCCCTTGCCGCTTCGATTATCTCGGCCTCACAGGTGCATCCGGCGACCACAAGTTCGGCATTTATCCTGGCTAGTTCCTCGCCTTCTTCTACGGCAGGCATGCGCTGGTTGCCTGTTATTCCATCTAGTAAAATCGCCATCGGTCGGTTTTCCATCTATTTCTACTCCTTTTGAGCTTGCGGCTATTTTTCATTGTAAGCTGGCCTGAAAAATATTGTCAATGCGGACCTGGGCAATGTGTCAGATTATAAGGATGGCATGTTACCCGCTTAAAGGTTATAATCAATCCCCAGGTCTTCCGCTAATTCCTTTAGCGAGGCAACGACGGCCGGATGAAGTGGAATACCCTGGCTTTTCCGCTTTCTCTCCGTTTCTCGCTCCACTTCACCAGCCAGGCATATTCTGTCTACGCCCGCTGCCCTGGGAAGATTATGATGCGCTTTTATCATGACATCCATTCTCTGCTTGAATTTTTCCACTGGCATAAAGTTTTCAATGCGGAGAGCCCCGAAGAAGTGACTCGACTTACCTCTCGCACTCAGCTCCCGGTTCATTTCCGGAACGGTAAATCCACCGGAGAGGGTACTGCACAGTATATCAACCAGCACCGTCAGGCCGAAACCTTTATATGCACCGAGTTGGGGTGTTCCTCCGAGCGGGAGAATACCGCCGGTGGCCTTGGCTACTTCGGTAACCGGGTTGCCTTCCATATCTACTGCCCAGCCCTTCGGTATCGGGGTGTTGTTCCTCGCTGCCAGTTCCAGTTTACCTCCGGCGACAACGCCGGTCGCCATATCAAGCACAAACGGAGCTTCTTCTTTTGCCGGAACGGCCACACTGATTACATTCAGGCCGACACCTTTCCCCCTGCCTCCGGGAGGAACTATGCCGACACCACCTTGCGTAAGCGAGATACCAATCATATCGCGGGAGAGTGCCATCATGGCATAATAGGCCCCGGCACCGTAATGGGTGCTGTTACGGACGGTGATAAAACCGGCGCCGGTCATTTCCGCACGCTTCATGGCCTCTTCCATTGCCCGATAACCCACCACAAAGCCCAGACCTCCGTCACCATCCATGATAGCCGTGCCTGGAGCCTTACTGATAACTTTTATCTGCGGCTTTACATTGATAAGGCCATCCTTTATCCGCCGGATGTAGAACGGGGCCAGATGGGCGACGCCGTGTGAGTCGACACCTCTAAGGTCTGCCGCCACGAGTATCCGGGCGGTTAATCGGGCATCCTCCTCCGGTACTCCCATCTTCTCAAGCGCTTTAGCGGAAAAATCCGCTAATTTCCCGGCATCAACGGTGCTACCATTTACCGCCATATTACCTCTCCTCAACTATGAAAATTACTATCTTCACTTGTCTGAATACTATTATACCGAAAATTCTTTCTAAGGTGGACAAATAATGATACCACTTACGCAGTTTTTTGTAGTTTCAGTTGCAAGCCTCCTCTTAGTAGGACAATAATGGGGATGGAAAAGGAGTGCGGGGTTGTTACTGTGAAGATACTCATTGCGCCACAATCTTTTAAAGGCAGCCTTAGTTCGTATGAAGCGGCCAAAGCCATGGAAAAAGGGGTTAAAGCGGCAATGAGTGACTGTGAAACGGTGTTGTTACCCATTGCCGATGGCGGTGAGGGTACCGTTAATGCCATGGTAGAAGCTACGGGGGGAAAATTAATTAGTACCAGAGTACGCGGTCCTCTGGGCGTTAGTGTAAAGGCTGTCTGGGGCATATTAGGAGACAGAAACACAGCTGTTATTGAAATGGCCGCCGCTTCCGGCCTTAATCTAATTCCTAAAAATGAACTCAATCCGCTGCTGGCCAGCACCTATGGTACGGGGGAGTTGATTCTGGCAGCTCTGGAATCCGGTTGCCGTAAGATAATTATCGGTCTGGGTGATAGTGCCACAGTCGATGGGGGCGCCGGCATGGCGCAGGCTCTGGGGATAAAGCTCCTGGACGCGGAAGGTCATGCCATTCCGTCGGGCGGTGCCGGGGTGGCGAAACTTAGACATATCGATATTTCCGGGCGACACCCCCTTATTGAAGAGTCCAGTATCATCTGTGCCTGTGACGTAACCAATCCGCTGTGTGGTGCTGACGGAGCCGCTCATGTGTACGGGCCACAGAAAGGAGCGACTTCGGATATGGTTAACCAGCTTGATGCTGCCTTGCGCAATTTATCAAATATAATCAGACAAGAGCTGAGATTGGAGGTCGAGAATATGCCGGGCGCCGGCGCCGCCGGCGGTATGGGAGCCGGCTTGGTGGCGTTTCTCAACGCTTCTCTACAGAGCGGGATAGATATAATATGCGATAGTATCGGATTCGACAAACATCTGGCTGACTCCGACCTCGTTTTGACGGGGGAAGGTCGGATTGACCATCAGACTGCCTGTGGAAAAACAGTAGTGGGGATAGCCAGGCGGGCGAAGCTGGCGGGCAAAATGGTGATTGCCATTGCCGGAGAACTCGGTGAGGGCTATCAAGAAGTTTACAATTGCGGAATAGACGCCGTTGTCAGTATTTTACCAAGATGCATGGAACGCAACGACGCTATGAAGAATGCGAAAAAACTTGTGCAGGAGGCGACCGAACGCACTTTAAAGCTTTTCCATGTTTCACACGGGCGATAGGAACAAATTATGGGAAAGGAAACATAATATTGACTGCCGTATTTAAATAATTTACTTCATAATGATAAAAACTTTGAAATAAGCCCGGCCGTCTGCCGTCAGGAGACGTCTCACACGACGTAGATAATAAAAATATTCATTTTGGGAGGGCCTAATGGACCTGAAATTAAAAGGGAAAATAGCGCTGGTAACCGGAACGGGAAGCCAAATCGGCTTCGGTAAGGGAATCGCCATTAAGCTGGCGGAAGAAGGCTGTGACGTAATTTGTGCCGATATCGACATCTCGGGTGCGGAAAAGACCTCAGGCGCGGTGAAAGCGCTAGGCAGGAAGTCAATTGGATTGAAGGTCGATATAACGGATAGAGCCGATGTCGATGCTGCTATCAGGAAAGCGTTGGTGGAATTCGACCACATTGATATCCTCGTAAATTGTGCCGGGCGTGCGAGTGGTGTTCGTCCTTTTATTGAGACGACCCAGGAGATGTGGGATATCGACATTAATATCAATCTCAGGGGAACCATGAACGTCACTCAGGCACTTCTCCCGCAAATGCTAGAGCGGCACTATGGTAAAATCGTGAATTTCTCCACACATGCTGCCCACCAGCCTACAGGGTTAGCTGGCGCCGCGGTATACATCGCCGCTAAGTCCGGCACTGTAATGTTCAGCAAGACCCTTGCCGGTGAGGTGGGCGCCCGGGGCATTAACATCAATATCATAGCCCCCGGTCCGGGAGCTACCAACTTCCACAGGGTAAGCGGAGGTGACCCACACATGGCCGAGCTCGTAGATAACATGGCCAAGGCCGGCAAAACGACCACTCCCGAGGACATCGCCAATGCCGTAGCCTTCCTTGTTTCGGATGTTTCCAGCAAACTTTCCGGGCAAATATTGGAGGTTTCTGCACCGATGGCTGGTAGCCGAGGGTAAGTGAAATCCGGATTTATTACTGGATTATCGGTTGGCTCTTAATTGCCCGATAAGCTAATTGACCTCCCCCATTCAAGAGCCACAACACTTATAACTCACTGCACCTTTTAGCGGAATGTGTGACCACAATAAGAAGAATGAATATTTACGCAGACACTAGCGTCTTCGACATTCTCAATCCCATTACTTTAGCTTTGCCTATTTTGAACATTTTAGTCCTGTATATTGTACGTACGCTCTGAGTCGCTGGCTTGTCACTTTTTATTGTCATGGTTCTGGCATTGTTCATCTCCCTTTTAGCGAGACATTTTACACGTCAGGCTTGCATCTCTTTTCTCTACTCTTTCCTATCGCTTGTATAATGAGGTTACAAAATTCAACCCCAATCCTCCGCCTAACCAACCTGAACCGAAAACATTGATAAAGTGATGGAGTTGGGAATATAATCAAGTCCTATCGATTAGTTCTCGGAATATAGGCTTTAGACGCACCAGGCTATGCAGCTATTAATTGAATATTTTGATAGACTTTAACCAAAGACTAGGTTTGGAGGGTAAAATGTTAGACGAAAAAGAAAATGTAAAAGCTCACGTTGATATAGAGATAGCAACGACACCAGGACTAGAGCAACCAGAGAGAACCTTTACCAAAAATCTCAGTTTCTGTTCTCACTGTAACGGTTCAAATGTCGCCCGTGTCGATGTCAGGAATGGTAAAATAATCAGAATCAGGCCCCTCCATTACGATGAGAAATATCCGCCAGAACAATTCAGACCATGGCAGATGGAGGCACGTGGAAAGGTCTTTCGACCCTTAATGAAGGAGCCGGTTTCTCCCTTCGGGTTGAGTTATAAAAAACGCGTTTATTCGCCCAACCGGATTAACTATCCGCTGCAAAGGGTTGACTGGAACCCCAATGGCGAGAGAAACCCGCAGAACCGTGGCATCAGCAAGTTTAAAAGAATCTCCTGGGATGAGGCTACCGATATTATCGCCAGTGAGATAAAAAGGATACAGAGTCAGTACGGGACGTCCGCTATATACCTGAAGAATGGCAATCACGGGGAGACAAAATGCGTACATGGTACCCATGGGGTGCCGGCCAGGCTTATGAAGGAAGGGTACACCGTACAGTGCCTGAATCCGGACAGCTGGGAGGGGTGGTACTGGGGTGCCGAACACGTCTGGGGAATGGATTGTGCCTGGACGAAAACTCTGTCCGTGGGTATGATGGCGCCTCAAACCAATGTTATCAAGGACATTTCGGAAAATGGTGAAACTGTCTTATTCATTGGTTGTGACCCGGAAACCACGACTTGGGGATTCATCGGTCAAGCGTACAGCCGGTTGTGCTACTGGTGGCGGGAGCTTGGCATCAAACAGGTATATATCTGCCCGGATCTGAACTACGGTGCCGCCGTCCACGCGGACAAATGGATACCAGTGCTGCCCAATACGGATGCGGCCCTTCTCCTGGCCATAGCCTACACCTGGATAACCGAGGGCAAATATGATAAAGCCTACATGGCCACACACGCTTATGGATTTGATAAGTTCGTGGATTATGTCCTGGGAAAAGAGGATGGCTTGCCCAAGACGCCCCGGTGGGCTTCGACCCGGTGCGGCGTCCCGTCGAGAACAATCAAGGCCCTGGCCAGAGAATGGTCAACCAGGAGAACGTCAACGATGCACAATGCCGGCGGTTCCTACATCCGGGGGCCTTATTCACATGAACCCGCCAGGCTGGAGGCCTTGTTGCTGGCTATGCAGGGACTGGGCAGGCCAGGCGTTCACCAGGCATCCATGGTAAACAGCGGCAGCACGCCGCGGGGCGTGGTGATACCCAGCGTCAGGCCGGCATTCCGTGGAGATGCCGAGGGTAAACCAAGTCAGTCTATTTTAAAGCCTCTACTTCATGAGGCCATCCTCAATCCACCCATCAGCTGGTATTCATCGTCTTTCAGGGGTCCGGTTGAAGAGCAGTTCAACCAATACCATTACCCCTTGGAGGGGGCTTCGGAAATACACATGATCTGGAGCGACGATGGCTGTTTTTCCGTCTGCTGGAACGCCGGGAACAAAATGATAGAGGCATTTCGGAGCACAAAGATAGAATTTATTTTAACACAGCACCCGTGGTTGGAGGACGATTGCCTGTACGCCGACATCATCCTGCCGGTCAATACGAAGTTTGAGGAAGAGGATATCGGCACCGGTTATAGCCAGAATTTCGACCTTATTTTCCCCGAGGGGAAATGTATTGAACCTATCGGGGAGTCCCTCAGCGACTACGAGATAGTAGGCGAAATTGCCAGGAAGCTGGGCAAATATGAGGAGTTTACCGAAGGTAAGACTGTTGAAGAATGGATAAAATTTGGTTTTGAAAAATCGGGCGTGGCGTCCATGGTCAGCTGGGAAGAATTCAACAAAAAGGGTTACTACGTTGTCCCGATGGCTCACGACTGGGAAAAAGCCCCGGCGGGCATGATAAATTTCTATAATAATCCTGAGGCACATCCTCTGCATACCAAGTCCGGCAGGATAGAGTTCTACGGGCAGTGGCTAGCCGAGCATTTCCCTGACGACGAGGAAAGACCTCCGGTGCCGCACTGGGTTCCGGAGGGGGTAACGCACCGGGAAAGCCGGCAATCGGAAAGAGCCAGGACGTACCCTTTACTTATCGTCTCCAACCACCCGCGCTGGCGAGTACATGCGGAGCATGATGACGTTACCTGGCTAAGAGAGATATCGACGTGTAAGGTCAAAGGTGCCGATGGCTACCTGTACGAGCCTCTCTGGATAAACCCTGTGGATGCCGGACCGAGAAGTATCGAAAACGGCGACATAGTCAAGCTGTATAACGAGAGGGGCACTGTACTTGGTGGCGCTTATATAACGGAAAGAATCATCCCTGGAGCCGTATATCAGGACCACGGGGCGAGACATGACCCAATAGCTACCGGGCTGGATAGAGGCGGTTCCAATAACCTCATTTGTCCTGCAAACACGACCTCTAAAAATGCTTCCGGAATGGCAACAAGCGGCTATCTGGTCGAAGTTAAGAAAGTCAGTTCAGACGAGATGGAGGCATGGAGAACAAATCACCCCGAGGCTTTTAAGAGAGAGTATGACCCGGCATCCGGACTGCATTTTAACGCCTGGATTGAACATAGGTAGATAAGAGGCTTTTTGCTGGATAATGAAGCTTGCCTGAGTCCTATAATAAAGCCTGGTACACGAGCCGCTCGAATTCTTCCTGATATAGATTATCTATCATAACCTCATGCATGAAGACCTGGGTGAAACACACGCCGACGAGGCCTTCTTTCGGGTCGGCAAAGCAGGTGGTACCAGCCATGCCGCTCCACCCGAAAGTGCCTACGGAACGCATAATAGGAATGCCTCCTCCCTTGTATACTCCCACCCCCATACCGAAGCCGAATCCGGGCCCGGGAATCGGAATCAGAACCATATCCCCGGTATGACTGCTCGTCATTAACTCCACCGTCTTTCTCCCGAGGATACGGACCCCGTCCAACTCACCACCGTTGAGCAACATCTGGGCAAACCGGGCATAGTCTGCCGCCGTGGAAAGCACGCCTCCCGCGCCGCCACCGGCTTCGAAGTAAGTCCTGGGACCGGTAACCTTCTCGCTCGTTTCAGGTTTTTCCGCCACGCTGAGCTTCCATTTACCAGCCTCATAAACCGGACGATAAAGAGTGGGAAAGCGGTCAAGCTTGTTCCGGGGGAGATAGAATGAGGTGTCTTTCATCCCGAGCGGTTTGAAGATACGCTCCTGATAGAACTCCTCCAGGGTCTTGCCGATAACTATCTCAAGGACGGTGCCGACAACCGGGTAGCCCACCTGGTATTCGAACTGAGTCCCCGGCTGTGATTCGAGCGGTAACTTGGCGAGGGCCTCGACCGTCTCGCGGATGCTGCCGGATGGTCTTTCCGGACTGATGAGTAAACCTGACTTCGGGATTACATCTCTGAACTCATTCAGATACGAGAGGGGAGCACGGCGCGCCGTCGAAAGACCGGTGGTATTCCGCAGGCAATCGCGGATAGTAATATCCCTGGCAACGGGGACAGTTGCGGTTCCCATCATCATGCCCCGGCCTTCGCCTGGCTCGGCCCTGACTACCTGGTTTTTGAAAGCGGGTATATATTTTGAGACTGGGTCGTCGAGGTTCAGGAGCCCATCTTCGACACAAAGCATCGTGGCGGTACCGGTAATGGGCTTGGTGTTGGACCAGAGTCGGTAAATAGTGTCTTTGGTCGCCGGTTTCTTGCTATCGAAGTCCATATAGCCCTGGGCTTCATAATGTACAACTTTCCCATGCCGGGCGACCAGCGTGACAAGGTGCGGGACCATCTTCTTATCGATGAATTTCTGCAAGCCGGGGCATATTCCTGCGAGCCGTTCAGAGGAGAAACCTACTTCTTCAGGTTCGGCAGAAGGTAGTGGCCAATTTACGCTTGTTTTTTTTGGACTCATCAATTCTCTCCTTATTTAGCATTATCAGGAAGCTCGGTCTGACGATATGGGCACTTCATGTAGAGTGCCTCCCACTAAATGCTGCTTTAGTGTATAACCACAGATTACATAAGTCAAGGCGCTCAGCATATTATAATCTAGGTGCATTTGTCAGGTAATAAAAACTATTTTATTAAACTTAACCCGCACGAGCTTTCCTGCAGATTCAATCCTGGACCCCTTGGCTTATGTATCTTGCCAGCAAAGAGTCATGAGTGTAAAATACAGAATCGAGAGCAAAAGTATTCGCGAGACTTGGAAAGAGGGAAATGTGGAGAAGACGGTAAGGAGCATTTGCCAGGCATGCCACTGCAATTGTGGTGTCATAGTTCACATAAAGGATGGAAAAGTGACCCGTATCACGGGAGACCCCGGGCACCCTATGAATCGAGGTTTCATCTGCGTGAAGGGACGGGCCCAGCCTGACCTCCTCTATCACCCTGACCGGCTGAAATATCCCGTAAAGCGTATCGGCGAGAGGGGAGAGGGTAAATGGCAGAGAATCACCTGGGATGACGCCTTGAATGATATCGCCGCAAGGCTTACCGAAATCCAGGAGACATACGGCGCGGAGTCAATCGCCGTCCTCACCGGCACCGGTCCCAGAACAGGAAATAACGTGGCGCGCCTGTTTTGCTTAATGCTGGGCACACCGAACAGAATAAGCGTCGATAATCACATCTGCTTTTCTCCCTCGGTGGTAGCCGAAACGTGTACCTATGGAGTAATGACAACCATGATGGAGGTCGGGCCGGATTACCGGCATGCCGATTGCATTATGGCCTGGGGTGCCAACCCTTTAGCTTCACATCCACCGCGGGGGGAGGAGATAGTGCAGGCGAAACGAAAAAGGGGCACCAGGCTGATTGTTATCGACCCCCGCCGTACCACCCTGGCTGCCATGGCCGACCTGTGGCTTCAGATAAGACCCGGCACCGATGTTGCCTTAGCCCTCGGCATAATTAATGTCATCATCGCCGAAGAGCTCTATGATAAAGAGTTTGTCAGCAAGTGGTGCTATGGCTTCGAGGAGCTACGGAATCATGTGCAGGCGTTTCCTCCCGAAAGAGTCGCCGGAATAACTTGGCTGTCGGCAGAAAGCATCAAAGAAGCGGCCAGGCTCTATGCCACCACCAGACCGGCGGTACTGCACCATCGCATCGGAGTTGAGCATAACATCAATTCCACACAGACCGACCGCGCTCTGGCTATATTAATCGCACTTACCGGAAACCTGGACGTAAAAGGCGGCAATCTATTCCAGTTGCTACCTGAGGGTTTTTCTAACCCATGCAATCAGTTGAATTTCGCTCAACACATCCGGGAAAAGCGTATTGGCAATAAGGAATTTCCACTTGCCCAGGGATTTGTACACTGCGCCCTGGCTGTGGAAGCCATGCTTGAAGGCAAGCCCTACCCTCTTAAAGCCATATACTGTACGACAGGCAACCCCGTGGTGAATATGCAGAACAGTAAGAAGATGTGGCAGGCGCTGAAGAACCTGGAACTGCTGGTGGTGGCCGATTTCTTCATGCAACCCACGGCCGAACTGGCTGATTTTGTTCTCCCGGCATCGGCCTGGCTGGAGAAAGACGATATGGGTGATTTCCCCAACCTCATGTACACCAATTACATTGCCGCCGGGCAAAAAGCGGTAGAACCGCTCTATGAGTGCTGGGATGATAGAAAAATACTTATAGAGCTGGGGAAGAAAATACACTGGCCGGACAGGGTACCCATGCCCTGGCGCGATGTCGATGAACTGAATAATGCTATGGTTAAAGATTTGGGCATGACGTTCCGGGAATTTCAAGATAAAGGTTACCTGGTGGAACCCATGCAATATAAAAAATACCTTAAGAGTGGATTTAACACGCCGACAGGCAAGGTAGAACTGTACTCAACCAGACTCAAAGAATACGGATACGACCCCCTGCCGACTTTTCACGAGCCACCGGAAAGCCCTGTCAGCACTCCGGAACTCCTGCCCAAGTACCCTTTAATCCTGATTACGGGAGGCAGAAACATCGCCCATTTCAACACCGAGGGACGCCAGATACCCGGATTAAGAAAACTGGTACCGGATCCGCTTATTGATATACATCCGGATACAGCCAGGGAAGCCGGCATCGCGGAAGGGGACTGGGTATGGCTGGAGACACCCCAGGTCAGGGGAGAAAGAGTCAGGTTAAGGGCGAAGCTCACCACCGACGTTCACCCCGGAGTTGTCCACGCCCCACACGGCTGGTGGTTCCCGGAAAAGCCAGGGCCTGAACATGGCTGTTTCGACTCTAATATCAATGTTGTTTTAACCGGTGACCCACCTCGGGAGCCTATCTGCGGCTCGGTACGAACCAGGGGAACTCTATGTAGAATTTCCAAGTGTACTATTTAATAGCACTGTGTTTGCCAGGTCATCGCCATTGCACAATATCTTGAAAAGTGCAATACCCTGCGGTATTAACTAGCGAGCTATTGGGGATGGTTCCTGAACTCCTCTTCATATATCAGCGCATATTTTAAGGCTAAAAGGTAGGGTGTTATTGCGAATATGCTCTTGCAAAGTGCTTCTAACCATGAACAACACTCAAGACGATGAGGTCACAAAAGTCGCCAAAGCCAAAAAGAAACTCGGTATCTACATAGGCCACGAGCCGACCTAGTAGAATGGATAGACTTCACAAAGTATACCCACACATAAAGACAGTCGGCAATAAAAGCGAACCGCTGAGACTAGAATCGATTGCTCTACTGTCAAGAAGATGATTCTGTCGGCTTCACAAATCCCTGGGCGTGCGGAATGTAATCACAACAATTGAGAGGAAGGTGGTATTACCTAACCCCACCAGACTCCCCTAACCCTACCTGTTCAATCATAAGGGTGCAGTCCAAATGTACTATGGAAAAAGGTACTATTATACTGTTTTCTTTTGGATTTTAGGATATATACTTAAATTAAAAATATAGTATTTACTGATAAAAGGAAAGGGTAATAGATATGCCAGCAATTCAAGAGACTTTGCAGACGAAAGACGGAGTTTTTGCCCATTCACTCAGCGATTATCGATTAAAAGTAGAAGATATTATTCGTACGGAGAATGAAAGGTTCAGTAAGTTAGCTGAAGAGCAAGCCAGAGTAATAATTGACAGTGCCCATCAGCAAGAAGAGGAAATCATTCGCGAAAGTCAGAAGAAAGCGAGTGAAATCATCGCTGAAAGCGAGAAGAAAGCGGAAAAAATAGTTGAGGATAGCCAGGAGCGGGCATTAAAAATCAGTAATGAGATGGAGCAGCAGGCAAATCAAAGATGTTCCGAAATCATTAATAAAGCACAGCAAAAAACACAGCAGCTAATGCAAGAAGCTGAAGAAAAAATAAAGGAAGAGGCCAAAAATAGAGTAAAATCAGAGGAAGAGAAAATTCTTTCTAAAGCGAGAGAAGAGGCCCGTTCGATTATTGCCGATATTAGGCAGAAAGCCGAAAAAGATAAAAATGAGATAATAGAGGGGGCCAAGAAAGAAGCAGTGCAGCGAGTAGAAGAAGAGGTTGCGAAATTTCAAGCAGAAGCTCAGTCACAATCGGCTCACATCCGCGATGAAGCGGAAAAAAAAGCCGCAAACCTGATTAAGGCCATTATTGATAGCAGCAAAGAAGTGAATGATATGATTATCAAAACTATAAGAAATTCCGAAACTACTTTAGAAAAACTGAAAAACGAGATGAATACGGAAGCCGGGGAATTGACCAAGGATATCTTAACAGCCAGGAAGAGACTAAAGCAAACTGCGGTAACCGCACTTGCTGAAAAAAGCGAAGAGGACACGATACTCCGGAAGAGTTATCAAAATTCAAATAAAAATGAGGTCGTATGGGTGGCTTTAGAAGGGGAGAAATCGGCAAAACGAGATGATAATACGTATCTTTTTAAAGGACAAATAAAGCTGAAGGCTTTTTCTTCAATGTCTTATACGGTAGTAAAGAACATAAGAAATTACTTCAATCAAGTTCCGAATGTCAAATATCTTGGCGAATCTTGTACCGATGAAGTATATATATTAGAATTTGAAATGAAGGAGCCGTTACCATTAATCGACATTCTCAGAAATATTCCTTCAGTAGAAAAAGTGGAGACACTAAAAGATAGCCTTAAGTTAATTTTAAACTAATCTTTATTCAAATAAACTCGGCTTGCATCACCAACAATGGGAAGATGCTTTGTAGTAGTCTAGACTTGACCTGCCCCCAACGGTGATACCACTTCTTAACTCGTTGCCATTGTTAAAACAGCTTCAGGAACTGGCGGTTGATATCTCAGAGCACTATGCGGACGTACCTGATTATATACCCTTCTCCACTGCTCTATAAACAGCTTCTATACGTCCATTTTTATTATGAGTTAACATTCATCCCGAAGATCTAAACACCATGTCATATGCGCCGGGCTTATCACCCTCCATCTCGAGAGGGATGTTGGCAGTCAAATCAACATGATAACCATTACGGGATCCATCTGGACGTATGGTTGCACGCAGGTCAAACATCTCCGCGAAGCTGGCTCTCACATCGTCCGGGGCGTTTGCTAAGTTACTGGCTATCTCCGCCGGCCAGAATTCAGCCAGCTTCTTAAACGTAGCCATGTCCAGTGGAGGCTGGCGCTTTTTGCTACAATGAAGAACTAAATTTTCAATATGTGTATTCCGACGGCCCCTGCTTCGAGGTCGGCCACCTCGCCGCCGAGGGTATGGGCTAGGCCTATCCTGGCTCCGGCAATCTGATTAACGCCGGCCTGGCCCCGGAGCTGCCAGACGATTTCGGCTATCTGGGCTACACCCGTGGCACTAAGTGGATGCCCCTTGGAAAGAAGACCGCCGCTAGGGTTCACTGGGAGTCTGCCCTTCAGGTCGGTAACACCATCCATGAGCAGGCCCACTTCTTCCCCACTCCTGCAGAAGTCTAATTCAACGTAGTGCTGGAGCTCGTTCACGGCGAAGGCATCATGTAGCTCACACAGGTCGATGTCATCCGGCCCGACCCCAGCCATTATATAGGCATCTTTGCTGGCTTTATTGGTCATGTCGGAGAAGGTGAGGTCCTTTTGGCGGAAAGCATAGTCTCCAGCCCTGATTATTGACGCAGCGATGATGACCGGCCGGGTAGTAAATCGTTTGGCTATATCCAGAGAGGTCAGTACCGCTGCCGCTGCCCCATCGGTCGTTGAGCAACTCTGTAGCTGGGTGATGGGATCGCAAATAAGCCTGGAGTTAATGATATCCGCCACAGAGAACTCTCTCTTATATTGGGAATAAGGGTTGGTACACCCGTTATGGTGGTTCTTGACGGAGACTTGGGCGATCTGTTGCAGGGTTACCCCACACACATCCATGTACCTTCGCTGGGATAGGGCGAATTTTGCCACGGTATTCATGCCTAGCTCGCCAGAGACATCGCCCTTGGCTGGCGGGATAAGCTTGCCGGCGATCGGACTCGTGGTCATGGACTCTGCGCCTATGGCTATCCCGATATCATAAAGGCCGGAAGCGATGTCGTACCAGGCCCGGCGGATGGCCGTGGCGCCGCCGGTGCAGGCGTTTTCGACATTTGTTACTTCGATGTCGGTAATGCCGGCGTCCCGGAGGGCAGCCTGTCCCTCGACCATCCCACCGTAAAGGTTGGCGTAATAGGCGAACTGGATATCTTTAGGGCTAATACCGGCGTCCTTCAGGGCTGCCCAGATAGCCTCAGTCCCCAGCTCGAAGATAGCTTTCTGCGGGAACTTCCCGAAAACAGTGCTCCCCACTCCGATGATGGCTACCTCTCTCATGGCCACACTCTCTCCGGTTGAGGCCTGAAGACGAATCCGACAACTTCATTGTCCCCATTTTGCCAGAGCGTTTCGACGTAAATTCGCATGTCCATGCCAATCCTCAAAGGCTGCTCCTGCCAGCCCCGAATCTGACTGAATATCCTAATGCCCTCTCGTAGCTCTATCCAGCCAATTGTATACGGGGATGAAAAATGCTCACTATTCATGTAGACGGTGGTGTAAGTATAGAGTTTGCCATCGCGGCTGAGACGAATGAGTTCCACTTCTGTACTCATGCAGTTCAGGCATACTAGTTTCGAGGGGAAAAACGCCTGACCGCACGACCGGCACTTACTCCCGATGAGCGTCGGCTTCCCTTCGATCTCCTCGAACAGCCCTTCTTTAAATAGAATCCGTGTCATAGTACTCTAATTATAAACTAATCTCCTTAAGATCTTTAGCTATGATCAGTTGGGGTTCGGTAACTGCCTGGACTTCCTGCGGTATCCAACCTGGCGCTATTTCTCTAAGGACTAGGCCCTGTGCCGTCACCTCGATTACCGCCAGGTCAGTGATAATTAAGGAGACACACTGCAGCCCGGTCAGCTCGTATTTACATTTTTTAACTATTTTAGGCTGACCGTTGCGGGTGGTGTGCATCATGGTGACGATAACCTTCCTGGCCCCGATAGCCAGGTCCATCGCCCCACCCACAGCTGGTGGATAGCGGTCCAGCCTGATCCAGTCCACGAGATCGCCATCAAAGCTTGATAGGTCGCCGGCTACCCAGTTAGCCAGGTCGCCTTTCTCGGACACCTCCAGAGCACCTAGCACGCTAATATCGACATGGCCTCCCCGTATCAAAGCGAATGACTCATCATGCTGGAAGAAACTCATGCCCGGTAGA
>Ga0187886_1001740_pt1 | contig 18840 bp, 22 predicted proteins | sample June2016WEW_20_1_FD_133001 | JGI IMG/M metagenome (GOLD analysis project Ga0187886, IMG submission 133001) | Peatland microbial communities from SPRUCE experiment site at the Marcell Experimental Forest, Minnesota, USA - June2016WEW_20_150 | ecosystem: Environmental > Terrestrial > Soil >... | reverse complement strand
TTGAGGGCGGCGTGCACCGCGTGGTCCAATTCCTCCAGAAAGACCATGAACGGCAGAACGTTTTCATCGTTGAGGCTGTACTGTGGATTGTTTGCCTCCAGCGCGTCAATCACGCGGCGATCATAATAGATGCCCATCCGCAGCTTGCCTTCCGCAACCCGCAGGAACACTCGGCCCAAATCAGAAATCTGCGCGGCGCTCGCTCCCGACATGGAAGCCAGCACCTCGCCCCGCTGCCGGCTCAGAAGGAATTGCTCCATGTTTATCCACGTGCGCCCGTAGGTGCGCTCCAGCAGCAACTGAATCTCGCGAAGAAGGGTCATTGCGCTGGACTCCAGACAGGCTCGAGGCAGAGCAACTCGTCGGACAGACGATTGAGATCGCGCCGAACCTCCGAAAACCGATCGGCGATGGTGCGGTACACGTCAGCCAGCGCATGGTGATGCGCCAAGCGGTGACCGGAAGCGAGCCGGTAGTTCGTGCTGCCAACTTCTTCGTAGAAGGAAATGTCGGGTGCGCCGCGGACAGATGCCCGATGGCGCAGATGTTCAGGAAAGATTCCAGACATGAACAACGAGTAGTTGCCGACATGGACGCGGACGTGAAATTCAATTTCGGAAGAGGCAGCCGTCAGCGCCGCCAACATGTCGGCGACATGGTCCGCGCATTGGCCGGGCAGGTGCGGCAAAGAGCGCAGTCGTCGCACATCCAAGAATGCGGTAAGCAGACTGGCGATGTAATCCGCAATCTCACGATCAAACTCCGAAAGCAAACGTCGTGTCAGCACGTAAAAATAGAGTCGCGGCGACACAGCCATGCATTCTGGAGATTCGAGCAAGGCACGGAAAAGCTGCTCGCTTTCCAGCGCCGCGTCACGCGCAGCAGGATCCGTCAGTAACGCGGTCAGGGAGGCCGTCTTTTGCGGGTCTTTGGACAGCGTGACTCCGATGGCCCGAAAATCCTCAGCGGTGAGTTGGTCTCTGCAATTGGCCGTTATGGACGTCATCGTTTGCTCTATCTACTTTTACTTTAGCACGTTAGATGCCACCGTGCATGCCCGTCGAAGCCAGCAAAAATATGCCTTCCAAGTTTTTGGGGGGTGCAGAACGAGGATTGTCACTTGCGGCTCAGTCACTCAGTGACTTATTTTACGCCAATTCAATGCATTCCTGGTGCATAGAGGACGTGCAGTGTGGGAAAATAGATGAACGAACCCAGGATTATTGCGTACTTAAAGCCCACGTGCGGCCGGAGCAACGGCCTCCGAGCGATCCTTAAGAAGTACGATCTTGCGTACGAGGATGGGCGCATCTGGATACTACCACCGGATTGTAGCCGCGAGCCTGCTCGCGGCAAAGTCGTACCTCATCGGCCATCGCAAAGGCCGCGAGCAGGCTCGCAGCTACAACCAGCCTATCGGCTGCTGACTATGTCAGTGGTAGTGTCAAGAGGGTCTCTACGAGGATCGCGACATTATCAACAATCCCGCATTTTACTGGGAGGTGGTGATGAAAAGCGGTCAGCCGCTCTCGCCGCGCGTCGAGATCGACGGCAAAATGCTGGCGGACATCAGCGGCGAAGAGGTCGAGGCATGGATGCTTCAACGCAGCTACGTCAAAGCCAGTGACGCACCGACTGACGTGCCCATCGGCAAGGGTTGCCAAGACCACGGAACATCCACCGTTAAACTCGGAAGTCGCTGATCGGTTTGCCGTTCGGAAGCATTGATGGTTGGAGGGGGGCGTATCTGAGCACCACCACCGTAACCCACCGAACACCGAACGTACTGGTGTTGTGCGAGGTAGGGCGCGACCGCCGGGCGCGCCGCGTTTTTCGGGGACGGGCAGCCCAGCGGTCTGCCCTACCTACAGCCCTGCAAAACGCCCGAGGCTGGCTATGGTGGTAGTGTCGAGATGCGCCCGTCGGAGGGCAACCCTCCGCAAAGGACATCATGCGTCTGACCATTGCCAACTTCAGCGCGTCTCCGCCGCCTTCTCAGATGACCTTCGCCGCCCGCAGTGCCCGCTCGCCCTTGATCGGATCCGCCACATGCACGATAACCATCGCTTGCTGGTCGTACGCGACTGCCGACGCGTACATGTACTCGATGTTCGCGTGTGACTTGGCAAAGATCGAAGCGATGCTTGCGAGTTGGCCAGGCTTATCGGAGATCGTGACACCGAGCACAGTGGCCTCGGTGACGTTGTAGCCGAGTTTCTCAAGCGCCTTGCGCGCCTTCTGCGGGCCAGAAGTTACGAGGCGGACCATGTTCAGGTCGTAGCCAGACGACGCGTCGATGGCGATGAGATTCACCTTCGCACTTGCCACTGCCCTGAGCGCTTCGGCAAGTTTGCCCGGCTTGTTCGGTGTGACGATCGTCAGTTCCTTGAACATCTTCATCGCGTGCCTCCGAGGATTTGAGATGCAATCGCGCCCGGCGACATGGTAAAAACAGCCGCGAACACGACGACTATCTCACTTTGACCTTCTGATGCCGATGTCTAAAGCATTTCCGCAAATCGGGCAACACCTTTTCATCGGGCTGGCGTCCACCGAACTCACGCCTGCCAACCGCCGCCTGCTCAACACCGTCCGGCCTGGCGGCGTCGTGCTCTTCGCGCGTAACGTCGAATCTGCAGCGCAGCTTCGTGACTTCTGCGGTGCTCTTCAACGCGAGTTTCCGTTTCGTCCGCTCGTGGCCATCGATCAGGAGAACGGCCGCGTGAATCGTTTGCGGGATATCATCGGCGAAATCCCGACGATTCCGCAACTCAAACGGTCAGGAGTGCTCGAGCAGGTCGAGGACTTCGGTAGAATGATCGGGCATTGGCTGCACCAGTTGCGCATCGACGTGAACTTCGCGCCCGTGCTCGATATCGAACTGTTTGACGAGAAGACGGACAACGCGCTGCGCGAACGCTGCTGGGGGCGCACCGCAGACGAAGTCATCCACTGGGCGGGCGCGTTCCTCGACGCGATGGAGCGCGAAAACGTAATCGCATGCCCCAAACATTTTCCTGGACTCGGTGGTGCGACGCTCGATTCCCACGAGAATCCGGCGACGATCACGCGTTCACGCGAACAAATCCTGCACGAGGATGCGCTGCCGTACGCGACGTGGATTCGACGGCTCAACATGATCATGGTCGGGCACGGCCATTATCCTGCGTTCGACGGCCCGAAGCCCGTCCCCGCGTCGGTGTCGCGCAACGTGATGACCAAGCTGCTGCGCGGGCAGATGGGCTACGCGGGATTGATCTTGACCGACGATATGGAAATGGGCGCAATCGCACAACTCGGTTCCCTTGAAGACGCCGTTGTCGAAGCGTGCCGCGCAGGCGCTGACGTGATCCTCGTATGCCACAGTGCAGAGAAGGCGCTCGCCGCGCACGAAGCTCTCATGAAGGCAGCGGAACAGGGCGGGGTTTCCGCACAGCGCCTCCGGGAGTCGGCACAACGCATTGCGCGGTTCCACGCGGAATGGATCGCGTACAAGACGACATGAACTGGGCTGAGAAACTCAGTACGAGCATCGTCTGTTGTCGCCGTTGTCCGCGGCTCGTGGCGTACTGCGAGCGCGTTGCGCGCGAAAAGAAACGCGAGTTCCGCGACTGGGATTATTGGGGCCAGCCCGTGCCGAGCTTTGGCGATCCGAATGCGCGCCTGGTAATCGTCGGCTTGGCCCCGGCGGCGCATGGCGGCAATCGGACGGGGCGGATCTTTACCGGCGATTCCTCCGGCAAATGGCTCTTTCGCGCTCTGCACAGAGCTGGCTTTGCCAATCAACCTACGTGGCAACGGCGCGACGACGGGCTGAAGTTGATCGATTCCTACATCACGGCTGTGATCCATTGCGCCCCGCCCGGCAATAAACCGTTGCCGAGCGAGATCGAGAACTGCAGTGAGTATCTGCGGGAAGAGTTGCGCCGCTTGACACGCGCGCAGGTGGTGATTGCGCTCGGGAAAATTGCTTTTGACAACTATCTGAAATCATTGAAACGCTTGGGTGCGACACTGGCGAAGCCATTGCCAAAGTTCGCCCACAACACCGCACACGATCTTGGTTCTGCATTGCCGGTGCTGATCGCCTCTTATCATCCCAGCCGTCAGAACACGAATACTGGCAAACTGACGGAAACGATGTTCGACGCCGTGTTTGCACGAGCGAGGGAGACGTTGTAGCCGCGAAACATTTTCGCGGCGAAGCTCGGGCTGCGAATGAGATTCGCGGCTACAGGCTACCCAGCAGTCTGGCCGCCTTTTTGCTATCGGCAGCGTGCAAGACGAGCAATGCCTCTCCACCGTGTGTGCCGCCGGTGGCGTAGAGATAATCGATGTTGATCTTGGCGCGGCCGAGCTTGCCGGCGATCTCCGCCAGAGCGCCCGGTTCATCCTTCACCGATACGCAGACGACGTTGGTCTCGCCGACATCCAGCCCGTAACGCTTAATCACAGCCTTGGCTTTTCTTGTGTTATCGGGCACGACACGAACGATGTTGTACTCAAATCCTCCCGAAGCATCGACCGCGAGAAGATTCACCTTCGCCTTGGCGAGGGCGGCAGTCAGGTCGCCGAGGGTGCCGGGACGATTCGGCAAAACGACAGATAGTTCCTTCTTGATAGCCATGACACTCCTCCGTTGAGGTTGCACTGAGAGTAAGGCGTCGTGCTCCGTTTGTAAATCGCGTTTTCGGCTTGACGCGGCCAACGCACGCCGCCGTCCGCGCTCACTGCGACCGACTCGCGGTCGATTGTCGAATGGAGAATAATATAGATCAGACCCCGGTCGAGCCTATGGAGACCGATGCCCTGAAAACTGGCAGATCAAATTGTAAAGGACGCCACAAACAGGCATAACAACTGCTAAATCAAGGTCATATGGGAAATGTCGGTTCAAACCGCGTGAAAGACTACGCTGGAGAAAGGATACGGAAATGAGAATGAATGTGGAATTCATACAGTCGGGTAGGAGACTCGAATGGAAATGCGTATTTCCGATTTTCGTGGCGGTGGTGGCAGCGATGATGCTGGCCACGCCTGCGCCGGCGGCGACCAATGCTGTCGCCGATGCCATGTGGGCCAGCGTCGACCAAATCGTTCTAGCTGGCATTGCCGCCGGTGGGGGCGACTCGGCGAGTGCGATCTCCGCGCTCGATACCGCGGAGAGCTTGCTGAATCAAGCTAAGGCGGCTCTCTCGTCTTCTGGTTTCGATCCGGTAAAGTTCGGGAAGAAGATTGACGCGGCGGACAAACAGCTCGTTGGCTTGGAGAGCTACCTCGACAACTCCAAGTGGAGCGAGAAGTCGGCAGTGAGCAAACTCGCCAGCGCCGCCAAGTCGCTACAGAAACTTGCGAATCTCGCGGGAAGGCCGCTTCTGGAGGAGGTTACGCCGAATAATAGTGCGGGGTTCCTCAAAGCCGGCGCGCTGGTTACCATGGCGTTTGCCATTCCTCCGGGATGCACGGACGCGAGTGTTTCCATCACGGCGGCTCCGGGAGTGATCGCAGACTACTCGATCTCCCCGTCGGGGGAGATTCACATCACAATGGGCTCGACCCAGGGCGGTGCTGACGTCAGTGTGACCGGTTGCGGCTGCCCGGTCGAGTGCTGTAGCCGGGAACTTTACAACTACGGTGGGAAGACGTCGGGATCGTCCGACAAGTTCCCGAATCTGCCTAAAGGCAACTACGGGTTGACCTACTCGTACAGTATCGGTGCCATCACGTGTTGCAGCGACCCGCAGCACTGCATCACTACTCCCGGGTCCACCTACGGTCCCACGACCTATCCCATGTCGTTCCCGTTGGTGAACCTAAAGCTTTTCGAGAGGACGTTGGAGACGGCTTTCAACGCCGCGATGGCGGGTGCCAATCAGCCGGGCTGCACTCAGAACGTGAGCTACTCACCGTTCACCAACGACGCGTTCACGGTGACCTATACCGTGACCTGTACATCGCCGGGATGTACCGGTGGTACCACGACGTTCATATTCACCCTGCACAAACTGTAGCCCCGGCGTGGCGAATAATCGGTAATCGGGGTCAGCTAGCTCTTCAGTCGTCAGTTTTGTCGCCGTGTTTGTAACACTGAAGAGTTGACCCTCGCGATAGTTAGATGTGACCCTGCGCTTGTGATGCGCCAAACCGGTCGGGACTTGCTTCGCATTGGTAAGTGCTTCATAATACACGCGTGAAACGGATTCAGCGTAAATGCAACTACGCATATCCGCAATGTTCGGCAATGGAGCCGGACAGTCAAGAGGACCAAGCGAGAGAAAGAGAGGTGCATGATGGGAAACGTCAGTATAGTGATCAGGTTGGGTGCTGTACTTTGGGGCTTGGTTGTGATTGTTTCTTTCCCAATGCTGTATAGCAGTGTATCCAGTCGTCGGTCACTTCTCTATGGGGAAACCATTGCGCAGGCAATCTTTTGTGTAGTCTTCTGGGTTTTAATCGGCACCATTGCACCCGATCTCATGGCAACAGGCGAAAACGCCACGTTTTACAAAGCAGTGTTTTACGGCGTTCCGTGGATTTGTTTTGTGAGACAACTTACCCGATTTGCGGAAATCCTCAAGGAATAATGATGGGGGCACAGACAAGAGGGGGTCAGTTCGATTGTTGGTAGTTGAACCTGCGCGGCATCATGAAAATCGAACTGAGCCCTGCCCCGAGTTCGCCGTGCCGAGGATGTCGAAGGCACCGGGAACCGTCCTCTGCGCCGGTCTTGAAGAATGTTCAATGATTAGACGTGACACCTTGCCGTTTTGAGTAGGATCGACGTTGAAGAGTGAGCGTTATGAGGTCGAGTGATGGCAACTGAAGAAACGAGATTCGGGTTCCCGAAGGGACAGGTTGCAGAGCACTTGCTTCGGATTCTCTACAAGAACTTAACGCCCAAACATGCCCAAGCGATGGCGGTTGTACTGATCGGTCATTTTATGGTTGAGGACGCTTTGGATACCATCATCTTTGCGCTCCTCATTCACGATATGCCCAAGACGTCAGCGGGACTAATGAAAGGAACGAAAAACCCGGTTAGGGAAGCAAAACTTGCCAATGAAAAGATGAGGAATAAACTGTGGGATGAGGTTCATGGTATGCACTCCCCACGCAAGCTCTCGCTGATCAAGCCGAGCCTCATGCTCTTTTATCCCGAAACAGTGACGACCCTCAATAAAATCAATGACATTCGAGCCAGGCTCGCCCACGGAAAGTCAATCATGAGCACCAAGTACGGCAGCAAGTCTATCTGGTCCGATGAAGGACTTGAAGACTACTTTCTTGACGTTCAGGTCGTCTGTCGCGATTTGGTACGATTCCATGAAGCGATTGACTTGCCGCGTGCTCTTGCGGAGAGACGCGTAGAGCGTCTTAAACAGTTAGGCCAGTCTGTTAGGTGACCGGGCATGAGCACTCCAGACATTCGTGATCTCGACCCTCAACTGGTTCGTATTTATGAAGCTGCCGTTGACCTCTACAACCGCCAAAACAAAGCCGTTGCGTCCTTAACCGAAACTTCTGCTTCGATCAACGCAACGCACTTTCTTACGCGACAGACAATTGTCTTTGCTACAGCGGCCTTGAGGCATATGGAAGATGCTCATCAACCTCTCATGCCTGCCGTTGCTCTATTGCGGACATGTCTGGAAGCTCAAGCCAGGGCGAACCATATCGTGGCCGCAACAGGTGTGGAACGAGAGAGACTGGCAAACCAGTTTATCGACATGATGGCAGCCGGATATGACTATTACCGGATGATGATCACGAAGGTGAACAAGGACGATGCAGCAGATATAGCCGACTTGCCGTCCAAGGCTCAGGCAATCTTCGCGGCGATTAAGCCTATGGTGGAGAACGTTGATACATCCACTGTTGGAGCCCTTGAAGACCGGTATAAGGATCTTCTCAAAAAATGGACATATAACAACGTTATCGGAAAGAAGAGCCTTAACGATCCTAAATGGAAGAACAGAACTCAGGTGCAGAGACTACAGTCTGGACTTCATGTCATCTATGTGAAATGTTGTGCATTCGTTCATTCCGATCCCACCTCAATGAAACTTGAGAAAGAGCTTTCGCTTTTGGAGGAGAGCCATACAGCGGTTCTAGCGATCATCAGTGCCATCAATAGTTTCTTCATCGCTTTAGGAAAGGAAGATGATGCAGCACTTCAGGAACTTAATGCGGCTATGGTCGCATTTCCTCTGGCTGAAAAAACGTTCAAGGAAATGGGTTATCGCCTTCCAAGCAACGGTTAGCAGTACCGCCGTCGGGGTAATCGGGGTCAGCTCTTCAGTCGTCAGTTTTGTCGCCCTGTTTGTAGCACTGAAGAGTTGACCCTCGCGACCCTCGCGACCTCGCGACCTCGCGACCTCGCGACTCGCGAAGCAGGCGATGATGGCGTCGGAAGGGAGAGCAGAACTGGAGTGTTGGAGTGCTGGGGATTGTCATTCATGGTCACGGCGCTCTTTTACAGCACTCAGCGGTGGCTGTAATTGCAGTTCGTCCGGTTGTTTCATTACTCCAACACTCCGATACTCCATTGCTCCGTTCATCCACCAAGATAGCTTTTTTTCACCTGTTCGTTGTTCATCAGGTTCTGCGCGGTGTCGTGCAGCACGATGCGGCCCGTTTCGAGCACGTACCCGCGGTGGGCAACGTGGAGCGCCATGTTCGCGTTCTGCTCGACCAATGGCAATGAGGTCAAGTCTCATCATACGATTCTGCTGCAAAACCCCCCTGTTTTGGAAAAATCGCTTTTGTAAGTCATTGGAAATGCGATCTGACATTCTGGCAAAATGGGGTTTTGCAGCAGAATCTGATGTCGAGACCTGACCCCTGTCACTCCGACGACATTTGAGGGGGGAATCCTGCCGGAGAACCTTACACGACCAAATGTCATTTGTAAGACGCGTGTAATCAACATCTTAGGGATTCGATGATCCCTCTGGAGAACCATCGCGTTGGAAATGCTTACACTTCCGGAAAATGAACCATAGTTGTAGTACATTGATTACTAGTGACTTATAACAACCAATTTCGCTGGCACGAGTTTAGCTCAGATCCTTGGAGATCATTAACGCTTTAATAAGGAATCTGACCCGAAAGGAAGGCAGCCAATATGACTTTGAAACATGTCGTCTCAACAATAATGGTGGCAGCCGTGCTGGTGGGGGTGGCTGTTCGAGCGAACGCGATAGACTATTCCTTCACAGGTAATCTCGTGCAGGATAACACCGTGCAGTTGTTCAACTTCACGGTAGGAGCGCTTTCCCCGGACGTGATTCTGAGGACATGGTCCTATGCCGGCGGAGTGAACGCGGCGGGCCAAGCCATCGCCCGCGGGGGGTTTGATCCCATTCTGGCTGTGTTCAACAGTAGTGGAACATTCATCGGCCAGAACGACGATGGAGGCGCCTTGGTCGCGGCCGATGCAGTGACTGGGGCGCATTATGACACTTACTTGGATCTCGGGAGCATGGTAGCCGGGACATATGCTGTGTCGGTAATGCAATACGACAATTTTGCCAATGGCCCGGCGCTGGCCAATGGGTTCCGGCATGATTCACCGGCTGATGCATGGTTTACGCTCCCACTTACCGGCCATACGACGGGTGGTTTTTGGGATGTCACCGGCAACATGCGTGACAGCCACTGGGCATTTGATATTCTCGGTGTTCAGGGGGCCTCGCAGGTTCCCGACGGTGGCTCCAGCATGGCGCTCTTGGGCTTCGCGTTGAGTGGGCTGGCCCTGGTGTACAATCGGATCCGTAAGTAGTCACAGCTTCACATCACTGTCAGGAAGGGCCGCGATTGCGGCCCTTCTTTTTTGTTTTGGGAGGGCGAGAGCCATCTGCATGGCTGCCGGGGCAGAAGGTCAGACCCGCAGAAACGTTTGTGGGAAAAGTGAACCCGCAACGCCGGCTGAAAGTTCGCCTCAATGAGTTGGCAAGCCTCCGAGTGAATGCGCCGCACCGCAGCGGCCAGCCAGAGGGCAGGAACGAGGTCGGCCCGCTCCTACGGTTTCACCACGACATCGGTGAACACATCAGCGCCGGGTTGCTTGGTGACCGGATCCTTGTTGCCGCAGCCTTTGTCGCCGGTCGCTGGATTCGGCGGACGGGGACAGGTGTCGTTGGACGGCACCGTGTCAGGGGCAAGGTCGACGATGGTGCGGTAATCGTTGTGTGCAACGCCTTTCGCCGTGGCTGCCGGGTCGTTGGCACAATCGAAATGTGCGACGAACGTCAGGTTGAGTTTCTTCTGCGGCGCGAGGGTCATGGGGAATGTTCCTTTTGGCGGCACCATCGTCGCGAGGAAACTGGGGCAATTGCTGAGCGACTGAATAGTGACGGTGCCGAGATTGGTCAAATCGCTCAGGCTCTGGATCACTTCCGGGTGATCGCCGAGGTTCTGAATGGTGACGGAGAATTTGCCGGCGACGTTGGTGGTCGTGGCGCTGAGCGTGATCTTCTTGGGCGCTTTCATTTTGATGACCGCAAGGTCGTGTGGCTCGGGGGGCGCCGGTAACCGCCAGGCCCCGAGCAGGAGTATTTTGGGGGCAGGAGCGACATAGGGTCACCCATTAAAGGTTCCGATCAAGACAAAAGTTCCATCCACTGGCTTTTCCAGCCCTACTTGCTTCGTCTTCGGTTTACCCCGAATTCTTTTCGGGGTTGAACTTTCCACCGCGACCCGAGTCCGCTGTCCGCGCCTGGGTTGTTTCGTCTCGCTGTTTTGTTCAGTCACCCATCTGGTTCTAGATGCTTATCACATCTTTTCATTTTTCAATTGCTCTGACGGCTGTTTGATCCTTTGCGCGGTTTTGGGATCATTGCGCGTGGGCCACCGCGTCGGTGAAGGAGCAGGCGAAGATGGCGTCGGAAGGGCGAGCAGAACTGCAACGCTGGAGTGCTGGAGTGTTGGAGTGCTGAAGATTGTCATTCATGGTCACGACGCTCTTTTACAGCATTCATGCGGTGGCTGTAATTGCAGTTCGTCCGGTTGTTTCATTACTCCGAAACTCCGATACTCCATTACTCCGTTCATCCTCCCAGATAGCTTTTCTTCACTTGTTCGTTGTTCATCAGGTTCTGCGCGGTGTCGTGCAGGACGATGCGGCCCGTTTCGAGCACGTACCCGCGGTGGGCAACGTGGAGCGCCATGTTCGCGTTCTGCTCGACCAAGAGGATGGTTGTGCCTTGCTGGTTGATCCCGCGGATGATGTCGAAAATTTTTGTGACGATCATCGGCGCAAGACCGAGCGACGGTTCGTCAAGCAACAGCAATCTTGGTCGCGCCATCAGCGCCCGCGAGATCGCCAGCATCTGTTGCTCGCCGCCGCTGAGCGTGCCGCCAAGCTGATTCTGTCGCTCCTTCAAAATGGGGAAACTGGAAAAGACTCTCTCCAAATCGGCGTTGATACGGTGGCCGTCGTGGCGCTGGAATGCTCCCATCTCGAGGTTCTCACGCACCGTCAACCGCGGGAATATGTGGCGACCCTCAGGAACCTGGCTGATTCCACGGCGGACAATCTCGTGAGGAGGCGTGTTCTGAATCTGTGCGCCATCAAACATGATGCGGCCGCGTCGGCAATGGTTGACGCCACAGATCGTCATCAACGTTGTGGACTTGCCTGCGCCGTTCGCGCCGAGGACGGTCACGATCTCCCCCTCGTTGACCGTGACGCTGATGCCCTTGAGCACCTCGGTCGGGCCGTAACCAGCGTGCAGGTCGGAGATCTGCAGCAAGGGATGAGGGATGAAGGATGAGGGATGAACCATGACGACTCAATTACCTTTAGATTTCGTGTTGCGTACCATCGCAACAAATATCGCCGTCAATTCGTTGGTCTCATCCAGAAGCGGTTCGAGGCGGCCGGCAGCAACTACGCCTGCATCGGACAGCAATTCGAGCCAGTAAGCTGATTCCTCAAGCTCTTGGATCGCACCCTCGATCTTGTTGATGAAATCCGCGTTAGACTTCGCGCGGCAGGCTTCGCGATAATGCGCTCCAACGGACGTGCCGGACCGGAGAAGCTGCTTGCCGAGCACTTGCGCTTCTGTCTTTTTCGGCAGAGCGACATACAGCCGTATGATTCTCAACGCATATTGCTTCGTCCGCGCCTTCAAATCCTGTCGTTCTTTCATCCCTCATCCCTCCGCCTTCCCCCTTCTCGTTTCATCCTTTCGCCTTCATCCTTCCCGAGGTACGCTTCGATGACGCGCGGATCGTTGCGCACCTCGGTGGGCGTGCCCTCGGCAATCTTTTCGCCGTGATCGAGGACGGCGATGCGGTCGGAGATGCCCATGACGACACGCATGTCATGTTCGATCAACAACACCGTGATGCCGCGCCCGCGAATCTTGTGGATCAATTCCATCAACTCGCGCGTCTCGGCTGGATTCATGCCCGCTGCAGGCTCGTCGAGAAGCAACAGTTTCGGCTTGGTCGCCAGCGCCCGGGCGATTTCCAGCCGTCGCTGTTCACCGTAAGCGAGGTTGCGCGCCCAAAAGTCCGCCTTTTCGTCCAGCCCGACGAAATGCAGTTCGTCCATTGCTGTTTGCGCCGCCGCGCGTTCTTCGCGCGCGGCACTCGGAACGCCCAACAGCGACGACAAGACGCCAGCCCGTGTACGGCAATGCTGCGCGACCATGACGTTTTCCAAGGCCGTCATCTCGCCGAAAAGCCGCACGTTTTGAAATGTGCGCGCGATACCGCGTTCCGTGATTCGGTCGGGTCGCAATCCCGCGACGTTGTCACCCTCAAAATAAATCTCGCCGTCGGTCGGGGCGTAAAATCCTGTCAGACAGTTGAACAATGTCGTCTTGCCGGCGCCGTTCGGCCCGATGATCGAGAAAATCTGGCCCGTGCAGACGGTGAGGGTGACGTCATTGATCGCCTTCAGCCCGCCGAAACGACGGGAGAGACCACGGGTCTCCAAAATCGTTCCGTTCGTCGCCGCGCCGTTCATGACGTGGTCTCCAACTCGATCTTGCGGCGCACACTGCCGAGCAATCCTTGCGGACGGAAAATCATCATCCCGATCATCACCACGCCGAAAATCATCAACCGATAATCGAGCAGGGCAGGGAATTCATCACGGAGAACCTGTGGCACAAGATACAACACCGCCGCGCCGAGAATCGGGCCCGGACCGCTGCCCATGCCGCCCAGGATCACCATGGAAACAATCAGTACGGATTCGTCGAAGCGAAAAACCTCGGGCTCGACGTACCCCTCGCGCGCCACGTAGATCACGCCCGCCACCGCGGCCCAGATGGCGCTGAGCATGAACGCGATGACTTTCATCCGCACCGTATTGATGCCCATCGCCCGCGCAGCGGTCTCGTCCTCGCGAATGGCAATCCAGGCGCGGCCGATCCGTGAGTTCACCAGGTTGCGCACAAGCCACAGGCTCAACAGCAAAAGCCCGAAGACGAGGTAGTAGGCGATTTGCTCGCCTGATTTTGAATAGGGGAACAACGGAGAATGGGCCAGCCTCGGAATCTTTGCAGCCGAGGAAATCACAATCCCACGGTCGCCGTCAGTGATGTCCGAGAGATTCTTTAGCAGAAACCGGACGGTCTCGCCGAAGCCCAGCGTGACGATGGCCAGATAATCGCCCCGCAGCCGAATCGACGGCAAACCAACCAGCACACCGACGATTGCGCCTGTGATCATGGCGGGCAGAATTGCGACGTAAAACGGAACGCCCCACCGTAAATACATGATCCCAAACGTGTACGCGCCGATTGCGTAAAACCCCGCGTAGCCAAGCACGAGCAGGCCGGTCATGCCCACTGTCAGGTTCAGTCCCATCGCCAGCAACATGTAGATGCCCGTGAAAATCGCCAGTCCAAGGTATTTGTCCGAGAGGAAACAGGGCAGTACAGTGAATCCGAACAGCGCCACCACGCCAACGACAATGCGGTTTTTGGAAACGAGCGATGCCTGTCGCGCCGCCCACGTTGACCGTTGAAACCATCTGGCCGTGAGATAAAGCGTCGCGGCAATGATCACAAGAATGCCAAGCGTCGCCGCGTGCTTCATGCACAATGCGGGAAGGTCGCGAACCAGAAAGACAAGCCGATCCTTGCGGAAGACGGCGACCAGATCGCGCGTTCGGTCATCAAATTGCACCCCAACGAACACCAAGGGCGACGCCAAGCCAAGAATCCACAGCACCATCAAGAATCGCTGCGCTGACTTGCTCATAGCTTCTCCGCTACGCGTTCGCCGAGTAGTCCTCGCGGTCGGATGATGAGCACGAGCATCAAGACCACGAATGCGACCACCTGTTGCCAATCGCTGCCCCACGGACGCGATGCCGTCCACGCCTCGGCAAGGCCGATGATCAAACCGCCAAGCACTGCACCGGGGATATTGCCGATGCCGCCGAGTACAGCCGCCGTGAACGCCTTGATGCCCGCCACGTAGCCACTGTCGAATCGGGCCAGGCCGTTATACATTGCGAACAACATGCCCGCGGCAGCGGCCAGGGCTGAACCGACGATAAACGTCACAGAAATCACGCGGTCCAGCGGGATGCCGACCAATTCCGCCATTGTCTTGTCTTGCGAACAAGCCCGCATCGCCTTGCCGAACTTGGTGCGAGCGACGAAATACTGCAGCGCCGCCATGAGTGCAACGGACAGAACGACAATGAAAATTTGAAGATAGGAGACCCGCGACGACCCGAACATTACCCAGTGGTCGGTGAAGTAAGCGGAATACTTTTGCGGAAAGTCGATCTTGTCCTTCGACTGCGCGTTCATCATGAAATTTTGCAGCAGGGTTGACAGGCCAATCGCCGTGATCAGCGGCGCGAGCACGTGTGCCCGACGCAACGGACGATAGGCCACGCGCTCGTTGGCGAATCCAACGGCGCTGGATATGAACATCGCAAATAGAAACGCAAGGAACAGCGCGAACGGAACGCTCATCGCGCCGAGGCCCGTCGTGTTGGCTACCGCGAGGGTGATGATGCCCGCGAACATTCCGATCATGTACACTTCGCCATGCGCGAAGTTGATCATGCCGAGAATGCCGTAGACCATCGTGTAACCAAGCGCAATCAGCGCGTAAATCGCGCCGCGCGTCAGGCCGTTGATGAGGGTGTCGGAGTCCAGCACGGGCGAGGAATCTAAAGCGTCCCGCCCCGAAATATCAAGCCGATTGGCCGCGTGGTAGTGTCTTAATTTGACCCTGTACGCCTTTCGATCTCTGTGCTATCGTCAATTAAATCGCGTGGACGCGGCGGGATTTGGACCCGCAATTCTGGGGTGTAGAGCCGCAGCGGTTTGCCGGTTAACCTACGCGCCCACGCGATTCAGTCATTCTGGGGTGGCTTTTAGCTGAAGTCCCACAATTCCTCGGTTATCAGTCCGTCTTTCAAGCCCTTCATTACGACGAATGGCTGCATTAAAGGATTTACGAATCGGTAACGGTATCGCTTGCGTGCGCCGATTTGCTGAAGAATTTGGCCGCGTTCTGGACTACAAAAATCGTGAAGATGGCCTATAAATGCGGCGATCTCATATGGCTTTTTCATAATCCTAGTCATTGGTTCACGGACGTTGACCGTTTGGAAATATCCAAGCTCATCGACTTCTGCCAAAGCACAGGCCAAGAGCACTTGCCGATAAAGGTTGCCGCGGGAACTGGTGACGGCGGTGTGGTATGCGCTGTGGATGCTCTGTTGCGCTTTTTCGACGGATTCGTTAACGGCATCATGCACATGTTTGTTTGTTATTTCCAAGCAGTCCGACGAAATGCCAGATTGGGTGGCGTGAAGCGCCAGCAAATGCGTGTAGTGAGGCAATCCGTGGGAAAGCTTTACAATCCTGCCTAGGGCGGTCTCAGTGATGGTCATTCCTACCTTATCTAATCCCTTGGAAACGATTTCTCGCAACTCTGTTGGCGACATACGCGGCATTAGTACCTGAACCAATGCTCTTTCAATCGACTCGTGCTCAGCGATCAGACCGCCTACTGAATCTGCCACTCCCACCAAAATCAAAGTGGTTGGCACTGCATTGTCGGAAAGGCTCTTTATTGTGTCGGAGAGTGCGGTAATAGTTTTCTTGCTTTTGATGCGATCAACTTCATCAAAGATTATAACAGGCTCACCGGGTAACTGTCGCAATACATAGCGCACATCATCAGCGGACACCTCATCCGGGATGAGGGTGTTCAACTCGATCTTCTCGGTATCATTTTCGCCCGAAAATCCCGAAGGTTGCCGCATTCGGAAAGATGGTATTTCGCGCAATGCCGTCCGCCAGATTGAACTCGGTGTGGATTTTCCTTCGCAATTTATCTTGATCACACAATTGTCGTCCTGACTGACATTAGCCAGAAGGTGCTTGAGCACATTAGCCAGCGATGTCTTACCTACTCCGCGCTCTCCGTATATGACGACGTGCTGCCCTTTTTGTGCGACCGCATTGAGCACCTGGCTGATTTGATTGGTTCTGCCTGCGAATAAATTATAATTATCCACTGGCGCGCTTGGCGTGAAGGCTTTGCTTGCCTCGAAGAATTTCTGCGTCCGTTCCACCTGTGTCATATCGGGGCTTCTTCTCATATTAAATAGGAGATGTCAACACTAAAATGCTCTTGTTAATAGTATGTCTGTTTTGTTCGTATTAAGTGCTTGACATCGCAAAGTAGTTTGGTACCCTCCACACAACAACGGAGCGCGACACGGCAAACATCCTAAAAAAACCGAAAAGAAAATCGCAGTGGTCAGCGCCTTAGCCGAAGGCGCAAGCATCCGAGCAATTGAACGGATGGCTGAGGTTCTGAGCTTTCCTATGGCTCAATTATCTAAAAGATTAGGCTTGCAACCATTGACGCCGATGGTATCAATTGATACCTTTAGGCATGAGACCCGCTGATAATGGAAGCAACGACACACGACGAAGCGCCGATTCCAGACGATTGGAAGCGAGACGTATATGCGGTTCTTCATCGTGGCACAGGTATTATAGTGAGAACCAGCGCACAGCGGCGGTACTGCGATTCATTTGCTAATGCGACAAAGTACGATCTTTTCGATGCCATGGCCGAAGCTTTATCATGCGGAACTGTGATGGGAAGACATGTCACCGACATGCAGGAGCCGGGCGAGACGTACACTTTCAAGTTTTTCCCCGAAGGGCGAGATTTCTTTGGCAAGATTTGTCTGTGCCATGACCGAAAAACGATAATCATTTACTCTGCGCACATTTCGTTAAAGGGAGACAAATTATGAAATCGCTGAATGAACGCGCAATCCGGGAAGAAATGGATGTGCCGGTGGCAATTCCTACAGCAGACGGCTCTGGAATCGCGGAGACCATTACGGTGCGGGTAACGATCATGCGCGATCCACAGACGGGTGATTTCTTTCTCGATGACGAAGCGATGGATGCAATCGACAAAGCAAAGTCTCGCCACTTAGGATTGCTCTCTCCAGAGGACATTCGCGGCCTACGAGTGCAGTTACATTTGACTCAGGAAGAGATGTCTCGCCTTCTGAAAATTGGTGAGAAGACATATACCCGATGGGAAACTGGTCGCAGCCGACCTTCACAAGCTATGAATCTTCTGCTTCTGGGACTACGAGATGGAGTCATTTCTACTGGTTGGTTGCAAACGGTTCTCAAGAAACAGTTCAGATGGAATCCGACGCCGCCAGATGTTAGGTGGTCGAGCTTTTGGGGCCATGGCTTGCAGGGTCTTGGGGTTTCTCCCCCATCTCCCACTGCTTGCGCAGTTGTGCCCGATGTGCTGAGAAATCAATTACTTTTTGAACACAAGAAACCATTAATAAGACGCAAGACCGCTAATGAAGAGTTCGCCACTACAGCTTAAAAACTATTTTGTTACTAGCCTGACCTTCACGGCGAACAAGGGTTTTGATTTAAACAAGCCGATCAATGTTCAGTTCGAGGATTTGCAGGTTGCTCCATCATTTTTGATGCAAGGTGATAATTCTCGCCATTGGGAGGTCACCCTTTTGGTCAAGCATCAACCGGCTCGTCAAGATGCCAATACCCCGTATTATTTCACCATCGAAATGGTGGGATTCTTTGGTGTCGCAAACGAGTATCCCGCGGAAAAGACAGAGTGGCTGGTCAAAACAAATGCGACATCCGTCCTTTTTTCTACAGTGCGGGAAATCGTCCGCGCTATTACTGCGCAAGGGCCATATGGCGCAATAATGCTTCCAACGGCTTCATTCTACGATTCCAAGCCTCAGGACGCACCCGCGCATGTAGTCGAGAAAGTAGCAGCCAAGAACTGAGCAAATTTGGGTTCACAGCGCGAGTCCTAATTTCAAATTAGGATACTATCCAGTGATCTTGCTGTCCAATATTTGGAAAGCAATTCAAATTAAGACACTACCGGCCGCGTGACCTCTGTTGCAGAACTCGCGTACGAGCGATTTGCTTTGAATGGCTTGGGGCCTTCAATCGCTCCCGCGTCGCGGATGAGACCTTCAATGTCGTACCCTGGTTGCGTCGGTGCCAACAGTCGAGAAGCTGTTGAAAAACACATACTCCAGCGGTCTGGCTGTAGGCCGCTTCTGCGAAGCGGCGGAATCATTCGGAAGCTCGCCGACTCACAGAGTCGGCCTACAATCGGAGATGTGGATTCACGCAGTTTTTCAACGGCTTTTTTCGCCCACGTCGCTGCTTTCGGGCGCATCTCGACACTACCACCATAGCCAGCCTCGGGCGTTTTGCAGGGCTGTAGGTAGGGGCAGACCGCCGGGCTGCCCGTCCCCGAAAAACGCGGCGCGCCCGGCGGTCGCGCCCTACCTCGCACAACACCAGTACGTTCGGTGTT
>Ga0187886_1001739_pt1 | contig 18852 bp, 13 predicted proteins | sample June2016WEW_20_1_FD_133001 | JGI IMG/M metagenome (GOLD analysis project Ga0187886, IMG submission 133001) | Peatland microbial communities from SPRUCE experiment site at the Marcell Experimental Forest, Minnesota, USA - June2016WEW_20_150 | ecosystem: Environmental > Terrestrial > Soil >... | reverse complement strand
GGACTCGCCGATAGGCTCTACACATTTTCTTTCACGGTAAACAGTGGAAAACTGAGTGCTTTCCATGTCGCTTCCGATATCATCCGTCTCGAATTTGGTGTTGGACGGCAGGATGATATCGGCAAAAAGGCAGTCATTTTCCAGCCAGGGGTGTTGGGCTACCATGCACTCTATCTTGGCGCTCCGGTAGGCATCCACGTTCCGGTTGCTGTCATTCCAGCAGGTCAACAAACAGGGTGTATCGGTCCATATCATGTGCACTTCCGAGCAGCCCGGGACGGGATAAACGTATTTCTTGAACTGGTCTTCCCTCGGCGACATTTGCTCCGAACTGCCATAAATCTCGAAGTGTCCGTCCAGGATTGCGTCATGAATCATGGGCTTGGGGATGATTTGTTTTTGCATATTCGGACCGGGATGGTAGCCATGATACGCGGCGTTCACCGACGGTCTTACCAAAGCCTTGCCTGCCAGGGGAGGAACCTCGTGTCCCACACCCCTAGCACCGAAAAATGACCCGCCGACCCAGGTAAGCTGGTGCGTCCCCGGCTTGCCCAGGCCCTGCATCGCCAGCAGCAGTACCTCCAACCGGGCCGGCTCAGTTGAATACGACCCCCTGATATAAGGTCCTCCGAAGCCATGTGCTACCGTGGTCGTCTTGGACGCCCATTCACGGGCTAGGGCTTTGATGATGCGGGACGGCACACCGCATAGCTTCGATGCCCATTTGGGAGTCTTGGGAATCCCATCTTCTTTTCCTAATACATATTCCTCGAACTTGTCGAAGCCGTAAGCGTGAGTGGCGATGTAATCTTTATCATAGGTGCCGTTGGTAAGCCACTGATAGGCGATGGCCAACTGCAACGCGGCATCAGTATTCGGCAGTACCGGAATCCACTTATCGGCATGAACAGCCGCCCCGTAGTTTAAGTCGGGGCAGATATAGATGCTTTTTATACCGAGTTCGGTGAACCAGTAGGAATAGAGACTGGGCATCTGTCCCGACCAGAAACCCCAGGGGGTAGTTTCCTGGTCACATCCCTGGTGTATAATCATCTGGGTATGCTCGGACATATCCGGGTAAATATTGGTGAGATAAGATGTGTACATACCGACAGGTTCACATCCCCAGGCATGTTTGGCCCCCCAGTACCACCCCTCCCAGCTATCCGGATTTCTGACCTGCTGCGTATAACCACCCAGAAGTTCAAGAAGCTTGGTATTACAGCCATGGGTAGAGTGTACCACTTTTGTCTCGCCGTGTCCGTCAGCCTGCAGGAGTACCGTTTCCGGTCCGTACTTTTTGATTACCCTCTTGAGTTCGCTGGCTACCAGGTCCGTGGCCTCGTCCCACGATATTCTGACGTACTTACTCGTACCACGGTTCTGGGGATTCCTCTCACCTTTGGGATCCCAATCCACCCTCTTCAGAGGGTATAAAATCCTGTTGGGGGAAAATATACGCTTTTTATAGGCCATCCCGTGGGGAGGAATCATGGACTTCATGGGCGGGGTAAAGGTCTTGCCGTGTGCTTCCATCTGCCACGGTTGCCATTCCGCGGGTTTGTATTTCCAATCATAGTGGAATGGTCTAATCCTGACAATTTTCCCATCCTTAACATCGACGGCCGCCATATTTGAGTTATCACCGAAGCTACTCAAACCGGTACCCTTGATGCAGGTTTTTTCCGTCGTTTCAGACTTACTTTTTTTAGCCATGTTATCCCCTTTCTGTCGGTTCCATTAGTTGTTGAATAGGTCGTAACTGATGCAATGATATACTCTGACCCTGGTTCTGGTCAAATCGATATCCTGCTATTTCAACACCATTTCTAATTTATTATCCGGTCATTCCCTGGGAATTACCGGTAAAAGCAGGTAAGAGGCATGTTGCGGGTCATGGTAAATTTTATGCAGTGTTGTCTTACTGCTGCAGATATGCAGTCCGCCAGGTGTGTTATCCATACTGGCAATCTCTATTTCAAGACGGTGACCGGCCCGGAAGACGTTAGCGATATGGGAAAGCCCGATGGCATATTCATTCACCTCACCCGGGATTACCGGCACATTCTCGGTATGGATATGCCAGGGCTCCCAGGGTTTGGAGCGGCTTTCATCGACGGCCCGGTGTGAAGCCTTCAGCCAGCTGACCGTCGGCGCCGCTCTCTTCATACCGGACGCATCCACATCCGATACGGTCACATGCCAGTTGGTGTCTTCCTGGTCAATGGCAGCTTGGAGGTAGATGGCCATCGGCCCGATGACTTCCACATCCCGGTTAAAAGGTCCGGTTGAATATTTAATGGAATTAACTTCGGAGGTTTCGTCAAGGGGTTGCTGCACGAAGCAGTCGGGCCCTTCCTTAAAAATCGGCGCCTCGGTCATCAGACGTCCACGGCTGCGCAGGTAGTACTTCGTCCACTGTGTCCTGGCCAGAGGCCATTCGTGCTCATAACGCCACTCATTGGCTCCCAGCATGAAAAACTTTACCGGCGGCTCTTCCATAAATCCGGTGTCTATCCCCTTGAGCCAGTGGTCCATCCACCGGATAACCTCGTCGTGCAGCTGGTACCAGGGGCGTTCGTCACATAGAGCCAGGGGAGCCATGATGACTTTCTTGGGTACGTTCACGCTATTGTAGAGGGAGAAAGCGCCGTCCGGCCACATGCCGACCCAGGGGCCGCCGGTGAAAAGGGGCACCTTGATTTTATCGAATTTAGTGTAGGGCGACCGCTCCTGGTAGAAAGGCCCGTCGTTGGGATTGAAGAGGAAGTCTGCGAAGAGAGGACTCTTCGTTGGGTAGCGGAGACAGCTCCAGTAAATGCTGTAGACCATCAGGTCGGGGTCGCTTAGCCTCTCTTTCCAGAGTTTCTCCAGCTTTTTGGGCGGGGTGTTTTTTATTGTGGCGCAGACATGGTTCCTGTGGGCAATGCCGCTGCCATTGGTCTGTCCCGGGTCCATCCCGCGCCCACTGTAAAGGCGGTATATCATCGGATGGATAACACCCCCGGAAGTGGCTATCTGGCTATAAAGGTCGCTCCATACCTCCCAGGGGAAAATGGCCTTGAGGTGCGGCGGCTGCTCTGCGGCGGTGTAAAGCTGTACACCGGCAAGGTATGATATACCGACCATCCCGACATTGCCGTCACACCATGGCTGCCGGGCAATCCACTCGATGAGGTCATAGCCGTCTTCACCTTCAGTATGGCCGCACATGCCCACGTACTCTCCCTCCGAGTCACCGCAGCCCCGGACATCGGCAATAACATGCACGTATCCTCTCGATACGAAGTATTCGGTACTTCCGGACTCCATGGTACCGTCCCAGACCAGGGAATTCTCCCGTCCTTGAGGCTGTTTTACCGGTAGTACCTGCAGGTCCTTGCCGTAAACACACAACGCCAGCAGGGCCGGGAATTTCCCCTCGGTATCGGGGCGGTAAACATCAACGGCCAGGCGGACGCCGTCACGCATGGGAACAAAGGTGATTTCCCTGGGCCTGACCCTGTATTGTGGTTGCGAACCCTGTTTATGCTTCATATTTCCCGCCTCCCTTTATTAAATACGTAACATTAACTTGCACTACAGTTTAGCCAGTTGAGATACCCTTGTCAAAGTCTACTGTTTTCGCCAACTTTATTATATTTAATATCATGCCGGTTGTTTCTCTGGTAATCCTTTATTTTACTGATGGATTTTGTGAAATATATTATAATGTTGTACTATATATATAATACAAGGAGATATTCAATGAGCAAAGTCTCTAACCATGAGCTTCAATCGATGGCTGATGAGATAAGAGAACAGGCAGCTCAGCTGAGAATTTTAACCTTCCTATCATTCATTTACACTGCTGATGTCATCAACAGGTATCTGGATATCGAACTGGCCAGATACCCCGTTGGTCGAACCGGCTTTAGCGTTCTGCATAATCTGGTTTTGCACGGTGGTACCATGACACCAACAGAATTAAGCGAGAGAATATTCCGCTCCAAGCATGCTGTAACCAGAGTGGTTGATAAGCTGGAGAAACTGGAGTTCGTGAAAAGAGGCAGCATTGGCAGCGACCGCAGGGTCAGAAAAGTGAGCATTACCAAAGAGGGATTGGCGTTTGTTAAAGAGTCGCAGGCTGCCGGTCAGCAACGGGTCGGTCCCGTACTCTTACACCCATTGGACCAAAAACAGATAGAGACAATGCGTATAACGATGAAGCAAATCAGGGAGCACGCGCTTAGACTTATTGCCAAGCGCAGGCCAGGTGATGTGATATTTCCGTCGGAAGAAGGATGACTTTAACCAGACAGACGAAGCGTCGACTGATAATTAGTTGCAATATGAATAATGTACCTTGACATCATAATGAATATTTGATAAAATGAGGCACTCAATTAAAGATAAACTTATGAATTTTCTCGTTGTACCAGGACATAATCAGATTAGAAGGAGCTTTTTTCATGGAAGCTAAAAAGCAGATTCCTTGCCTTGAGGGATGGTTGACGATGCCGCCGCAGGAACCCAGGATTATCGGCAGCCGATGCGGGTCTTGCGGGAATTATTTCTTCCCCAAAGCCGCGACCTGCAGGAACCCCTTGTGTCCGAAAACGAAGCCTTTGGCAGAGGTGAAGTTCAGCAGAAGGGGCAAACTTTTTGCTTTTACGGTTAATTATTATGCGCCACCTCCGCCGTATCATAAGGCAGACCCTTTTGTGCCTTTCGGAGTTGCCAGCGTGGAAATGCCGGAGGGAATTAAGGTGGGGGGACAGATTCCAACCGATGTCGATGTCAGCAAACTAAAAGTCGGCATGGAGATGGAGGTAGTGCGGGACGTACTTTATGTGGATGAGCGGGGGACCGAGGTACTATGCTGGAAATTCCGACCGGTCGAAAAATAGAGCTCAGTCCAGCGATATAGAGTTATAAAACAGGTTAACCAATTATTTAAAATAATATCGGGAGAGAAAATATGAGAGAACTCGCTATTGTAGGTATTGGGATGCACCCCTGGGGTAAATTCGAAGGTAAAACTGTCCATCAGCTTAACCTGGAAGTAGCCCAGATGGCACTCAAGGATGCCAATATGGAATGGAAGGAAATACAGGGGCTGTTTGCCGGGCAAGACCCCTGGGCCGGCATCCAGGGAATGCTGGCCGGGTGCGCGCTGGCGTCAAACCTCGGCTTATCCGGAATACCGGTGACGAACAACTATAATGCCTGCGCCACCGGCGGCTACGCCCTGAGGACGGCACACCTTTACATAACCTCCGGCCTCATCGATACGGCGCTTGTCGTCGGGGGGAGTATCTCCCCGAAGGGGGCTTTCGGCACGACGCGTTACGATGAATTCGATGCCACCGACCTCGATAGCCAGCGGTTCAGAATCCTCGGGGCGGCCAACTACACAGGGTTTGCCATGGCAGCGCAGAGGCGCATGCAGCAATACGGTATGACTGAGGCTGACCTTGCCCTGCAAAAAGTCAAGGCCAGCAAGTTCGCCTCCCTTAACCCCAATGCCCGCTACCGTAAAATATACACCGTTGAGGAAATATTGAACTCTCCGATGGTAGCTTATCCCATACACCTTTACCAGGTATGTGCTACCAGCGATGGCGCTGCCGCCGTAGTAGTATGCAGCTCGGATAAAGCCAAAAAATATACCAACAAGCCTATTATCGTAGCCGGTATCGGGGCTTCATGCCCCCAGTATCCCACGCCCGGTTTCGGCGGTTTCGGGAGCGATTTCAGCGAAATCCCGCCCCCGAACGAGAATGATGCCGGTATAAAGTCGACCTTTAAGGCTTACGAGCAGGCCGGCATCGGGCCCGAAGACCTGGACCTGGCCAGCGTTTACGACCTGACCGGCGCCATGGAGATACAGTGGTACGAAGATATCGGGCTCTGTAAGGAGGGCGAGGCTGAAAAGTTGCTCAGGGAAGGCGCCACATCGTTAGGCGGCCGGATTCCGGTCTGCACTGACGGCGGCTGCACCTCCCTCGGCGAATGCATTCCAGCCCAGGCCCTCTCGGAAACTGTCGAAGTGGTGACGCAGTTAAGGGGTGACGCGGGGGCAAGACAGGTCAAGGGCGCCAAGGTCGGCTTCTCCGTGAATTCAGGCAAACTGGGGAATTCCTCCGCCATAGTCTACAAGAGATAGCCAGGAGCCTGCTTAATTTATCACAGAACTCAGGAGGATAGAGGATGGATTTTGAACTTAACCCGGAAGACAAGGCGTTTCAGAAGGAAATTCGCGAATTTCTGGATAAGGAATGCAATGAACATGTCGTCGCCGAGGTGGATTCTATGCTTGGCGAAGGACCTTATTCCAAAGAACTGCTACGTAAAATGGGTGCGAGAAAGCTATTAACCCCCACATGGCCGTTGGAATACGGCGGCCGCGCTATGGGCCACATGGCTGAGTCGATTAAGGTAGATGAAATAACCCTTCATCACGCCCCCTTTCCACTCGATGGCGTAGAAATCGGAAATTCCCTCCTTATGGTCGGGAACGAGGAACAGAAAAAGAGATTCCTGCCGGGTATTGCCAAGGGAGAAATCGAGTTCGCCCTTGGTTACAGCGAGCCCAATGCCGGTTCCGATGTAGCCTCGGTGCAGCTTCGCTCGGTAGAAGACGGCGACCACTTTATCCTGAACGGACAAAAGATATACAACACCGAAGCCCACTTCTCCGACTATCACTGGTTGCTGACAAGGTCGGACCCTAACGCCGTAAAAAAGCACCGGGGATTAACCCTTTTCATGGTTGATTTAAAGAGCCCCGGAATTACGATACGACCGTTGATAACCATGGCCGGACTGAGAACGAATGAGGTCTTTTACGAAGACGTAAAAGTCCCTAAAGCAAATATGGTCGGTGAGAAAAACGGGGGTTGGGCCGTTCTCATGAGCGCCCTCTACGGCGGCGGGGGGGGAGGGTCGCTATCCAGCGGAACCAAGAAGGTCATTGACACCTTGGTGAAGTACGTCCTCACTGAAAAAAGGGATACCGAAGACAACGAGTGGATTCCGGATGCGATGGCAGAGCTGTATATCAAGACCCAGGTAGGAGAATTAATGGGTCTCAGAGCGACCGGTTTCGCTGACCTCAAGGTTATGCCTTTATATGGAGGCGGAGGCGCTGCATCGCGTCTGCTCGGGGGTGATACCAGGCGGCTCCTGTACAAAACGGCCATGCAGATACTTGGTCCCTACGGGCAGCTCGCCAAGGATTCAAAATGGGCGCAGTTGCATGGTGAAATTTTACGTGAGTATATGGACGCACCGCGCTGGACGATTGTCCACGGCAGCCAGGAGATTCAGAAACTGAACATTGCCACCAGGAGCCTGGGACTGCCCAGAAAGTAATCTACGGAAAGGAGTCTCACCATGGACCCTAGACTCTCTGAAGAACAGGAAATATTACAGAAATCAGCTCATGACTTTTTGGCCGAGAAATGCCCCAAATCCCTGGTCAGGGAATTGGAAAAGGATAAAAAGGGCTACTCACCACAACTATGGAAAGAAGTAGCCGACCTGGGCTGGATAGGTCTGGCGTTTCCGGAAAAATACGGCGGCAGCGGCATGAGCTTTCTTGACCTGGCCATACTTCTGGAGGAAATGGGCAAAGCCTGTTTCCCGGGACCTTTTTTCTCCACGGTCGTTGTCGGCGGTCTGCCCATCCTGGATGCCGGGAGCGAAGAGCAGAAACAAAAATACCTGCCTCAAATCACCAGCGGTAAAGCCATTTTCGCTCTGGCCCTGACCGAGGCAAGCGGCAAATACGAAGCCAGGTCCATCAAAACCAGGGCTACCGCGGATAAAAATGGCTATATCATTAACGGCACCAAACTCTTTATCCCCGATGCCTACGTTGCCGATTACTTTTTATGCGTCGCTAGGACCGACGATAAGGTAAAGAAACCCGAAGACGGCATATCCGTTTTCATCGTCGATGCCAAAAGCCCGGGTATTAAAATCACCGTATTAGATACTATCGCCAGGGATAAACAGTGCGAGGTGGTTTTCGACCAGGTGAAAGTACCCAGGGAAAATATCCTCGGTAAATTGAATCAGAGGTGGAGTGAGATACAGAAAACAATTGAACGGGCAGCCATCGCAAAGTGCTGCGAGATGGTGGGGGGCATGCAGGCGGTGCTGGATATGACGGTTGCCTATGTCAAGGAAAGAGTACAGTTTGATTCGCCCATCGGTGTTTTCCAGGCAGTGCAGCACCATTGTGTCAACATGCTGGTGGATACTGAGGGTTCCCGGGCGGCTGCTTACGACGCCGCCTGGAGGGTAAGCACAGGGCGCCCTTATTCCGATGAAGCCGCTGTCACCAAGGCCTGGGTAAGCGATGCCTACTATCGGGTAGTTACCGCCGGCACACAGGCGCATGGAGGTGTGGCTATTATCGAGGACCATGACATGCCGCTGTACTACCGACGCGCTAAAGCCGCCGAACTCGCCTTTGGTGATGCCCGGTTTCATAGAAAAACTGTAGCCCGAAAGATGGGATTTAAGTCGGCCTGATTATATAGGTCATGATAAAGAATTTGATTTCTGACTAAAAGCATACTATAATCACGATGCTTTTACCATTTCTATAATTATTATTGGCGAAGGAGGGAGCTGATGGCGAAATTTTTAGTACGGCCATTCGGCGGACCGGAGGCGGTGGACTGGTCAGATAGGATAAACATGACCCGCATGAGAGAGGAAAGGCTGGCCAAAGCCCAGGCTTCCCTCAAAAAACACGGTATCGCAGCCTGTTTGTTAATGCGACCCGAGAACATACGTTATGTGACCAGCACCAGAGGTGCTGACTTTATCCACCAGCTCAGATATTCTATCGCTTTTGCGGAACACGACCCGATACTCTACGAGATGCCACCCGGTAGTCTCTTCGGAGTTTGCCCCTGGATTAAACCGGAAAACCTCAGGCTCGCTATACTGTGGGCTGATGAATCCTGTGGGCCAGGTGCTACCAGCGAAAGGGCCAAGAAATTCGCTAAATTAATAAAGCAGGACTTGAAGGAAAAGGGCCTGGAAAAGGAGAAATTAGGCATTGACATGCTCGATGAACCCGGGCATCAGGCACTGAGGGAGGCAGGCATAGAGACCGTTGACGTTATGCCGGCGATGCTGGAAGCACGGGCGGTAAAAACCGAAGATGAGATTAACTGCCTGCAGATGGCTGTAGCCATCGCCGAGGTAGGTTGGCATGCCCTATACGAGGCCCTCAAGCCGGGCGTTCTGGCTCGAGATTTTATTGCCGCAGCCAAGGAAGCTATGATCCGGGCCGGTGCTGATGATACTTGGGGAGTCCTGGGAGGCGCTCGTTCCACAGGAATAGTTCAGGTGGGCGATGTTATCACCGTTGATTTCTGCCGTATCAGCTACTTGGGATATAATACCTGTTACTATCGCAATGTCATTGTCGGCAGAGCGCCAAATGAAAAGGAAAAGGATCTACACAAGAGGAGCTACGAGCGGGTTTACAAAGTTATCGAGGCTATCAAGCCCGGTGTATCCACGGCGGATGTGGCCAAACACTGGCTGCCGTGCAATGAGAGGCGCAACCCCCCGGGGGGCTACCCCACCGAAGAGTATGTATGGTGTGAGGACCTGGCTCATGGGTTAGGTTTGTGGCTCTACGAATATCCCATAATCGACCGGATGTTTTCACTTGACTATCCCATGACCATAGAAAAGGGTATGACTATGGCCGTGGAGGCTATGGAGTTTGACCCGGAGGTTGGCAGGACCAAACTGGAGGAGATGATTGTGGTCGGCGATAAAGGCGCCGAAATTATGACCAAGATGCCAGTTAAGGACATGATGATAGCAAGTCCCATAATTACAGCCTAGCGGGCGCGACAAAGACGCTTTGGATTTAAAAAGGAGGTGTGTTCGTGACTTTATCAAAAGTTCCTAAAAAATGGGATGGTGAGGTGGATGTTATCGTGGTGGGCGGCGGTAATACCGGCATACCGGCGGCCATCACCGCGCACGACAAAGGAGTCAAGGTAATGGTGCTGGAGACTTCGGGTGGCATGGCCAGCAGCCTGGCCATGATTGCTGGCGGCACGCCTTTCACCCGCACAGACCTGCAGAAAGCCGAGGGTATTAAGGACTCTCCTGACCAACTTTATGAGGAAGCCGTTAAAGTTAGCGGCGGTGACCCGGCCCTCTGGCGAGCGTTAGTAGACCGTCAGGAGGAAGTCTACGCATGGCTTAAATCCCTGGGTGCCAAACCAGAAAAAGTGCTTTTGGCTCCGGGACACCTCGTCAGGCGCTCGGTCAAATTTGAAGGCCATGGCCCGGCTCTCTGCAACGTTCTCCGGAACGCCCTGAAAAAGTCGGGGATCGATGTCAGGTACAAGCATCGCGCCAGAAAACTGATCGTCGATAACGGCCGGGTCGTCGGCGTCACCGCCGAGTCTGGTGGCAAAACTTATAGCTTCAAAGCCAGGAAAGCGATTATTCTCGCCACCGGTGGCTTTTGTCAGAATCTGGAAATTGTGAAGGAGTTTGGGCCGCACTACGCCGACCTGGTTCCGACAGCGCCTCCAACGCACCAGGGTGACGGCCTGAAAATGGCTATGGCCATAGGCGCGGGGACGGATGGTCTGGGCTTGGCCGTATGCCCGTCCATGCCGGTAGGCGCCGAGACTCTTCAATTCGTCAATGCTGGTCTGCAGGGCGGCATTACCGTGGACAGGGACGGGAAGAGATTCGGTAATGAGGCGACAGAAGAGCTTGGCACCTACACTGAAAAGCATAAGATATGCCTGGATCATGACCCGACCGGTCTACACATAACCGTTGCCGACCAGGCGATAAGGGATCTTAATCCACCGCCATCCCCAACCCGTGAACCGATATACAAGGCGAATACTATTGAGGAACTGGAGAAACAGCTCGGCATTCCTGCCGGAAACCTCAAGGCGACCGTAGACGAGTATAACTCCGATATTGCCAAATATGGTTATGACAGGAAGTTCGGCCGACGCCTGCTGGGGATGACCTGGCCGGAGAAAACGGTAATAAAAATCAATACCCCTCCATATTACGCCGTTAAAAACAAGATTTGCCTGACTTCGATGAAGGGCGGCCTGAGAATCAACGCGAAGTGCCAGGTAATCGACCAGTTCGGCGATGTTATTCCAGGACTCTATGCAGCCGGGGAGATAACCGGAGGTTTGGAGCGCATACCCCACCACTACTACACCGGAAGAATGACGCTTCAAGCCTTCACCCAGGGCAGGATCGCCGGGGACGTCGTCGCCGATGAGCCCAGCCAGTAAACACCCGGTTCAAATCAGCGACACAACTCACTGGTGATTGAGGCTGGATAAAGAAATAAAATATAATGAAGTGGCAGGACAAGTATCGCGGTAAATTAATTACGGCCAGGCAAGCTGCTGGACTGATAACCTCTGGCTCGGATGTCATTTTTGCCATGATGGACCAGCCCAAAGATATCATGCTGGCTGTGGCTGAGCGATACAAGGAACTGGAAAATGTAACGCTGACCTCTCACTGGGTGGAGGATTTCCCCTTCCTCCATCCCAAGCAGCACCCTGAAATGGCCAAAGCCTTCCACATCAAGGACCCGATGACCATGAGGTCTACCCGGGAGGGGGTACGCGATAAGACAATCGACTATCAACCGACCATCTTCGGGCTGAGCAACGGCTACAGGCAAGAGTGCTCTGATAGGGGACGGCTGTACCACTATAAAGACTTTTTCTACTTCAAGCTCACCGCCCCCGATGAAAATGGCCGCTGCAGCTTTGGACCACATTGCTGGTACACACCCAGTGTCTGTAGAACGGCTAAGGTAAAAATCGCGGAAATTGACCCAAATCTTACGTGGGTATATGGCGAATATGTAAATATTGACGATATAGACTATCTGGTTGAAACTCCTAAAGAAGGAAGATTGGGAGGTTCGGAACTTCTTGGACAAACGCCGCCGGCCGAAGAATTTGAGATAGCCCAGGTAATCGGCGCCAATGCTGCCACTCTTATCAACGACGGTGATACCTTACAAATTGGGGTGGGGACAGCCGCCGAGGCGATCAGGGACTTCCTTGGCGGAAAAAACGACCTCGGCATCGATAGTGAGGTCATTTATTCCTATACTATCGATCTGGTAAAGCGCGGCGTTATCACCGGCAGGAAAAAAACTCAGGATACCGGGAAGGTAACCTGTGCCAACCTTCAGTTATACGGCCACAATGAGCCTGCCAGTATTGAATCTCTGGCTTATGTCAGGAATAACCCCGCTTTTTTATTCCGGGATATCTCCACCCAGTGCAACGTCGGCAGGATTGCCTCGCAGGATAATATGGTAGCTATTAATAATATCCTGGGGGTTGATCTCCTGGGACAGGTTGTCATTACTCACCTCGGTCCAACTCCGATAACTGGTCCCGGGGGACAGGTGGACTTCTGCATTGGCGCTCACTATTCAAAAGGGGGCCGCTCCATCTCCATGTTGAAGTCTACCGCCCTTGACGGCAAGGTATCGCGAATAGTGCCCATGTTCGAGGCAGGTACGGTGATAATGATTCCCATGGTCTACCTCGATTACCTGGTTACCGAGCATGGCATCGCTAACCTGGACTGCAAGAGCCGCAGGGAGAGGGCCGAGGCGGTTATCTCGGTGGCTCACCCTGATTTTCAGGACGAGTTGAAGCAGGCCGCCAGGGAGATGTTCTACCCATAGACATTTAGCATCAGGCGTATTATGCTAATATGTAGAGGGGTAAAAATACAAATCAGTTCAATATTATTTCCGTGGATATATCATAGTTACTTGATATTTACCGTTCTGTAAAAAATGAGGAGGTAGCCAATAGTGCAGATAAAACAAGAATTAGCCAGGATAATCGGCGCGGAAAATGTCTCCGATGACCCTGAAGCGCTTTTATCTTATTCCAGGGACTATAGTCTTAATAAGGCGCGTACTCCCAATTATATCGCCAGGCCGAAGGATACAGGTGAAGTCCAGCGGGTCGTCAAGCTGGCCGGCGAATACGGGATACCGATTGTACCCTGCAGTTCCGGCATACACTTTTACGGGAACACCATTCCGAATATGGGCGGAATAGTGCTTGATTTGAGACGAATGAGCCGGATTCTGGATGTCGACCTGCCCAATAAAATGGTCAGGGTGGAGCCCGGAGTGACCTGGGGACAACTGCAAGCCGAGGCAGCGAAACATAAAATGATGGGACTTTGCCCGCTGCTGCCCCACCCATTGAAGTCCGTGCTGACCAGCCACCTGGAGAGGGAACCCATGCTCATACCCAAGTTCGAGTACGCCGGCAGTCTGGTAACCCTGGAGGTGGTGTACCCCAGCGGCGAGGCGTTCCGGACCGGCTCTGCCTGTGTGCCCGGCTTCCCCGATAAAAGCATGGCAGAAGGTGTCAACCCCGGCGGGCCGGGATACCTGACTTATAACTGGCTGGTCCAGGGCGCTCAGGGGACGATGGGGGTGGTTACCTGGGCCAAGATAAAAATGGCACCCCGGCCTGAAATCGACAAGACCTTTTTCATTCCCTTTGAAAATCTCGAGGATGCCGTCCAGCTGGTCTACAACGTGCAGCGGCGCATGATAGGCGAAGAGTGCCTTATTTTAAACGACATCAACCTGGCGACTATTTTAGCTAAAAAATGGCCTCAGGATTTTAACAATTTGAAGAAAATACTATCACCCTGGACAGTTATCCTGGTGTCCGGCGGGGGCTGGAGACGCCCCGAAGAGAGAATAGAATATGAGGAGGACGGACTGCGTGAGGCCGCCGCCGAGCTGCATATCCCGGAACTGCCGACATCATTGCCTGGTTTGCCCGGACTGGAAAAAGACCTACCGGGCATGCTTCGCACAGCCTGGCCGGAGAAAAAGACCTACTGGAAATTTGCCAGTAAGGGTGCTTGTCAGGATATTTTCTTCCACACGACATTAAACAGGTCGCCCGAATTCGTACAGGTCATCAGCCAGGTGGCCTCCAAGCACGGCTACCGTATTGATGATATTGGCTTCTATATACAACCTCTGGAATACGGACGCGCCTGTCATTTCGAAAGTAACCTTAGTTACGACCCGGATAATGCTGAAGACGTGGCGATGATGGGCGACTTATATGCCGAGGCGGCGGAAACCATCATGGATATGGGCGGCTTCTTCACCAGGCCGTATGGCTCAATCGCGGATAAGGTCTATGAAAGGGTTGCAAGCTATACCATGGCTTTGAAAAAGGTGAAGCAATTACTCGACCCCAAGAACATCATGTCACCCGGCAGATTGTGCTTCTAGTTTAAATTAGATAATGTGAGCAGGTGAGAAAATGTTGAAAGTTGAAGAATATAAACATCAGGCAGAGACATGTGTCCGGTGTAGCTACTGTAAATTTATCGACCTCAACTGGGTAAAGAGCTCCAGATTTTCGCGGCAGTGCCCGATAGACACGAGATATAGGTTCAATCTTTATTCGGCTCACGGTCTGTTACACACGGCCCTGGCCGAACTGGATAGCAAACTGGAGTTTACCCCGAAGCTCATGGACGCATTGTGGCAATGTACTCTTTGCGGCGGCTGCGATATAAGATGCAAACGGAACCTTGATGTAGAGGTGTTGCAGGTAATCGAGACACTGAGAAGCCGGTGCGTTGAGCAGGGAAAGGGCCCTATGCCCGAGCATAAAATGATGGCTAACAATGTGAGGAAAAGCCACAATATCTACGGTGCCGACACCAAAGAACGCTTGAACTGGATGCCGAAAGACATTAAACCGGCCCAGAAAGCGGAAGTCCTTTATTTTGTCGGCGACTCCTCTTCTTACCGTCATCCGGAGATAGCCCAGGCTACCGTAAAGTTATTGAATCAGGCTGGAGTCCCCTTCATGGTCCTTGGTGATGAATGGAGCTGCGGCCATGAGCTATTCGCCACCGGCCAGCAGGGACCGGCCAAAGAGATGGCTGACCACAACATTAAAGCTATCCAGAATTCGGGTGCCAAAACAGTGATAACGAGCGACGCTGAATGCTACAAGACCCTCAAAGTGGATTATCCCCGGATTATGGAAAAGTCAACGGAAAATATGCCTTATACTATCCTGCATATAACGGAGTATATTGACCAGTTGGTAAAGGACGGTAAATTAAAATTTACCCGGCGCGTTCCTATGAAAGTGACCTACCATGACCCCTGCAACCTGGGCAGGCTTGCCGAGCCCTGGTATCACTGGGAACCAAAATATGAGCCACCGAACATCGCCGTCGGCAAGACATGGCGGCGGGGGGAGAAAGGCGTTTATGAGCCACCGAGGAATATTCTTAAAGGAATCAAGGGGATAGAGCTTATTGAAATGGAGAGGGCCAGGGATAATACCTGGTGCTGCGGCTACGGCGGTGGCGTGGGAACAGCCTTCCCTGACTTCGCCCTGTGGACAGCCGGGGAACGGACCGAGGAAGCCAGGGTGACCGGTGCCGAGGCAATAGTGAGCTGCTGCCCCAACTGTAAGGACATTCTCGGTCAAGCCGCTGAAGCTAAGAACACCGGGATGAGAGTCTATGATATTACTGAAGTAATACTTCGGGCAATCAGGTAGAAAGAGGTAAAGGAGATAACGATGAGCATACCCAAAGAAGCTTATCAGACATTACAATCTATCGTTGGAGCCGAATGGGTCAGCGATGACCCGGCTATCTGTGAAGCCGACCGCTATTGTAGTCTGGCCAGTCCCACTGAAGAGAAACGCCGGCCCGCGTGCAGCATTGAGCCGGCTAGCACCGAGGAGGTACAGGCTATCGTCAAGGTTGCTAACAGGTACAAGATACCCTTCGTGGTTACCAGCACGTTTTACGGCGCCGATACTTATGCCAGAAAGGACAACTCCATCCTCATCGACCTGAAGCGGATGAACAAGATTGAGATAAATGAGGAGAACCAGTACGCTATTGTCGAGTCGGGGGTGGCCTTCGCCGCCCTTCAGGGTGACTTGCTTAAGAGAGGTCTGGTTACTTTCGTCCCGGGATGCGGCGGCCAATCTTCGGTTTTAGCCAATACCGTCAATATGGGAGACGCCCCCCTCGGGTGGAGGTATAGCCTGGGCTATCAGAGATTACTGGGGGTTGAATGGGTGCTTCCTGATGGTGAAATTCTCCGGATGGGTTCGAGGGCTATGTCCAATGATTTCTTCTGGGGGGAAGGACCCGGCCCCGACCTTCGCGGGCTGCTGAGGGGATGCGCTGGCCATCAGTCCAGGTTGGGTATTGTCACCAGGATAGGAGTCAAGGTATTTCCCTTCGTCTCCGAGGAGCTAAAGCCGGACGGCTGGGCATACCATACAACCATGAATCTGCCGGCGAACAGGTTTAAGTGGTTTAATATTCGCTTTTCTACCCGCGAAGATGCCATCAACGCAATGTTTGAAATCGGCCGGAGTGAGATAGCTCTGGTTGTGATGACGGTACCCCCGATATTCCGGGGCGTCGCCAGGACCAGAGGGGTAGGCTGCGGCGGATTCTGGGAGTTCTGGAAGGAAGCCGGTCCCAAACTGTCCCGGACGCAAACAGACCTCCGCGTGCTGTTGTATGGCATTGGCTCTAATAAGCGCCTGGCATATGAGGAGAAGGTATTACTGGATATTGTCGCTGATTTCAAAGGTTCCGCTCGTGAGGCGCCATGTCGAGATGAGACCAACTTCATGGCTGCCGATGCCATCTGCGCCAATGTGGTCGGCGGAAGGTTCAGTTCCGAGGTTTCCTATGAATCCATCAACCAGGCCGTGAGGTATAGTAAGGTTGTCGATGAGATAACGGATAAGCACAGGCCCCCTATTTTACAGGAATACAACACTACGGACTGGGTCTGCCCCTACGAACTGGGCTATATCGCCAAGATGGAGTGTCTCCGCATGGCGGCTGTAGAAGATAATTACGCGCTGCAAGAATGGAAAAACGACTGCCAGGACGCCTGCGCCTCGGGAGGTGCTTTCGCCCTGGTGCCCGATAACAAAGTGTTCGGACCTGTTTGGGGTAATTACCCCGAAAAGGAAGATGGAATCAGGGCACTCTTCGACCCCAACCATGTTTCCGCTCCTGAATAGGTTAAGAACCTGTAGGAAGAAGGCAATATGCTAAAGACAGCGCAAGAGTACGTAGCGAGCCTCCGTAAACTTAAGCTGAACCTCTATCTACTCGGAGAGAAGGTTGAGGACTGGGTCAATAACCCCATCATCAAGCCATCAACGAATGCGGTGGCCATGACCTATAAGCTTGCCCAGGACCCTAAAACGGAGGCCCTGGCCACCACAATATCCACACTCACGGGGAAGAAGGTCAATAGATTCAACTCCCTCTTCATGAGCCCCGATGATATGGTCAGTAAAATCAAGCTCCAGAGGGAGATGGGACGGAGGACGGCCTGTTGCTACCAGAGATGTGTCGGTATGGATGGGATTAACGCCACTTTCAGCACTACCTTCGAGATTGACGAAAAGTACGGCACCGATTATCACCAGAGGTTCCGGAAATGGCTGGTGAATGTCCAGGAGAACGACCTGTGTGTTGCCGGCGCTATGACCGATGTTAAAGGTAACCGGGGTGTTTCTCCCAGTAAGCAGGTTGACCCGGATATGTTCGTCCATGTCGTCGAGCGCCGTGATGATGGGGTGATTATCAGGGGGGCCAAGGCCAACATCACCGGAACGGCGAACTCCCACGAAATGCTACTCATGCCTACCCTCCGGATGCTGGAAGAAGATAAAGATTATGCCATTTGCTGCGCGGTACCTACCGATGCCAAAGGGATAACCCATATCTACGGCAGGCAGTCCTGCGATACGCGCAAGCTCGAAGAGGGGGATATAGACGTCGGCAATTACAGCTTCGGCGGACATGAGACGCTGAGTATCCTGGAAAATGTATTCGTTCCCTGGGAAAGGGTTTTTATGTGCGGGGAATATGACTTTTCCATTATGCTGGTGGAGCGTTTCGCCGCTTATCACCGGCAGAGCTACGGCGGCTGTAAACCCGGTATCGCTGATGTTCTTATCGGGGCCGCCGCCTCCATGGCCGATTATAACGGGGTGCGCCGGGCTTCTCATATCCGGGATAAACTCGGGGAAATGGTTCAACTTTCCGAGACGATACATGCCTGTGGCCTGGCCAGTGCCCATCAGGGCTGGAAAACTAAAGCGGGCAATTACCAGTCCCATATACTCCTGTCCAATATCTGCAAGCTCAACACCACCAGGTTCCCCTATGAAATTACCCGGCTGGCTGAGGACATCGCCGGCGGTATTCTGGTCACCACCCCCTCCGAGAAGGACTTCAAACACCCGAAAATAGGCAAATTAGTTGAAAAATACCTCAAAGGCGACCCCGCTTACTCTACGGAGGATCGCTACCGGATGCTGACGCTCATCCATGCCATGTGCTTTGGCGTGGTTGCCCCCAGCTATCACACGGAGTCTATGCACGGCGCCGGTTCGCCGCAGGCGCAGAAGATAATGATCGAACGCGAATCAGACATGGAATCCAAGCAGCGCCTTGCCCGTAGTATCGCGGGCATTGACCAACGAGAGGATCCGATGGAGTAAATCCGGGAAAGGAGGCGAAATAAAATGTCTTACTTTCTGAGTCCTAGAAAGATCCTGTTTGGTAAAGGTATGCTGAAGAGGTTGGGCGCCGAGCTTGAGGGCCGTGGCAAGAAAGCCGTTCTCATTACGGATAAAAACATGGTCAAGCTCAGCAGAGAGCTTGTGGAAGCGGTTAGAGGTGCCGGGTACGAAGTTATAATCTGGGATGAAGCCGAGCAGGAACCCTCGACGGCGGGTGCCG